>ERZ773252.3623-NODE-3623-length-11630-cov-12.242851_pt1 | contig 11630 bp, 10 predicted proteins | sample MGYA00580517_ERZ773252 | MGnify/ENA primary metagenome ERZ773252 (study PRJEB29015, sample SAMEA2737766) | human gut metagenome | biome: human gut; feature: human-associated habitat; material: faeces | place: China | collected 2012 ... | reverse complement strand
CTCGCATGGCGTTTCGGAAAGCCGTATCAGTTCCTCCTGGCTCAGATGCTCTCTCATGGTGGGAATACTCTCGATACGGTCCAGAAAGCCGTTGGGATTCTCCTTTATCTTCCTGTCACGGTAGGCCGTGTGCAGGACGGCACGGAAAGCCGACCAGTAGCCCGCCGCAGAATTGATATGCAGCTTTTGGTTGGTGTGTATGGTCTGGGGAGCGTTCAGAAGGTACTCCATGAACTTGCGGCACAAGTCCACGTCCACCTCTTCAAAGGTGCATTTGCCATTTACAAACCGTTCAAAGTGTTTGTAGACGTGCTGCCACTTGATATTCCTTCTGTCTGCCAGTTCCTTGAAGTAGGCGAGGAAGTCCCCTTTCATCCTGGCCTTGTCAAAGAAGCCGTTGTTCTCGTTGAAGATGGCTTCGTAACGCCTGTTGCGGAGTATCTCCGCCTTCTTCATCATGCGTGCGTTGAAGTCACGCTCCTGCTGGTTGGCAGGTTTGGCAAAAATGTAAATACCCAGAGCTTCACGTGTTATCACTTTCATGGTGGTGTTGTCACGGTAGCCGGGATAATAGTCCAGACACAGCGAATACTGTGTACCGTTCTTGATCTTGCGCTTGCGCAAGGTTACTGTCTTGCATTTACTCATATTGATGATGTTTTAACTAGTTGTACATTTCCGGAGGTGTCTCCGTGTTCACGGTGGCAAAGGAACAACGTGAAACAGCCGTGAATATCTCCACGACAATCATTTTAAAATAATTTTCGGGTAATGGCGGTTGCTTGCGGTTATTTGTTCCTTTCAGCCATGACACGCTCCACGTCGGAGCGTAGAAGCAGGTTCTTCACGCCGACCTTTATCTTTTCGATGTGCCTAACCTTGACGATATGGCAGATGTTAGCTGAGGAAAGTCCGTAAATCTGCCGGACCTGTTCCACGGTGTAATAACGCTCGTCGTTCACAAGGTCGGTTCTGCGGAGTTCGTCCAGATGGGACTTGGAGTAATAGGTGCGGCCGTATTCTCTTTTGGTCGGTATCCTGTGCCGGTAGGCGTATGCCCGGAGTGCGGCAGGCTTCATGCCGAACTGCTCTTCCGCTTCTTCGGTCAGGAGCCAGTCGGTGATACTGTCCATATCAACAGCCGTACCGAAGAACTCGTCAACATGCTTCTTGCTGTAATAGTTCTTTCCAGCGATACGGCAGATGGGAATGCGATTGCGTTTGGCGGTGGTATAGAGCCATGACTGTTTGACCTTATAAAGGGACATCACCTCTTCACCGGAATAGAAGTCCGGCACTTCATCGGTTACCTTTTCCCTTTTTTCTTTTTTCGCCGGGAAGGAAGATGAAGCGGATTTTTTCGGTGTGGAAGTGCTGCCGGGCAAGATGCGGTGGTAGGGATTGCTCTCCAGCATCCGCTCGATGTCAGCTCTGCGGATGAATGCCATGCGGTTGCTGATGCGTGAGGCCTTCAGCTTGCCCATGGCTACAAGTTTATAGATGTACTGTCGGGAACAGCCCATGAGTATGGCTGCTTTGGAAAAGGTGAGATACTCCTGATGCTGTATCTCCATGATTGGCCGGACGGCTTTGAAGAGGTTGTTCTTCTGTGTCATTCTGGCTCGCCGGGCTTCCGCCTGACAAGCCTCGCTGCAATACCTTTGCATTCCGCTGCGGGTTACAAAGGACTTGCCGCAAAAACTGCATTTTCGGGTTGCTTTCATACTGCTTTATCGTTTACTGGTTCATTTCTTCAATCCTGTATTCCTGAAGTGGTGAACGGATGTAAACGGCAGTCAACGGTTGTCGCCTTTATACACGATGTGACCGTCACTGAATGTCGGGGCGGATATTGTCGCTTGTCGTAAACGGTTGTAAACCCTTGTCAACTGTCTGCACGGTGTGACAAAAAACAAGCCCCGCAAATTCTCCACGTCAGAAATACGTCTCAAAAATATGTGGAAATTTGGGAAGCATCAAAAAGCAGCCGAAAAGTGTTAATTTTTAGAATGTGCTGATAATTAAATGTTTATGTTTGGATATTTCTGATTGTTTTTGGTTGTTCTACGCTTCTAAATACATAGTATAAATTCAAAAACTGATTTGCCACATTGACAATATTGAATTGCGATAAATCTATAGAGTCTAAATTATCATATATTCCATTATAGAATCTCAAAAAACGTTCAGAATCATAAAGTTTTGATGAAAAAGAAAAAATAGGACGATTTGCTAAGGTGTAATCTATTAATTTACTTGGGCTTTGATTATTTGAGGAATTTTTCACATTTATCAGAAAATCCATTTTACTGAGTTCCAAAATCAATTTATCACGTGGTATAGAATCAATTATCAACATACGTCCATCCAATTTATCAATATAGGGTCTAAGACACTTCATACTATCTTGAACATTAATATTTGTATAAATAACAAAACGAAAATCCAAAGTAAAGTCAGACAAAAAATCTAAAAATATTTGAGGATTCCGAATATCAGAATAGAATAAGCCAGCAAAAGCAAATGTAGGTACAGAATGTGGCGTATATGTCGATAATTTAATTCCGTTAAAATTGAATCCTTGAGGTATAACTTTTATATGATCATCATCCTTCAACCACCTATAGGAGTTGATTGCTATATCTGTTGGAATAGAAATAAAATCAAATCGATTTATACATTTTTTTTCTATGAACTGGAAATAGGGAGCAACTTTAGTTGCAATATTAAATTTAGAAAAAGGATCACCATAATCTGCAACATAACAATCGGCAATATTCCGACCTGCAATTTTATGTGCTACTGCCCAATGAATGGCAAAAGGAAGACCTATTGAGATTAATAAGTCGTATTTTTGTTCAAAAGTCAATAAATTCTTAACTTTTAGGTACAAATAAAACCATTTATTGGTAGAAATATAAAACAAAAACTTCCCGAGATATTGTTTAATATTTGAAAAGAATCCACTATTACTGTATTGTACTTTTTTGGAACTATCAATACACCATTTAAAGGCATGCAAATTTATCAGTTTAACATTAGGTGTTTTATCTATAGACAACAATACCCCATCGGAGTTTAATACTGTTATTGCATTTATAACCGTTACTTGATGTCCTCTTCTAGCAAATTCATGAGCCAATTCCGTTGCACGAAAAGCCCTTGGTACGTTTAATGGATAATAGTAAGCTGTTACAATTACAATTCTAAGATTTTCCATATTCTAATTGATAAATTGAAAATACAGATGACAAAGAAACCCAATACAATGGTAATGCTATGAATGAACGTGAAAACAATGAATAAGTCAACATCTGAATAAAAAAGAGTGCAAAAAATATATATCTACTGCGATTATTAATTAGCTTATAAGAACAAGTCACTCCCCAAAGAGTCATTATTATATATAGTATTCCTCCCAAAAGTCCCCCTGCCATTAAGCTTTCCAAAAAAGAATTATGAACATAATCCCCCTTTATATCACCTGAAGTGAGCAAAAAAGATTGTCCTAATAAGGGATTATCAGAAAAGATTGCCCAACCTTGGTTATAGTAAATATTTCTTCCAGACATACCATTTCCATCCCCTTTAAAAATTGTAAGAAAGCGATCTATAAATTGACTTTTAAAAACCTCTTGAAAAAAGATATTAATTTCATCAATATAGATAACAAACAAAGAAACTAAAATAGAAATAAGCAATAATAGTCTGAAACTAATACGATTACTGAAGATAATTATTAAGCATACTAATAAAGCCAACATTGGACTTCTTGAATTAGCAAGGATAATAGACAATGCCCCACATAATATTCCTAATCCTCCCAATATACCAATAATCAGTTTTTTATGATGACAAATAAGAAGAGAAAATGAAATGAGAACCAGTGTCAGTCCTAAATGTCCATAGCCAATCGTATCTAGCATAGCGTTAGCCTCAAACCGCCCCTCATTGCCAACATAAGTTTTCATCGCAATAGAAGTCATTACATTAGAAAACGAATAAATTAAAGCTAAAAAATAAAACACAAATAATATTACAAGAAGAGTTTCTATATGTATCTTGGAAAAAGGAATGCGCCTACATGCTTGATAAGGAAGAGCTGCAAGCAGAAAGAAATACACTATGTATGTTATATTATTCTCAAAAATTGTATTATAAATACCATCTATATATATATTTACATAAACTCTAGCACCATATATACATAAAAACAAAAATACTATTACATCGAAGAATCTAATATAAATTTTAGGATATAACACACATAAATACAAATAACACACAAGATAAAAGAATATTAATCCCGATGTTATGATTGATATTCCACTTCCAGTCACCAAATAAGTCCTCAAATCGAAAATAATGAGCAAACATAGAAATAAGTGCATTATCCAATTGCGAAAAGAAATTATATTAATCCGAAACAATTTCATAAATCAATCTAAAAAGAATTTTTCCATTGACTTGTAACTAGTTCGCAGAAATCGTTTTGCTCTCATAATTAGAATTTTATCCTTATTGATAGAATTAGATCTTCTGATTAATTGCAATATATCCTCTTCTGACAATTCTCTCACAAATTCAGCAGCATTAGTATTAGGTAAATGAATAGCAGCAAGTTTATTATAACAAATAATCTTAATGAACGAATTAAACATAACACTTTGGGATTTATAGCTCAATAATATATTTTTCTTATTTTCAATAAAATCAGTAATATCAATATATCTATTAGCATATAAATAAGTCAAAGGCGTTTGTACTTCATATAAACACATTCGACCTCTATAATGAATATTTTGGATAGCTGCAAATGATGCCAAGGCTGCATTGGTATGGTCTATATTAACATCTATAGGAGATAATACATAAATTATATCAGGATTGGAGTTTTGGATAGCATGAGCTATTTCAGATATAAGACTTTCAGAAACAGTAAATTCAAAGCTTATTTTATTTAGAAAAATTGTTTTTATTTTAGAAAAATAATTTGACAAATTAAGAGCTTCATATCTTCTCATAGCAACCATTTCTTGACGAGTAACAGATGGATTGAAACTTTTACATCCATCTGTTACATACAATATAGTAATATCATGATTCAATGTACTATGCTTTAAAAGAGTTCCTCCTAATCCTAATATCTCATCATCACTATGTGCAGCAATCACTAAAACTTTTTGAGAGGTAAGATCAAGAGGCAAGAAATTTGTTTTCTTCAGCCTAAAGAAAAAAACATAATCTATAATGAATAGTAATCTATCAACTATAAGATGAGCCAAAAACCAATATAGTTTAATGAAAAAACTTTTTATTTTATATAAAATCATAAAGTTGAGAATAAATCTATCCATTTATCTGTTACACTCTCAAGGGAAAAAGATTTTGTCATTTTTTTTGCTTCCTTTGCCAACTTAATCCGTAAATCAACATCCATCATCAACATCTCAAGTTTTGATATGTACTCTTCCTGTTTATAAGGAGTTATAGAAAACCCATTAACATTATTAATAATAAAATCATTGATTGACGAAAAACTTGCATAAGCAATAGGTATTGCACCGAAATACATTCCTTCTAACAATGACATACTTAATCCTTCTGATTCTGAAACGAGACATACAATACTAGCTTTTATGAGGTAAGGTACAACATTTTTTCTCCTCCCTATAAATGAAATATTCTGCAAATGCAATTTCTCAGCAATGTCCATATTATATGTTAAATCATCCCCATCTCCTATCAATTCTAGCCGCCAATCAGCATGTTTATACCATATTTTATCCCATATATACAACAACCGACTAACATGTTTATGGGACTCAACAATTCTTCCAACATAGACAATTTTCTTTTCTTTGTTAGCAAGGAACTCATCATCTATATTTATATCTTCAAAATTTACACAGTTGGGTATAACATAAATGGGCTTCACTATTTTGGGACAAAGTGCCTTAAAATCATTAATATGCGATGCAGAGAGTAATACAAATGCAGAAGAAAATGCTTCTGCAGCTTTTAGTCTATTAATATAAATGCTCTTAATCCTTTGTTTATACAATGATAAAAAAGTACGTTTTATTAATGGTTTGAAACCTTTTTGGGATATCTGATATTTCAAATCCTTAATTTCACCCAAAGGATCACTGTGTATAACAGACAGTACCTTATATTTTTTCTTATGCCTTAATGCAACATACAAAAATGTTGTAACATCGCGATATACCCCCTGATTAATGATGATATCAACTTTATCATCTTCCAATATCGTATGGAAATATTGAATATTAATATCACTCATCAAAACAGAAGATGGTAATGATAAATGATGAAAACGAAACGAATTCAAATTATCATATTCATTTAATGTCTGAATACAAGATAATACAGTAACGTTTAATCCTCTATCTAACAAAGATTCCGCTATTATCTTTGTAATAGATTGCACACCACCACAGGATGGGAAACTTCTTAATACAAATAAAACATTCATAAAATTATCTCTTCATTACCAATGACAATATTTGCTTCAAGAATTTACGTTCCACAAATAAGAAAATCAATAAAACTGAAACAGTAGAAAATAATTTCAATAGAAAAAGTCCAAACCGTGATTCAACACCAAGCCCCTCCAAACAATAATTTAAGAGTAACATTATTATTATAGAAATTAAAATGAAACGAACATTGTAAACAGATTGCTTAAATGAAATTCCTATTTTTTTATCAAGTAGATAAAAAATACCGGGATAATGTATATATAAAGCTAAACTCCTAACAACAACATAATAAAATAAACCATATTTAACAGAAAGCAATAAAAACGGTATTGCCACCAAAATACTTACACTTGTATTAACCGCAATTTCTTTAAAATATCCCTTAGACCTAACCCCCTCGATAAAAGCAGAATAAAAAGACTCAAGTCCCATAATCAGAAACATAATACCTAAAATTGATGATATTTCACTCCATGTGTTAGAAAAGAAGCAATCTGATATATAACTATTAAATATATATACAAATAATCCAAGACTTGCTCCCAATAAAAATACAACCTTTTGACTAAATAAAAGTGCCTCTCTTAACAGCTTTCCACTATTCTGGTAACGTGAGAAAGCACTGAATAACACAGGTAATATAGGAGTAAATAACAATCCGATTGCAGTATTAAACAAGGTTTTGGAAGTAGTATATAAGCCTAAATCATTTACAGATAAAAACTTTGATATCAAAAAAGTATCAAAGCATACTGGTATCCAAACACATATTTGCTCTATCGTATTCCATATTGATTTACCTATAACACGATAAATCATATGCCAATTAATGTATAATATCGGTTTCCATTTACTTTTAACCCATAATACCACAGTATTTAATAAAGAACCTGCAATAGTACTTAAAACTATGGCCCAATAGCCACCACCTGAAAAAGCGATAGGCAATGCTATCAATAATGGAGAACATATTGTTATAAGTCTTATATAAAATAAAAATCTAAAATCTAAATTTCTTTTTCTAATGGCATTTTGAACAGAACACAATGAGTACAACAATATTTGTACAGACATGACTTTTATCACAGAGTCTGATTGAGGCTGAGAATAAAATGATGCGAGTTCTTTTGAAAAAAGAAAAACCACCAAAAATAATATAATGCCAACAAATATATTTAGATAAAAAGCAGCATCATATAATTTTTGGATATTACCCTCATCATCTTCTGCTTGAATAAGAACTTTACTTGTCCCCATATCACTCACAACATAAATGAGTCCTAAAATTGTTGTAGCAACTGAAACAACTCCAAAATCCGATGGTGACAGTATATGAGTAAGTATTAAGAAAACAGCAGGGCTAATTATTTTTGCAATAATTTCAGCCAATACTGACCACAATGTCGCATTTAAAGTATCTTTCAAAAGTGGCATTACTCACATTATTTCAACGTATACACAATTCTACTACACGCCAGCCCATCCCCGTAAGGATTCACCGCCTTACTCATTCTTTCATAACATGCTTCATCATCCAACAAAACAGCAACTTCACCTATAATCTTATCATAATTTGTTCCTACTAATTTCACAGTTCCAGCTTCCAGCGCCTCTGGACGCTCTGTCGTATCACGCATCACAAGTACTGGCTTCCCAAGTCCGGGAGCTTCTTCCTGAATACCACCGCTATCTGTCAAAACTATAGCGGATTTCTCCATCAGATAAACAAAAGAAAGATACTCTAAAGCCTCTATGAAGAACATATTCCCTAAATTGGATAAATCTTTGCCAAATACCTCATGAATTGGTTTACGAACATTGGGATTTAAATGCATCGGATAGACAAAATCAACATTTGGATATTTCTTTGTAAGAGTCTGAATAGCCCGACACATAGAAACAAATCCGTCACCGAAATTTTCACGACGATGACCTGTTATCAAGACTAATTTTTTTCCATCTAACAAGCGGTTGATGTCATAACCGGCAGTTTTCAAAATGCCTTTCAGCTCTTCATCAAACCTCTTATCACTCTTTATCTTATCTACAACCATGTAAAGTGCATCTATTACTGTATTACCTGTCACTATTATAGCTGATTCCTTTACACCTTCATCCAACAGATTCTGACGACTCAAAGGAGTTGGAGAGAAATGATAACTGGCAATACGCCCTGTTATCACTCGATTCATCTCCTCCGGCCAAGGGCTATATATATTATGAGTCCGAAGTCCCGCCTCTACATGTCCCACTGGAATCTGCTGATAAAAAGCAGCCAATGCCGAAGCCGTAGAAGTGGTTGTATCACCATGAACCAAAACAACATCTGGCTGTACCTCTTTCAAAACATCACGCATACCTATCAAAACACGAGCTGTCACATCATACAAATCCTGTCCTGGTTTCATAATATTCAAATCATAATCAGGAATGATTTCAAATATATGCAATACCTGATCAAGCATTTCGCGATGCTGACCGGTAACACATACGATTGTCTTGAACTCCTCCGGATATTTTTGAAATTCTTTCACCAGAGGAGCCATCTTTATGGCTTCGGGACGAGTCCCGAAAACCAACATAATCTTCTTCATGCTATAAGGTATTTATTATTTCTTGTAAATTCCGCAAAAGTCAAGAATTACTTTCCGATCATTATATGGCAGGGATTTAAATACAGAATGAGCAACCAGAAAAACGACGATATCAGCCTTCTCATAGGCTTCTTTATAATCTGTAAGTTTAAATACGTTGTGTTCCTGCACATTAGGTTCCACTACTAAAATATCTGCATTATTACAGCTTTGCATCACTTTAGTAGTAATATACTTGGCAGGAGCTTCACGCAAATCATCAATATCGGGTTTAAAAGCCAGCCCCATCATAGCAATAGTAGGTTTACGATGATATTCCAATTCAAACTTCAACATAGCATTCCGCACTTTCTCTGCACACCAGAATGCTTTATAGTTATTGATTTCACGAGCGGTAGATATGATTTTAGATTCCATAGGAAATTCAGCCGTAATGAAATAAGGATCAACCGCTATACAGTGTCCTCCAACACCACAACCAGGTTGAAGGATATTCACACGGGGATGCTTGTTCGCCAAGTTAATCAATTCCCAGACATTGATTCCTGCTTTATCACAAATCAGAGAGAGTTCATTGGCAAAAGCTATCTGTACATCACGGGAGGAGTTTTCTGTCAGTTTACACATTTCTGCCGTTTTACAATTAGTGCGATGGAGCGTTCCTTGTACAAACTTACTATAAAACTCAATAGCCCTATCTGTAGAAGCTTCATTCAGACCGCCAATGACCCGGTCATTATGAACTAACTCATAAATGACGTTCCCAGGAAGAACACGCTCCGGACAATAAGCAATATAAATTTTATCTCTCAATTCCGGACGTAATCCAAATATCAAATCACACATTTTATCAGTAGTACCTACCGGTGATGTAGATTCTATGACATACAAATCTCCCTCTTTCAACAAAGGAATTACGGCACGGGTAGCAGCTTCCACGTAAGAAATATCAGGCTCATGATTTCCCTTAAAAGGAGTAGGTACCACCATAAAATAGGCATCACTCACTTCTGGAGTTGTTGAAGCCTTCAACTGACCGATAGTAACGACTTCTTGAAGAAGCTCCTGCATACCTGGTTCAATGATATGCAACTTACCCTGATTAGTCATTTCTACAACTTTGGGATTAATATCAACCCCGATAATCTGAATTCCGTGTTTAGCAGCAATAATCGCAGTAGGCAGGCCAATATAACCCAACCCCATAAAACATGCTTTCATATCAATAAAAGTTATCTATTTTTTATGATTTCCTTATCACACCCAAATCCTATTCCACTTCCTCAAACGGATATGGATTTTCTTCGATATTTTTCAATTCTTCGATGATTACAGTTTGTTCCGAAGTCAAATTATCTTTATTCCAACCTTCAATAATCGCATAGGCTTCTTGAAACAAGACCTCTTCATAAACCTCCCCATATGTATAAGTCAGTAGTCGGACTTTAAGTAAAGAAGCAGGCAACTGCTCCAAAACAAGACAAATCCGATTCAATACCATTTGTTTCTTTTGCTCCTTATCCCCATCATCATAAATGGTAGCATTATACCCCATCAAAAGAGCCAGACACAAATTCGCCTCCTCTTCAACATCGGAACTTTGAGCAGAAAAAAGAGAATCGGACTTAACAAGCACTTCCTTATTCAACCGGCAAAAAGTGTCGGAATAGACCGGCTCACCGTCCATACCAAGATACATCAGCTCATGAGCTGCATGCTGAAGCTCAAGAGCACGGGAAGTTAAATCATTCATTATTATGATATATGATTAAAATATAAGATTATACTTATTTAGAAGTCACCCGATTATTTTCAGATAGGATTTGGGGACTTTGACACTTGCAGTCAAAAGGTCTTTAATGCGGATAACAACGTATGTTTTATTGGCTTCGATGGCAACCTCACCTTCAATACCGCTGAGTTCGCCTTTGATAACTTTTACTTTATGCCCAACAGTCAGAATTTCGCTATCAAGGCTGACACCGTCAGGATTCAAATCCATTACGAACATAAAGTCCTCCATTTGCTTATCCGGTACCACTAGCATGGAATGCGTGGAAAGGTCCTTCATATAAAAAAGGGGGACATTATAGATGTTGGAAATATCGCAGGCTGTCTGCTTGGTGGAATGAACAAATACCAGATTACGGATTACCGGAACTTCGCTACGCTTACGACGATACTTCAATTGAGAAATGACAAAACGCGTGGGAAGATAATAGTCAAGCTCCAAATGCTCTTCCGATTTAAGTCGGTCCAAAGATTTCCGGACTGTAAATTCCTGCTTGTCACGGGTGCGAGCCGCAAACCAATATTTCTGTTGTTCAGCCACTTAGGAATTTTCTTTCGAATAAATTAGCTCAATTCCGGGTGCGCTTCGCGGTTTGAACGAGACATTTTCCCACCCAAACCGTATTGTACACTTTTGCAATGATAATAAGCTATTAAAGAAGATATTAGACTCATAAAAGTGTCCAATAAACGTTCGTTTAATGAACGTCTATTTTTAAGAAAATAAGTAGAGGCATAAAAG
>ERZ773252.3598-NODE-3598-length-11695-cov-2.867440_pt1 | contig 11695 bp, 9 predicted proteins | sample MGYA00580517_ERZ773252 | MGnify/ENA primary metagenome ERZ773252 (study PRJEB29015, sample SAMEA2737766) | human gut metagenome | biome: human gut; feature: human-associated habitat; material: faeces | place: China | collected 2012 ... | reverse complement strand
AGTAAAACAGGAAAGATCTGTTAACGGACAGGAAAAGGGAGGGAAACATATGTCAAAGAGTATGGTCCACATAGAAAATCTGGTAAAACGATACGGTGATCTTACCGCACTGAATCATCTGGAACTGGATATCCGGGAGGGTGAGATCTTCGGATTACTTGGTCCCAACGGCTCGGGAAAGACAACGGCCATCAGCTGCCTCTTGTCACTTCTGAAATATGACAGAGGTGAAGTAAAGATTTTCGGTGAAGAGATGAAACCGGACAGCTATAAGATCAAGGAACAGATCGGAATTGTGCTTCAGAATGTAGCAGTTTTTGATGAGCTGACAGTGCAGGAAAATATCGATTATTTCTGCGGTTTATATGTTTCTGATAAAAAACGCCGCAAAGAACTGGTCAATGAGGCAATTCAGTTTGTCGGGCTCGAAGATTACTGTAAAACCCGCCCCGGGAAACTTTCTGGCGGTCTGCTGCGACGGCTGAATATTGCTTGCGGTATCGCTCACAAGCCTCGTCTGATCATTATGGATGAGCCTACCGTTGCAGTTGATCCGCAAAGCCGTAATAAAATTCTCGAAGGTATCCAGAAACTGAACGAACAGGGTTCCACTATCATTTATACTTCCCACTACATGGAGGAAGTAGAACAGATCTGTACCCGCATCGCAATTATGGACCACGGACGGGTAATTGCATCCGGAACCACTGAGGAACTGAAAAAAATGATCAAAACAGGCGAAACGATCACAGTGGAAGCAATTCTTCTCGAAGAAAAACACCTTCAGGATATCAGGAATCTTTCTCATGTTTTTGATGTGCATTATGAAAATCAGATTCTCTCTCTCCGCTGCACAGGTGCTCAGCATAATCTGATTCGTCTTTTGAACTACCTTCAGAGCCAGGACATTACTTTTGGAAGAGTCTTTTCAGAACTTCCAACTCTGAATGATGTCTTTCTGGAGATTACAGGAAAACAGCTTCGTGATTAATATTTATGTATATTTATACATAAATATGCATAAATTCACAGAAAGGATTTTTTATGCTGCATTTAATAAAGTATAATCTTCTGGTTAAATTACGTAACTTTAATACGACCTTCTGGCCACTTGTTTTTCCTCTGATTCTTGGCACCTTCTTCTTTTTTGCATTTGGAAACCTGAATGATGCAGATTTTGAGACCGTTCAGGTAGCTATGGTGCAGGAAACCAGTCCTAATCCACTGTTCAGCTTTTACATAGAACAGGTTAAAAAAAGTAATTCAGATCTGCTGAACATTCAGGAGATGGATGAATCTGCAGCGCTTACTGCTTTAAAAAGCAAGAAAATCTCCGGTATCTATTACAATGAAATGACTCCGTCTCTGACCGTCAATGCCCATGGTATCCCGGAAAGTATCCTTCAGTCTGTTCTGGAAAGTTACAATAACAACCTGCACACGATACAGAATATCCTGAAAAAACATCCTTCCGGAATTCTGGAAGGACTTTCACAGATGGCAGATACCCGCGATCTTGTACAGGAACTTTCCCTGGGTGGAAAAACGATCGATGGTAATTCGCAGTTTTTTTACGCTCTGATCGCCATGGCATGCCTGTATGGATGTTTTATCGGCTTTGGCGCCGCGATCACGTTACAGGCCAATTTAACAGCTCTGGCGGCAAGACGTTGTGTTACTCCCACCCATAAACTCAAACTGATTTTATCCGAGCAGATTACTTCCTTTCTGCTCGGATATACCGATGTAATTATTTTACTCATTTATCTCAGGATCATACTGAAACTGGATTTTCAGGGACAAATAGGAAAAATGCTTATCATTTCACTGTTCGGAAGCCTGATCGGTGTTTCTGTGGGGCTGTTTGTCGGAAGTCTCGGCAAACTGAGTGAAGGTATAAAAGTTGCTGTTATCCTTGCGATTTCCATGGTCTGCAGTTTTCTTGCAGGACTCATGAACAGTAACATGAAAGATCTCGTAGAAAAACATGTTCCGATCATCAACCGCATCAATCCTGCTGCCCTGATTTCGGATGCATTTTACTGTATCAATGTTTACAATGATACAGCCCGCTATTACCGCAATCTTGTCACACTTGCAGTTATGAGCGCTGCTTTTGTTATGACTTCATTTTTACTGATCAGGAGGAATCGCTATGACAGTATTTAAAGGCTATATGAAAATATTAAAAAAGAATATCGGTCTGGTGATCATATATCTGGTTATTTTTTTCTCCGTTGCCATGGCTCTTCAGGCAGCTGCCAGCAAAGAGCATCTGGAAGATTTTGAAAAAGCGCGAGTGGATATTGCCGTTGCAGATAATGATCAGAGTACTCTTTCTCATGCTTTAACAGACTATCTCAAAACAATCCATAATGTTTCTGAGATTTCCAGTGATCCTTCTGTTATGCAGGAAGAGCTTTTTTACAGAAATGCAGAATATATTGTACAGATTCCAAAAGATTTCTATAAAACTTGCATTGTACAGGATAGCCCGATTTCCGTCACAAAGATTCCCGGATCCTATACTTCATTTTATGTAGACCAGCAGATCAATGCATGGCTGAATAATGTGCGCACATACATTGCTTCTGGTTTTTCTCAGAAAGAAGCTGCAAAAGCCGCTCTGGAACAGCCTTCCTCCAGGGTTTCCATGTATCAGGACACCGAAACCACTTCCGAAACACCGGCATATACCTATTATTTCCGTTATGTTCCCTATCTGTTTCTGGCTGTTCTGTGCTATTCCATGGGCTATATTCTTCTTGCTTTTCAGAAAGAAGATATCCAGAAACGTATGCAGGCTTCATCCGTTTCCATTCGCCGGCAGAACCTTGAAGGACTGCTTGCCATGTTTACGATCGGAGTCGGTTTATGGCTGATCGCCGTCACAGGTGCAATTGTCATGTATCAAAAAGATCTCCTGGCTTCCGGTGTTCTGACCTATTATCTCCTGAATACCTTTGTGATGATGATGGTCTCGCTGTCTCTGTCTTATCTGCTCGGACTTTTTGTAAAAAACAGCAACATGCTCAATGGACTTTCCAATATTATTTCTCTTGGCATGTGCTTTTTGTCCGGTGTTTTTGTACCAATGAGTGTTATGGATAAAAAAGTACTTAAAATAGCACAGTTTCTTCCAGTCTACTGGTATGAGGACATCAATGAAACGCTCGCCAGATATCATAGCGTTTCCGGCAATATTGCCACAGATATCTGGAAATCTCTGGGAATCGAAGTTATGTTTGCTCTGGCATTTGTTTCTGTCATTCTGGCTCTTTCGAAATATAAACGGCAGAAGTAGGGCAATGTACCCTCACTTCTCCAGAAAAAAAGAACTCCTGCTCTTGTGTTATTCATCACATTTTACTGTGAAAATCAACATAAGCATGAGTTCTTTCTTTTATCTTTTTTTCAAGTCGAACAGTCAGCTCTGTCAGAAGAAGATTCCAACCTGTTCCAGGAACTGTTCCGGTGCTTCTACATGTGGAAAATGTTTTGTTTCTTTAATCATAACAGCTTCAACAGACGGATTGACGTTCTTATATGCTTCTACGATCGCTTCTCCATTGTTCTCAGCTTCACCTTCAACAATATAAAGACTGTTATCGATTTCTTTCAGTCCACGGGTAATATCAATATTCATATATTTAGATGCTTTATTTGCATAAACATTCTTTGCATAACAGCCGCCTCTGTGCGCTGCCTCATAATATGCATCCTGCAGGTCTCTGTCCGGATGGAACGGATCAAATGCATAATTCTCAATGAATTCGTTATTAACAGCATCTCTTGATACGACCATGTGATAAACCAATGTTCCAAACACCGGAATTTCCAGACATCTGCGGAGAAGTTTTTCTTTCTTTCCAGGCATCTGTTTCAGACTTGAAAGACTGACCGGATTTACCATCATAATCTTGTTGAACAGATCTTTTTCATTGTGACATGCCATCACAACAAAAGATACTGCATATCCGTTCACGATAACATCTGTCTTCTTTCCGATCACATTTTTAATAAAATCGCAGATGGCCTGTACATAAACAAAGTTTGTATAAGTTATTCCTGACTTCTCAGAACGTCCGCATCCCGGAAGATCCAGGTTATAGACCGTATGTTCCAATGCAAGATCATCCTCGATCTTACCCCACTCATATCCGGAACCGCCCGGAAGCATATCATGGATCAAAAGGATCGGGCTTCCTTTGCCCTTTTTTGTATAATAAATATCACCAAAGCGCCAATGATAATAGTTTCTTACATCAGTGTCCAGCATTTCCTTCAGACAGGCGGATGCTGCGATCACTTTATTTATAATATGAATAGTGGCAGTTGTTGTCATAACCAGTGCTGCTGCAGTCAGCAGACGTTTGCTGTGTTTCTTCATGTTCTACCTCCCTTTTTCCATCACCTGAATATCTATATTATACGATAAAAAAGGTCTTTTTACAATCTATAACAGAGAAAGAAGTTTCTCTACATCTTCCATTCTGGTTGCCCAGCTGGTTGCAAATCGGACTACCGTATGTGTATCATCCTTCTTCTCCCAGAAGCTGAACTGGACATCTTTTTTTAATTCTTCCATCTTACGGTTCTCCAGAACTACAAACTGCTGATTAGTAGGTGAATCTATGTAAAATGTATATCCTTTTTCTTTCAGGCCCTCTTTAAGAACGGCGGCTGTTTCGATAGCATTTTTACCAATTTCAAGATAAAGATCATCTGTAAAAAGCGCATCAAACTGCACCCCCGTAAGTCTGCCTTTTGCAAGCAGGGCTCCATGCTGTTTGACTCTTGTAAGGAAATGCTTCGGCATACTGTCTCCGGTAAACACAACAGCTTCTCCGCATAAAGCACCCGCCTTGGTTCCTCCGATATAAAATACATCGCAAAGCTTTGCAATATCCTGTAAAGTCACATCTGTTTCTTTGCTGACCAGTCCATAGATCAGTCTGGCCCCATCCATAAAAAGCGGAAGCTTATATTCTCTGCACACTGCTGAAATTTCTGTCAGTTCTTTCTTTGTATACAGAGTTCCATATTCTGTCGGATGAGAAATATAGACCATTCCCGGAAATACCATATGCTCATGATTTTCATCACCATAAAATGTCTCAATCTGATTCTCAAGATCCGCCGCACAGATCTTGCCATTCTTTTCCGGAAGTGTCAGGACTTTATGTCCGGTAAATTCGATCGCACCGGCTTCATGTGTACTGACATGTCCCGTCTGAGCCGCTACAACGCCCTCATACGGCTGTAACATCGTATCAATGACAATCTGATTGGTCTGCGTGCCGCCTGTCAGTAAAAAGACTTCTGCGTCCTCACAGCCACATGCCTTCTTGATCTTTTCTTTTGCTTCTTCACAGTAATGGTCGGTTCCATATCCAGGAAGCTGCTCCATATTGGTATCGATCAGGTGCTGAAGGACTTTTTCATGTGCACCTTCTGAATAATCATTTAAAAAATATAACATCTCTGATTCCTCGCTTATTGTAAAATCGACTCTATTTTATCACCAGGAAGATTTTTTTACCACTGGCAAACAAAAAAATACCCCGCGAGCAACTCGCGGGGCAGGTTCGTATAAATTTAATTTTCTTCTGTAGCTGTATCGGATGTACTTTCTTCGGCATCTTCCGTATCCGGATTCACCATCTTCTGATAAGCTTCATCCAGATCTTTTACATTCATCTTGTTCACCAGATAAACTTTATCCTCAACTACCGCCGCATAGAAGTTTGTATCATATTCATAATACTTCACCGTAGTTTCTTTTCCGTCTGTATCTTTAAAGATAAAAGTATATGCCGGATCTCCTTCTGGAGTATACTCCTCAGTAAGACGTTCCTGTGCGGTCATGTTGATGAGTTTATTGTAGAAAGTCGTGAATGTGGATTCATCGAGGTCTTCGCCATCTAACTTGTAAGTTGTTGTAGTAGTCTCTTCCTCATCATCAGAAGAACTTTCATCAGAGGAGTCTGTATCTGTGGTATCTTCATCTTCTGCCTTTACAGTTTCCGTTACAATGTTTATTGTATGATCTCCGTCTGCGCTCTGTACTTCCAGGGAATCGAGATCATTGGAAGAAACATAGCTTACTGTCAGGTTGTAGAAATCAGACATTGTACTGTCGAGGATATCTGTCAGAGAATCTTTCGTGATCGTGTAAACTTCTCTGCTGTCATCTACTTTCACATAACGGTCATCGCCGGTCTCATCTCCCACATAAATGGTAAGCGTCTTCTCTACCGTCTGTGTTTCCTGTTCTTCCTCGGTATACTTCACAGTAATAACTGCATACGGATCGTCAAATCCATACTTGGAATCGTCGGTGCAGTTATAATCTACAAATTTATCGTATGCCAGAGATCCTATCGCTGAAGTTACAGTTCCTGCTTTTGTAGTATCTGCCTTCTCTGTAGTTTTACCATCAGACACATTCCAGAACAGATTATCTGCATCCTGTGTAAGCTCATAACTATTCTCTTTATCTACTTTAACATCTGTGATCGTAGTAGATGTTACGGATGGAAATGTGCCACTCTCCGCAAAATCATACAAAGTTCCCATAAAAGGCTCTATTGAGCTGCTGGATACCAGATAAACATTTTTATCATCATCCTCTTTTTTCACATAGTACTGATTATTTGAAGATTCCATTCCAACCTGAAGACTTGTATCACCATCAGCTGTTGTCAGCGTAATGGTATTCTGCGGATTATCCAGATCATACTGACTCATATCTTCCACATCGGAAATCTCCTGGTCAGCAGTCAGGGATGCAACTCCCTTGACTGCACTGTCAACCGTGTCCTGATTCACCGGAAAATTCGCATCAGATTTTTCTGTCCAGCTATCATCTTTTTTATCAAATTCTACTTCATTCTGGTCTGCGGTAAATGAAACTGCTGTTATATCATCTGCCTCCAGACTTACCAAATCTACGCTTGTGTCATTCTCTTCAGTTTCTTTCTCTTCCTGTGAGGTAACATAAAAGTTTACGCCTTCATACGCTGCACACAGCACTCCCAATACGACTACTGCCGAAACCAGTTTGACTGTTTTTTTCTTCATTTATGCCTTTCTCCTTTTCAGCCATACCATAAATCCCATTACCAGGAAGACTACCGGGATGATTCCCATTACCATGATCTTCCAGAAGCTTACATCATAAGCAGTCAGTGTCAGATAGGAAATCTGCAGGTTTTTAGATGGAACAGAAATTGTTGATGTCTCATCCGAGCTGCACATCCAGCTCAGAGAACTCATGATCATCTGTTCATTTCCACCGGATACCATCTGGTTGATCTGGCTGTCCATCAGATTTGAAGAAGTATAATAAACGATCTGTGTCTCTTTGTCATCATCCAATGTTTCTGTAATACTTACACCAAGATCAAACGGACCATCAATATCATCATCGGTTTTTTCAATCGTTCCACTATTGACATCCACTTTGGAATAAGCACTGTCAGAAGTTGTCAGAAGACTGTTGATCGTAACGGTATCTCTGACATCATCTGTCTTCTTGATTCCCTGTGCATAAGGCATCAGAACATAATAACCTTTGGATGCAAAATCAGAGACTGCATCGGTGCTGTTGACTGTCGGTACCAGATAATAAGGCATCTGCGCATAGTGCTGTGAATCGCCTTCAATTACAATACCCTCTGTTCTCTCTACTCCATAGTTCTTGAGAACCGCATCAAAATTATCCATGGATTCTTCTGTATAATCAGAGAAGATCATAGCTTTTCCGCCATTTTCAAGATAATCAATGATCGCATCTTTCTCAGATTCGGAAATATCAGAAGTTGGTGCGTTGATTAGCAGGCACGCAGCATCATCCGGGACACTTTCTTCTGTGATCAGGTTCAGAGATTTAATATCAATATTTGCTTTCTGGATATCTTCCTGAAGAGTAGAATCCAGGTCTTTTTCACCATGTCCATCCAGTGTATAAAGAACCGGAAGGTCTTCGGAAGTTACATAGGAAATAGCACTGTCGATCTGTCCTTCTCCATCGAATCCTGTCGTTGTGGACTGATACGTATTATAATCAATCGAAGATTCATAAATACTGCTGTAATTTACAACTTTGCTTCTGTCACCACATACCACGATCAGGCTGTTTGCAGCAACATCATCACTGGTATATTCTGACGTAAATTTCGGATTTACAACAGGATCTTTCTGTTCTACTTTAATATGATCTGATCCTTCTTCATATTTCTCAAGTAACTTTTTAATTGTTTCATCTTCAGAACCGCTCTGTACGACCTGATAAATGGTCACATCTTTGTCCAGATCTTTCAGGAATTTCTTTGTGTCATCCCCGATACTGTAAAGTTTCTGTTCGCTGACATCCACTTCTGTATATTTAGATGGAAGGGAACCAACGATCATATTTACCACAAGAACGATCACTACAAAAACAGCACTGATAACAACACTGTAAGAACCGTTCTTGATGTATTTTTTATTCATGGAATCCTTTATTTTCTGTTTTAAAGGTTTCTTTTCTTTTTTGGCTGTCTCTTTTGCCGGATTTTCAATCTTATCTGCTTTCTTTGCTTTCAGTTTTTCCGTAAATTTCATTGTCTCCCACCTCCTTAATTCCAACGTCTCTTGGCAATCGACTGTACAGTCAGAAACAGGCAGACTGCAATCACAGACAGGAAATACAAAATGCCTTTGACATCAAAGATTGCATTTGCAAAGTTGTCAAAATGGCTGCTCAGGTTGAAGATATCCAGAATTTTCTGGATTCCACCTGAGAAAAAGCTGGAATTTACAACATAAACAATGACAAGTGCGATCTCCCCAACTACACAGATGACTGCTGAGATCAGGAAGTTTTTGATCATTGTATAGATTATGATCGCTGCTGCCAGAATCAGAAGTCCAAATGTAACACAGGTAGAAAGTGCTCCTTCTGAGAAGAAAGAGGAAATTCCATTCATCATATAAAAAGCAAACAGAATAACAAATGTCAGTACTGCCGCAATTACCTGACTTTCTGTCAATGAGGAAATAAACACACCAATTGCAAGATTTGCACATCCCAGAAGGAAAAATCCAAGGATCGCAGTGTATGCTGCTCCCAGAGATACTGTTCCGAATTTTGTCATGAGCAGTGGATACAGACACATAATCAGCATCGGAATCGCAAAGATCGTAACCAGTGCAAAATATTTACCAAAAACAATTTTTTCAATAGACACCGGTGCTGTAAGAAGCAGCTGATCTGTTTTCTGTTTACGTTCTTCTGCAAGAACTCGCATTGTAAGAATCGGCACACTGATCAGAAATACAAAGGTCAGTGCACTTAATGTGTACTCAAAACGAGGATATGCTGCACCAAGCTGATATGCCGAAAAATAAATACCTGTCAGAAACAGGATAAAAAATATGAACAGGTAACCGATCATAGAAGTAAGGTAACTTCTCAGCTCCCTTTTATATACTGCGATCATTTATTTTCCCCCTCCTTTTTGTCTGTCTCTTTTTCGTTCTTTTTCTTCTTATCATCTTCAGTCAGTTCAAGGAAGATTTCCTCCAGAGATACTTTCTTCGACTGCATTTCCAGAATTGGGCAGTGTGCATCTGCCATTTTGAAGAACACCTCTTCACGGATATCCATATCCTCTTTTGTAGAAAGCATTACATTCCATGCATGTTCTTCCTTTGCATCCTCTATCTTAATATCTTTGATATCACTGATCTGTCCAAGTGCAATGCGAATATGATCTTTATCACCTTTCACAAGCAGATTTAAGGTATTGGAACCTTCTGCAAGTTTTCCAAGATTCTCAGGTGTATCACTGGCAACCAGTTTTCCATGAGAAATGATCAATACATAATCGCAGACAGCACTGACTTCTGACAGAATATGCGAACTTAAAATAACCGTATGTTTCTTCTTAAGGCTCTTGATCAGATCACGGATCTCAATAATCTGTTTCGGGTCAAGACCTACGGTTGGCTCATCCAGGATGATTACTTCCGGATAACCAAGAATTGCCTGTGCAAGTCCAACTCTCTGTCTGTAACCTTTGGACAGATTCTTGATCAGACGGTTTTTCATATCGGTAATCTTTACCATTTCCATGACTTCTTCTACCATGGATTTTTTTTGATCTTTTGGGATTTTTTTGAGATCAGCAACGAAATTCATATATTCGCCTACTGTCATGTCGAAATAAAGAGGCGGCATCTCCGGCAGATAGCCGATGCATTTTTTTGCCTGCTCCGGTTCATCCAGTATGTCATGACCATCAATGGTTACCGTTCCCTCCGTAGATGCTATATAACCAGTAATCATATTCATAGTCGTAGATTTACCAGCTCCGTTTGGCCCCAGAAAGCCGTAGATTTTGCCTTTCTCGATTTTAAAAGAAAGGTGGTCAACTGCCGTATGGTCTCCATAGCGTTTGACCAGATTGTTTACTTCAATCACAAGTCTCTCCTCCTTTTTCTTTAAACAGAATATTGTATTCTGCAAATATTTACAAAATAAAAGATGCCTCCAGGTGAAACAGAGATAGGGGGTACCTGGAAGCATCTTCCATCATGAGCCGGCTTTAACGTCTGCTCTGAAAATATTCTATGAGGAAGTTGTGATAAAAATTGGATAAATCTGTGATGATTTTGTGAAAATAAAACGTATTTTTGAAATAGTTTTTCTAAAAACAGTTTCTGTTTATGAAAGAGGCTCTTTCAGTGGTGTTCCTGCCTTACGCGGATAGCGGCCCGGTGTTGGTTTCATTTTCTCGATCACAACGAGAGAACGCTGGATTTCAGAATCCGGAAGATTAAAATAAACCACATCCTGAATCTTGCCGCCGAGGATCTTAACTGCTTTTTCTGCCTGCTGCAGTTCTTCCTGAACCGTGCCAGACTTGTAAGAAATAAAATTTCCGCCCACTTTTACATATGGAAGACAGTACTCAGACAACGTAGCCAGATTGGAAACCGCGCGGGATACGCCCAGATCATTCTGCTCACGGTATGCTTTATTTTTGGCAAATTCTTCTGCCCTGCCATGAATTGCAGTAATATTTTCCAGTTTCAGAAGAGCAAATGTTTCTTCGAGAAAATTAACTCTCTTCTTCAATGAGTCAAGAAGACAGGCTTCCAGATGCGGAAACGCAATCTTAAGTGGTACTCCCGGAAATCCGGCTCCGGTACCAATATCCATGATTGTTTTTACCTTCGTCATATCTACTGCTTTTACACAGGACAGACTGTCCAGAAAATGCTTGGTCAGTACTTCTTCAAATTCTGTAATTCCTGTAAGATTCATAACCTTATTTTTTTCTACCAGATATTCATAGAACTGAATAAACTGATCTTTCTGTTTCTGGTTAAGTTCGATTCCCAGTTCCTTACAGCCATTTTCCAATGTTGTCAGGTTATAAGTCATGTTTTTCTCCTTATTCTTTATATCTTTATTGTACATTACTTCGTACATGATTTATTTGTTATTTTCTTTATTGTTTTAACGTGGTTATTTTATGGTACTTTTTATTTATGTGTACTATTTATTTTCCTTTTTATTGTACTTTAAATTACTTTTTTATTGTTTATTGTTATTTTTATTCCATTTTTTCTCTTCATCTTTATTCAAAGTACATTAAACCGTATTATTATTTTATATATTTATATATTTTTATATTTTCATCAT
>ERZ773252.3591-NODE-3591-length-11718-cov-5.593930_pt1 | contig 11718 bp, 12 predicted proteins | sample MGYA00580517_ERZ773252 | MGnify/ENA primary metagenome ERZ773252 (study PRJEB29015, sample SAMEA2737766) | human gut metagenome | biome: human gut; feature: human-associated habitat; material: faeces | place: China | collected 2012 ... | reverse complement strand
AATCAATGCTACCGTTTTTAATTACTCCATCATAATTGTTTATATTACTATTTAGGAAACATAAGAACAGATTTTTATAAAAATTAAAGAAGAAAATTCCAGACATGGCTTTTAAAAATTTAATAAAGTTATGTCTGTTAAGCATACACTTTTGCACTGTTTATCAGTGCTTTTTTATTACCAATAATTATGCTCATAGAGCTAATTATAAATATTATATCCAAGGAGGACAAAGACATGTTAGAAATGACAAAGAAAATCATCCTGTCAGGTACAATTAAAACCGGTACAGGAACGGACAGCAAGCAGGTAATGTATTGCAATTCATCTTTAAGTGAGGATGGAGGAATAAGCATTACAAAGACAATCAAAGACTCATCAGTATATTATGCTGATAAGAAGAACTATGATGTTGAAGTTGCTGCATTTGATAATAAGTTTGATGAGCTTGTTAGAACTGCATATGTAGAAAAAGCAGAAACTAATGAAACAGAGCAGAAGAAAGAAGAAAGCGAGGAGGATAAGTAATTATGATGACAATGAGAGAAATATATGTAGCAGCTGCACATAACAAGTTAATACAGCTTGTGATAATAGCAGTAATAATAGATACACTTTTTGGTGTATTAAGGGCAATTAAGGAACATAATTTTAACAGCTGCTTCGGGATAAACGGAGCAATCCGCAAGTGTGGCATGATTATATCCATAATGCTACTTGTTGTTGTGGATTATATTACCAATTTCAATATGATTGGTTTCTTGCCTGATGAGGTAAGGCACTATATAGGTAACAGCATTGGTATATCAGGCTTTTTTGCAATCCTATACATAGCATATGAAGTTGTAAGCATATTAAAGAATATGGCACTTTGTGGATTACCTGTTAAGAAATTATGGTTATGTGTAAAGACGTTTTTAAGCAAATATACAGATGAGCTTCCAGATGATGATGAACTTGCAGAGGATAAGGCAGCACCAGAAATAAGTAGTAATAATAACTAATAGGCACGCATGGTAAATACTATGAGTGCTATTTTTATGCAGAAAGTGAGGAATAAGACTATGAAAAGAGGAATAGACATAAGCAGACACCAGGGAAATATTGATTTTGATTATATTGCAGCTAATTTTGACTATGTTATAATTCGCTGTGCATATGGTAGTGACTTAAGCGAGGATGACAGCGAGTGCAGCCAGTGCGACAGCATGGCACAGACATACATAGATGAATGTGAAAAGAGAGGTATCCATTACGCATTATATATTTATCAGTATGCTGGCAATAATGAACAGTCGCTGAGTGAAGCAGCACATATCAGGGAGTGGTTTAATAAGTGCAATCCAGTTATGGGATTATGGCTTGATATTGAAGATGCAGACGGCTATAAGGCTGAGCATGACATTGATTACAACGATACACAGGAGCTTGCACTTACATGGCTTGATGCGTTATCAGATATAACTGCAAAGGGTATCTATGCAAGTCATAGCTGGCTTAACGATTATATGAATGTGGACGAACTTATAGAGCACGGGGCGCTCATTTGGGAGGCACATTGGAATAATGATGGAGAGATATGTGAGGATAAATTCGCTATGTCGCAGGAGTCTAGTGATTATTATTTAAACGATGGCACAAGGGTAGATTACGACATTATGAGAGATGAAGTCTATGATATGCTTACAAGAGCAAATGAATATGATAATAGAAATGATAATGTTGAGGATAACGATAATACTGATGAAGATAACAACGCTGGCGCAGATGAGACAGATACAGAACAGTTACAGTACGAAATAGGAGATTATGTAGAGTATAATGCAATATATGCTTCATCAACATCAGAAGATGCACTTACACCATCAAATGGATTTACAGGAGGAACAATTACAAGAGTCATCCCATGGGCTTGTAATCCATACCTTGTCAATGATGGAACTGGCTGGATTAATGACAGATGTATTGTATCATCAAGTAACAATTCGGGTGATGATAATGATATAAAAGTTGGCGATAAAGTAAGAGTGCTTCTTAATGTAAACTACGATACAGACCAGGCATTTAATTTGTACTATGATGAATATGATGTTATTCAAGTCAATGGAAACAGAGCTGTTATCGGTATCGGTAACACTGTAACAAGTGCGATAGATGTACATAATATTGAAAAAATTTAATATTATTGCGCATATAAAAATATTGTGATAATATGCCTATATAAATAGGAAGGGAAGCAGTATACCTTATTGAAGTATGGTCCACCATACTGGCTTATTATCATAGCCGCAAGTGTAGGATTAGTCTGTTTTATTTTTATAGGATACTCAAGTCTTTTTTCATAATTCCACATATCAGCAGCCCTCCATTTCCCAAGGCATTGGAGTTGCTACCCACATCCAGTAGTTATCATTGGATATGTGTAACTTATCAAGTGGTCCATAATAGTCTGCATACTTTGTCATATAATCGCGGTATTTATCTTTAATTTGTGCATAGTATTCGATAGCCTCCATATCATCCGGATGAGTGTCAAGATACAGGTTCATTTCTGTAAGAACAAAACCTAATTCATATATATTTTTCATAAGAATATGTTTATCGGCTATCTGATTGCAGGAAGAACCACGCTGTTCCTGTAAAGAGGAATTATTCATACGTGATGTCTGACATGGTGGATTATTGGAATTATTTCTTGGATTTATCATATTGCAGGGATTATTCATTCCGTTATTGCCATTGTTGTTATTAGGACACCCCATATTATTCATATAATTTCTGCCAGTCATATTGTTTGCAGAGTTCATGCAATTCCCATTACAATTATTCTGGTTATTCATACAGTTTCCATTACAGTTATTCTGGTTACTCATACAATTTCCATTATTTGAGTTGCCTGCATTATTCTGGCAGCTCATACTATTTATATTATTCATGTTCTCACACCTCCGAATGGTTTGTTAAGAACAGGAAATAATGTACCACATTTCAATGCCTTGCAAGGGTCATATAATTCTCCCCATTTCTGCCACGGAACATAGCACATAGCAAGAGAAAATGTATTATGCATTTTCATAAACATACATACTCCGGTTATTAAGAATTCAATACATTATATGTCATAATTTCAAATGTGACACACAGGAATATATGTACAATTTCTACTGGCAGTTCTTATCACTATATGCTATTATTAATTGAAATTTTACCAAAGTGAGGATTAATTATGTGGGAGAGAATTAAGGCTTTTTTAAAGCGTAAAGATGTTGAAGTGTCGGTGAAACGATACGGAATTGATGCACTTGGAGCGATGGCACAGGGATTATTTTGTTCTTTGCTTATAGGAACAATACTTAATACACTTGGTACACAGCTTCATATAGGTTTTCTTACAAATACAGTTGCAACTGTGAGTGGAGTAAGTTATACAGTTGGTGGACTTGCATCGGCTATGAGTGGTCCTGCTATGGCAGTGGCTATCGGATATGCGCTAAAGTGTCCGCCACTTGTACTTTTTTCACTTATAACAGTAGGTTTTGCATCTAATGCCCTTGGAGGCGCAGGTGGCCCGCTTGCTGTGTATTTTGTGGCAATTATTGCGGCAGAGGCAGGAAAGCTAATGTCAAAGGAAACAAAGATAGATATACTTGTCACACCACTTGTAACAATAGGTGCAGGAACAGGCGTGGCAGCGCTTATAGCACCGGCACTTGGAAAAGCAGCAATGAAGATAGGCGAAGTAATAATGCTTGCAACTAATCTCCAGCCATTTCTTATGGGAATAGCAGTGTCAGTACTTGTGGGTATTGCGCTTACATTACCTATATCATCAGCAGCTATATGTGCGGCATTCGGACTTACCGGACTTGCAGGCGGTGCGGCGGTAGCAGGCTGCTGCGCGCAGATGGTTGGCTTTGCAGTTATGTCATTTAAGGAAAACCGCTGGGGCGGACTTGTTTCTCAGGGAATAGGTACATCAATGCTTCAGATGGGAAATATAATAAAGAACCCTAGAATATGGATAGCGCCAATAGTTACATCAGCGATAACAGGTCCGCTTGCAACATGTCTTTTCAAGCTTGAGATGAATGGAACAGCAGTATCGTCAGGTATGGGAACATGCGGTCTTGTAGGACAGATAGGTGTGTATTCAGGCTGGGTAAATGATGTGGCAGCAGGCGTAAAGAGCGCTATAACACCTATGGACTGGATAGGTCTTATACTTATATCATTTGTTCTTCCAGCGGTTATATGTCCTATTATAAATATGTTTTTAAAAAGGGCTGGCTGGGTCAAGGACGGCGATATGAAATTGCAATAATGCTAGTTTTAAATCTGAAACCTGTATAATTTTAAGAGTGTTACAAAGATATAAGTGTTATGCTATAAATGAGCAAATTTAAAAGATTGCACAAGTATGTCCTCGTTAGAAAAACAGATTTTTCATAATCTATTCAAATATATCTGTGGTACAAACAAAAACAAATTATTTTGTGCATTTTTTTTTTATTTGTTCATTTATATTTATAAAATAAGGAATGGGCGGCAGTATATGTCAGACAGGAATAAAAAACAATCATCCAGAATAAATGATATTTTAAATGATGATAATATACAGATAATAAAGTCAAAAAGGCGTTCACTGGGTCTTGAGGTGCGCCCTGACGGCAGTGTTGTTGTAAGAATTCCAAACAGGTTAAGCAAAAAGCAGCTTATGGAATTCCTTGTTAAACATAAGGCATGGATAGATGAAAAGCGTCATTATATGATGAATAGGCAGGATATCAGAATATCCACAAATGCAGTGAAGTATGATGAGCTGACCGCAGAAGAAAGGCTTCGTATTAAAGATACATTTGTAAAGAAGGCAGCATATTACAGCCAGATAATGGGAGTATCGGTTGGAAACATAACTATAAGAAACCAGAAAACGCGCTGGGGCAGCTGTAGTTCCAAAGGCAATCTTAACTTTAATTACCAGTTGTACTATATGCCGGAGGAGCTTATGGATTATGTAGTCATACACGAGCTGGCACACAGAAGATATATGAACCATTCAGAACAGTTCTGGGCAGAGGTTGAAAAGTACTGTCCGGATTACAGAAGCAGACGTAACAGCCTCAGACTATACAGATTAGAAGTGTAGTCTGAGGCTGAAATTTATTTTAATAAAATACCTGTTAGTAGGTAAAAGTTACTGTATACAAAGTATAATTAGTTCTTGGCACATTTTTGTAGGTATATGATAAAGCCTCACCGGTCTTTGAAACAGCGGTTTTTAAGTCAGTTGTAAATGTGCATGCAAACTCAAGATGAGTTTCTTTGTTTTTGACAGTGTTGCGGATAAGGCGGTTTAGCTGCGAAGTGTTGCTTATCATAGTAATAGTGGCATATTTTATATAAGAATACTTTGTGCCGCAGTCCTCATATTCAGCGTACTTATCTCTGTCCCATGTGTGGTCGAGTGCCATATCTTTTGCAGATATATTAAAGTAAGCATGGTCAGTATATTCAAAGGAGGAACCGATTGGGTCATCCCATGTAACATCAACGTGATACCACTGCCCATCGAGCATAACAGTATTCCATATGTGCTGTTCGTTGCCAGCTTCACCCGAAACAGTTCCGTTTTCTATTCCAAGCATATCCATAAATGTCTTAAAACATTCAGTATATCCGCTGCATACGGCAATTCCGTTTATAAGTGCACTGTAGGCGTTGTAGGATGAGTCACCAGTGTCGACATAGGAAACATTTTCTACAAGATAATCGTGTATGGCAAGTTCATTTTCTATATCTGTATTGGAGGGTGAGGTAACACTGTCAAGCACCTGTATATATTTGTTATAAAGTGTAAGCTGACGCTCATTAAGCCCACTTAAAGAGTCGCTTCTGTAAGCCTTTATTATCGCAAAACTGTCCCAGCAGTCATAAGTTATACGGACATTGAAGCCGTTTTTGACACGCTTATATTCGCACTTTAGCTGCTCAATACCATCTATAGAGGAAAGCCATAGATTGGCATCGATAAGTGTCTCATCTTCCACGAATATCTCACAGACATTATCGTTATTGTGGACGGCATCACTTATATACTGTATTATATCCTCGGTTGAGGCGGCTGACTGTGGATAAGCTTTATTGGATATCTGGTTATCAGAGCTTTCCGGCCAGATAGTGTCAAATGGCAGCTCACATCCTGTAAATGTAATGCACATAATAGCAGTCAGAGCCAGAGAAAATATGACTTTCTTAATTCGTTTTTTAATTCCCATAATAATTAATCTTTCTATTTTTAATTCCCATAATAATTAATCTTTCTATAAAATGTTTTAATTGATGTAAGGATAATATGGATTGCAGGGCAATGGGGTAATCCTTACTATACAGAAATGGACAATTTTTGTTCTTCTATCTTTTGCATCATATAATGCTGGGATATAATCAGATTACATAAGCTGCATACTGGAAGTATCTGAACATTGAATATAATCCCATAATTGTTTATAATCACAGTTGGTATTGTGACCATCACATCATATTAAGGTTATACATAATAATTTTAATACGGATTATATAAAAATAAAAGTGAAATATGAACAAAATTACATAATAAGCGCAAAGAAAAAGAGTCAATTATTACATAATGAGTACAGAAAAGAGGATTTACAATGAAAGATTACATAATAAATACACCATCAGACTTTAATCTTAAGGAAACCTTGGAGTGCGGACAGTGTTTCCACTTCAATATGATAGATGAGAACGAATATGTTCTTACAGCTTACGGACATATGCTCCATATAAGACAGGATGATAAAAATCTTATATTTTATGATACAGATGACAGAACATACAATGAATTGTGGAGAGAATATTTTGATATAGACAGGAATTATGCCAGAATAAAAGAAGAGCTTCTTGCAAAGGATGACAAGCTTGAGGAGGCTATAAGTGCGATGTCGGGTGTGAGAATACTTAATCAGGAATTCTTTGAAACGCTCATATCATTTATAATATCGCAGAATAAGCAGATACCACATATTAAGAAGATAGTGGCTGATATATCTGAAAAGTACGGTACATATCAGGGTGAAGTTAAGGGGATTACTATGTATACATTTCCGGATGTAAATGCGCTTAAGGCGGCAACGGTTGATGACCTTAAGGAGTTAAAGACGGGTTTCCGCGCGCCTTATATATATGATGCGGTGAGCAGGGTGTATGATAAGAGCATAAGTTATGATGAGCTTGCAGCAATGGAGTCACAGGCAGGAATACAGAAAATGTGTGAGATTAAGGGCGTTGGCAATAAAGTTGCAAGCTGTGTAAGCCTTTTTGCGCTTGGAAAAAGGGACAGCTTTCCTATAGATGTGTGGATAAAAAGAATAATGGAGTATCTATACTTTGATAAGGTGGATACTTCTAAGGAAGTTATAGCAGAATTTGCAAGAAACCAGTTCGGAGAGCTTGGAGGATATGCACAGCAGTATCTTTTCTATTATGGAAAAACTGTAAAAATGGGTGTTGCAGAGTCAAAAAAGCATAAAAAATAAAAAAAGTATAATCAAAATGTAAAAACATTAATATATTTGAAATAGCTGTTGACAAATTATTGGCAGGGTGCTATCTTATCGTTATCGGGATTAGCACTCAAAAGAAATGAGTGCTAACAGACAATAAACAAAGCAATAATTATAGATAGCTGCCACGTACGTGTCAGACAGCGGAAAGGTGGATTATATTATGAAGTTAGTACCATTAGGAGACAGAGTTGTAATTAAGGCATTAGTTGCAGAAGAAACTACAAAGTCAGGCATCGTGTTACCAGGACAGGCAAAGGAAAAGCCATCACAGGCAGAGGTAGTTGCAGTAGGACCTGGCGGAGTTGTTGATGGTAAGGAAGTTACAATGCAGGTTAAGCCAGGAGATAAAGTAATATATTCTAAGTATGCAGGAACAGAAGTTAAGCTTGATGATGAAGAATATATCGTAGTTAAGCAGAATGATATTCTTGCAGTTATTGAAGATTAATTATATTGGCTGATAGTTATAATAGCTATAAATATAATTAGTCATATATATTATATGAGAGTTTGAGAAAAGACTATCCATTGATGCTGCTTATAATATTGTCATTAAGATAATCAGATATGATTATAAGACAGGCATCGGGTTTATCAGTTAATATCTAGTTATAGATTATGAATTTGGAGGTAATAACAATGGCAAAGGAAATTAAATACGGAATTGAAGCAAGAAAAGCTCTTGAAGAGGGCGTTAATAAGTTAGCTAATACAGTAAGAGTTACAATCGGACCTAAGGGACGTAACGTAGTTCTTGACAAGTCATACGGCGCACCACTTATCACTAACGATGGTGTTACAATCGCTAAGGACATTGAGCTTGAAGATGCATTTGAAAATATGGGAGCACAGCTTGTAAAGGAAGTTGCTACTAAGACTAACGATGTAGCAGGTGATGGTACAACAACAGCTACAGTTCTTGCACAGGCTATGGTTAATGCAGGTATGAAGAACTTAGCAGCAGGCGCTAACCCAATCATCTTAAGAAAAGGTATGAAGAAGGCTACCGACTGTGCAGTTGAAGCTATTGCACATATGAGCGAAAAGGTTACAGGAAAAGACCAGATTGCAAAGGTTGCTTCTATCTCAGCAGGTGATGAGGAAGTAGGTCAGATGGTAGCTGACGCTATGGAAAAGGTTTCTAATGATGGTGTTATCACAATCGAAGAGTCTAAGACAATGAAGACAGAGCTTGACCTTGTAGAAGGTATGCAGTTTGACAGAGGATATATTTCAGCATATATGGCAACAGATATGGATAAGATGGAAGCTAACCTTGATAATCCATATATTCTTATTACAGATAAGAAGATATCTAACATTCAGGAAATCTTACCAGTTCTTGAACAGATTGTTCAGAGCGGTGCTAAGCTTCTTATTATCGCTGAGGACGTTGAAGGTGAAGCACTTACAACACTTATTGTTAACAAGTTAAGAGGTACATTTAACGTAGTAGCTGTTAAGGCTCCTGGATATGGTGACAGACGTAAGGAAATGCTTAAGGATATCGCTATTCTTACAGGTGGTCAGGTTATTTCTGAAGAACTTGGTCTTGAGCTTAAGGATACAACACTTGATATGCTTGGTAGAGCTAAGTCAGTTAAGGTTCAGAAGGAAAATACAGTTATCGTTGACGGCGAAGGTGCTAAGGAAGATATCGAAGCAAGAGTTGCCCAGATTCGTGCACAGCTTGAAGAAACAACATCTGATTTCGATAAGGAAAAGTTACAGGAAAGACTTGCTAAGCTTGCAGGTGGTGTAGCTGTTATCAGAGTTGGCGCTGCAACAGAAACTGAAATGAAGGAAGCTAAGCTTCGTATGGAAGATGCTCTTAACGCAACAAGAGCAGCTGTAGAAGAAGGCGTTATCTCAGGTGGTGGTTCAGCTTATATCCACGCATCTAAGAAGGTTGCAGAACTTGCTGCTACACTCAGTGGTGATGAAAAGACAGGTGCAGAGATTATTCTTAAGGCTCTTGAAGCTCCATTATTCCACATTGCTAACAATGCAGGTCTTGAAGGTGCAGTTATCATCAACAAGGTAAGAGAGTCAGAAGTTGGAACAGGTTATGATGCACTCAACGATAAGTATGTAAACATGATTGATGCAGGTATCCTTGATCCAGCTAAGGTTACAAGAAGCGCATTACAGAACGCTACAAGTGTTGCATCTACACTTCTTACAACAGAATCAGTTGTTGCTAATATCAAGGAAGATGCTCCAGCTATGCCAGCAGGTGGCGCAGGTATGGGTGGAATGATGTAATTAAAGACATCAGATAGAAGCTTGATTGATAAATAGCTATAAAAGAGTTAGGAGATTATAATGGTTTCCTAACTCTTTTTTGTTACTGTCGTAAATGTTGTATAAATATAATAGACTCTTTGGATTCTTTGTCAGGTGTGGGGGTAAAATAAGCTCTTTGTCAAGGATGAGGTAAGATTTAGAACCACAATAACTAAAGAACTATTACAAGTAACTGGCAGAATGTGTTGAAAGAGCGGTGAAATTGGAATAGTGCTGAGAAAGATGCCGCATTGAGCTGCACTGAAATAGTAAAATTTAGCAAATTCAATAAAATGAAAGATTATAATTGCAGAATATATAATAATGTTATATAATAATTCTGACAATTTGACAGAACGTGTTTGTTAATTGAATAATACCTAAGGAGGAATGCGTATGAATTTAAAAAAAATGATTAGTGCAACGTATAAAAAAGCTGCAATTGGAATAAGTATTCTTATGTTTGCAACAAGTGCAGGCTATACTTTTAATCCAGTTGAGGTTAAAGCGGATGATGAAAAGCCAGCTATGAATGTTGAATATCATTCTAAGCAGGATATAGTTGACTATTATAATAAGCATCCATTTGATGGAGATATGGATACAAAGTATAAGGAAGAGCCAGATGTTTTTGCACCATATAATCTTGGTTCATTAACACAAAAGACTATTGATAATGCACAGAACATGGTTAATGTTGTAAGATATGTGGCAGGACTTTCAGGAATGACTGTAGAAGATGCAAGTCTTAGTAAGAGTGCTCAGGCAGCTGCACTGGCTAATGCAGCCAATGGAGAGCTATCACATTATCCAAGACGTCCACGTGATATGAGTGATAATATGTATAATCTTGCACAAGAGGGAGCTTCATCATCTAATATAGCGATGACATCAGGCAGAATGACACTTCCAATGTCAATAAGAATGTATCTTTCAGATGCAGATTCAGGTAATAGAAGCCGCGTAGGTCATAGAAGATGGATATTATATCCAACACTTTATAAGATAGGTTTCGGGCAGGTAGAAGGATATACGGCAACACGTGTTATAGGTGGAGAGAGAAATTATTCAGCTAAGGAATATGGAGTTGCATGGCCGGCACAGAATACACCGGTAGAGCTTCTTTCATATTCAGGAAATTCAAGTGTGAATTTATATCCATGGTCTATTTCATTTGGTCAGGCACCAGGTAGTGATATTAATGTTACACTTATTAATAATCAAACAGGTTATTCATGGCACTTTGGTAATGACTATGCAGACGGAGAATTCTATGTTAATAATGGAGGATATGGACAGAGAGGATGCGTTATATTCTATCCGGAGTATCTTCATATGTCTAAAGGTGACAGTTATACAGTACAGATTAACAATATAGGCATAAGCGGATATCAGGATACACTTACATATAATGTTAATATATTCTCATTAAAGGATAAGGATTTATCAGATGATTCTGATACATCAGACAAGAATGGTCTTTGTCAGGCACAAGATGGAACATGGAATTATTACAAAAATGGTAAAAAAGACAGCAGTTATACAGGACTGGCAGGTAATGAATACGGCTGGTTTTATGTAAAGAATGGAACGGTAGACTGGGAATATAATGGACTGGCAGGTAATGAATATGGCTGGTTCTATGTAAAGAACGGAACAGTAGACTGGAGTTATACAGGATTAGCAAATAATGAATACGGCTGGTTCTATGTAAAGAATGGAACAGTAGACTGGAGTTATACAGGATTAGCAAATAATGAATATGGCTGGTTCTATGTAAAGAATGGAACAGTAGACTGGGAATATAATGGACTGGCAGGTAATGAATATGGCTGGTTCTATGTAA
>ERZ773252.3589-NODE-3589-length-11720-cov-2.770596_pt1 | contig 11720 bp, 8 predicted proteins | sample MGYA00580517_ERZ773252 | MGnify/ENA primary metagenome ERZ773252 (study PRJEB29015, sample SAMEA2737766) | human gut metagenome | biome: human gut; feature: human-associated habitat; material: faeces | place: China | collected 2012 ... | reverse complement strand
CTGCCTGCTCGATGGCAAAATACTCCATAAAGATAAAGTGCTTTGCCTTTTTTAAGGCTTCTTTTTGTGCCTCAAATCCCTTGTAAGCCTCATCATAATAGGTAATGGGACAATCCGCATAGACCGGAAATCCGCTCTTTTCCTGCAAATAATAGGATATACTAGCAAGTTGTTCATTCTTATCCCGCAGTTCCTCCATGGAGGACTTCACATGGTCTGCCCCCGGTCCCTGATCCAGCATGGGAAGAACGATGGCATCCACGGCATCGTAACGCTGCCGCATCTTATAGGTGTGACCATTCAGACCGACCAGAAGATACATGATGATGCCAAAAATCGGAAAGGCAAGGATGAGCATGATCCAAGGGGTCTTCATACTGCTTGTCCGATCCTGCGCGTAAATGCATACGACCAGCACCACCGCCAGAATACGCGTGGCAATGTTGATACCTTCCGCGTAATCATTGAGCCTGGTAAAGACCACCACGATAAAAGCGATCTCTAAGGCGATCGCAAGTACAGAGAAAAAGAGTCTTGCAATGCCGTTTTTCACATGTGCTTTTTTCTCATAGGTCCGTATTTTCATGCCTGCTCCTTTCTTAATATAAAGCACTCCAAATCTAGTCTTTCTATTATAATGCATCGCCGATGGATATTCAACACAGGCCGATCTTCTCGTTTTTCTATATAGTCTTTCGGTTATAAATAATATGTAATCTGTATTTTACATATATAAGACAGATTGTTATACTTGAATGCAGAAAAAGAAGGAAATGATATCACAATGAAACAAATTGATTTTGAAAATGGTGGTGTCGGCAAAAATATTCTGGCTGCCGCACTGCCAATGCTTGTCGCCCAGATTTTAAACCTCTTATATAACATCGTAGACCGTGTCTATATCGCCCGCATTCCCCAAGTGGGAACGGCAGCACTCGGCGCAGTAGGACTTTGTTTTCCTCTGATTGTTATTATCAGTGCCTTCGCGAATCTGTTCGGCAGCGGCGGTGCCCCGATTTTTTCCATCCACAGAGGAAAAAAAGAGGATACAAGGGCCAACCAGATTATGAACACATCCTTTACCATGCTGTGCATAGCCGCGATTTTGCTCATGGCGATTGGCATGCTCTTTGCCCATCCCCTTCTCATCCTTTTTGGAGCCTCCGAAAAAGCACTGGTATTTGCCTATCCCTACCTCATGCTCTACCTGATAGGTACCCTGCCATCCATGATAGCTGTGGGTATGAACCCCTTTATCAATGCCCAGGGCTATTCCCTGACCGGCATGCTTTCCGTAGCGATCGGCGCGGCGGCCAACCTGGTTCTGGATCCGCTGTTTATCTTTGTTCTGGGCTTTGGTGTGCGTGGAGCAGCAATCGCAACGGTTATTTCCCAGTTTTTGTCAGCAGCCTTTGTACTGCGCTTTCTTTCCGGAAAAGCGGAGCTGAAGGTGCGTTTTCTGCGCCGTACGGAACTTGCAGGATCCGTCAGCTACGCGAAAGAGATCGTCAGCCTCGGTACGGCGGGTTTTATCATGCAGCTGACGAACAGTCTGGTAACGATCTGCTGCAACCATGTGCTTTCTGCTACAGGCGGCGATATTTATATTTCGGTCATGACTATTGTATCCAGTGTGCGCCAGCTGGTGGAAACTCCGATTTCAGCGATCAATGACGGATCTTCTCCGATTTTAAGCTACAACTATGGAGCGCGCCGTCCGGCCCGGGTGCGGAAAGCGGGCGTGGTGATGGGACTTCTGATCCTAGGCTATACAGCGGTAATGTGGAGCGTTATCATTCTGGCACCTGGCGCGCTGATCCGGGTGTTCAGTTCTGATGCCCTTCTGCTGCAGGACGCGGTTCCGGCCCTGAAACAATATTTTGCGGCATTTATTTTCATGGATCTGCAGTATATGGGACAGACCACGTTTAAATCACTGAACAAAAAGGCCTATGCGATCTTTTTCTCATTGCTTCGAAAGGTGTTTATTGTGGTTCCGCTGACTTATTTCATGCCATATGCGCTGCATATGGGAACTGCTGGTGTATTTCTGGCAGAACCGGTCTCAAATGTGATCGGCGGCAGCCTGTGCTTTATCACCATGCTCTGCACGGTATTGCCTGAATTAAAACGAATGGAGTAGACAAAAACTATGAAAAAGAACGCTGCAAAAAAACTGACTTATGTAAGCCGTGCGTGCATGACGGTTCTGACTACAGTGCTGATCGTATTATTTTTCTGTATCATGTCTCTGGTGGGGAAAATTCAGGGGACAGCAAGGGTGGTAAACTACGCCGGTCTGGTGCGCGGCACGACGCAGCGCATAGTCAAGCTGGAAAACATGCAAAGTCCGCAGGATGAGATGCTTGAGGAGGTGGAGTCGATCATAATCGGACTGCGCTATGGAAGTGATGATCTAAACCTGGTCCGTCTGGATGATTCCGCATTCCAGGATAAGATGCAGGAGCTGGAGGATTATTTTGAAACCCTGAAAGTGGAAATACAGCTTGTTCGGGAAAATGGCTATGAAAACACGCAGATCATTGAAAAGAGTGAGCAGTTCTTCCGGATCTGTGATGAGGCTACCGGACTTGCGGAGGCCTATTCCCAGAGAAAGGCAACGGCACTGAATCAGCTTGAGCAGGTGGTCTTCGCGGATATCGCAGGACTTCTGATCCTGATTGCCATGGAAATATTTAAGGCATTGCGCTATGCGGCCCAGAACCGCATTCTGCAGAAAAAGGTTTATCTGGATGAGGCCACGGGGCTTCCGAATAAAAATAAGTGTGAGGAAATTCTGGACAATGATACATTCCTGGAAGATGGGGAAACGGTTGCAGTCTGTGTGTTTGATTTAAACAATCTGCGTATCATCAACAATAATCTCGGCCATGAGAAGGGAGACGAATATATCCGTTCCTTTGCGGTGCAGCTGCGCGGGGCTATGCCGTCGGAGCATTTTGTGGGACGCGACGGAGGGGATGAGTTTCTGGCCGTGATCCGCGGACTGGAGCGGGAGGCGGTGGAAGCCTGCCTTTCCCAGGTACGGAGCCAGACAGCGGAGTATTCTGCCGATCATCCGGAGATGCCCATCAGCTATGCGGCTGGTTATGCGATTTCATCGGATTTTGAATCCTGCAGCATGCGGGATCTGTTCCGGCAGGCCGATAAGAATATGTATGTCGATAAGAACCGCGCCAAGATGCTGGAAGCGGCGGAAAAGCAGAATGAAAATATCCGGCTGCTGGATACAGTCAAACAGCAGGGCTATTCGTTTTCGGACTGCCTGTACTGCGATGCATTGCTCGACCAGTACCGGGTGCTGCGTGCGGATTTCGAGTTTTTTCTGGCGGAGGAAGGCAGCTACACCGGTGCAGTGGAGCAGATTGTGCAGGAACTGGCCCGGGGAGTGGAACGCGGACCATTGCGCCAGAAGCTGCAGCCGGAGGCGCTGAACCAGGTGCTGACCAGCACGCGGGCAAAGCTGGAATTCCCGTATCAGTGTACGGACGGCGAAAGGGTGCGCAGAGGCCGCATGACGTTGCTTTTTTTAAACAATACGGAAGATGGACGGCTGCATCATTTTATCTTTGGTTTTGAGCCGTTCCATGACAAAAATCAGGTGTCAGCCAATGAGAAGGTCCAGCTGACCCGGTATTATGAGCAGATGAAGCAGTCCATTCTGGAAAATGGAAATTATGTGGATGCTCTGATGGATGAGGCTGAGGCGGTCTACACGGTGGACTTAACACATGACCGTCTGGAAAAAATCTTTTTTCCGTCTGGCAGCAGTAGATTCAGGATTTCGCAGCAGGCACCCTGCTCTTATAACGAATATTGTGCATCCAGAATGGAGCGGATCACAGAGGATACCATGGAGAATTACTGCATTGTGGATTCTTCGGAAAAACTTCTGGAGCGTTTCCGCAATGGCGCTAAGCAGGTTACGGTGGAGTATCAGGAAAACGGATCGAATGGGGAACCGGAGTGGCTGCAGAAGACAGTGCTGATGTCACAGGATACGCTGTACGATGAAAAAGTGGGACGGGAGATGACCGTGGTGCACGGAATTATCCTCTTTAAGAATACGTCTGTTTTCCATGAGAAGGAGCAGAAAGAGAAGGAGCGCCTGAAGGTGGCCTACGAGGAGGCAGACCTGGTAAGTAAAGCAAAAACGGAGTTCTTAAACCGTATGAGCCATGATATCAAGACACCGATCAATGGTGTGATGGGTATGCTGGAGATCATCCGACGGAACATGGATGACCGGGAACGGGTCGAGGAATGTCTTGGAAAGATCCAGCTGTCCACCAGACATCTGCTGGCGCTGGTCAATGATGTTCTGGACATGGGGCGCATTGAGACAAAGCAGGAAAAAGGAATGATGGAAGCCTTTGATCTGGAGCATCTGATGACCGAGACTTCCTCTCTGGTGGAAGCCCAGCTGGAGGAAACCGGAATCCGGCATTACCGACACAGAGAAGGAATTCGGCATACAGCTCTGATCGGAAACCCTCTGCATCTGCGCCAGATCATGGTCAATCTTCTGAGCAATGCAATCAAATACAATAAGCCGGGCGGCAGGATTGATACCTATGCAAAAGAGTTTTCCTGCGATGGAAAGCAGGCTTTTTATGAGTTTTGGATTACGGACACCGGTATTGGCATGCAGAAAGAATTTGTAAAAAATAAGCTGTTTCAGCCCTTTACACAGGAACAGGCAGATGCGAGGACACAGTATAAGGGAAGCGGTCTTGGCATGTCGATTGTCAAGGGCCTGATCGAAAGTATGAACGGTTCTATTCAGGTGGAAAGCGTGCCGGGAGAGGGAACGACCTTCACATTTCAGCTTCCTTTTCTTCTCGATGATACGACTTGCAGCAATCGGAAGAGGGAGAAGACGGAAGAGACTGATGCAGCCGGAATGAAGATCCTGGTGGTGGAGGACAACGAAATTAATATGGAAATTGCCGAATTTTATCTGACGGAAGCAGGGGAGAAAACGGAAAAAGCATGGAATGGAGCCGAGGCAGTTCAGAAATTTGCGGAATCCGAAACAGGAAGTTTTGATGTGATTCTGATGGATGTTATGATGCCGGTCATGGACGGCCTGGAGGCAACTAGAAGAATCCGTGCGCTGGAGCATCCGGATGCAGGGACGGTCACGATTCTTGCTATGACAGCCCAGTCTTCTGCCGACAGCATTCACCAGTGTGAGCAGGCTGGAATGAACGGCTATATCGCAAAGCCGGTGGAGGCAGCAGAGCTGCTTCGGATCCTGGCAGAAAATGTACCAAAAGGGTATAAAAGGTAAGGAAGGTGAACTGATATGGAGAGACGGGAAGGTTACCCGAATCTGGATCTGAAGCAGAGCGGAAATCTTCTGCGCTATCAGATCCGAAAGTCTGGTTATAGTGTGCAGGACATTCAGAACTATCTGGTGCTTTCCTGCCCGCAGCCGGTTTACCGTTGGTTTCAGGGGAAAACGCTTCCATCTGTGGATCATCTGTATGCCTTAAGCCGCCTGCTGGGCGTGCACATGGAAGAACTTCTGGCCGGACCTCAGGAAAATCCGGTTTACCGGGAAGCTTTTGGAGAGAAGCGGTATCTGTTTTCCTATCTGGAGCAGCTGCGCATTGGACTATTTGTCCAATGACGAATTCGAACGTTTGTTTTATCCTCTTGTCATAACCGAAAAGGAAATGACAGGAGGATTTTTTTATGGAAAAAGGACGAATGATTTATGTGGATGAAAGTGGAAAGAAGCTTGTTACACGGATGTTGATTTGCGATATGCGTCCAGTGCGGAGCGGATGTGGTATGCACATTGTAAATACGTTCCGTTATGGAGGATTGCGGTCGGCGGAGGAATTTCTCTGTTTTGCGGGGCGGTTTGCCAGGCTGTATGAGGAGAGGAAAGTGGAGATTGAGGAGGAACTGGTGCGGGAGGTTCTGTTGGGAGCAGCCACATTCTGGCTGGAGCCGGAAAGCTACTGCTATGTGATCTGCGGGGATACCATGACCATTTACTGCGGCCTAGAACCGGCGGAGACGGTTTACCGCCGGGCGGATGCCTTTGAGCCTCCGGTGGATGAATGTGAATTTGTCACCATCATGGAGACCTTAAAGAGCGGGGAGGGAATCTCTGCGCCTGCGCAGGATCTCATTGTTCATCTGCTGGGGCTTCTGATGCGGGACTGGGGCGGTGAGATTTCCTACTACGTGTATGATCTGGATTTTGGCCGGAAGTTTGAGCCGGGGCTGCTCTCAGACCGGGACGGATATGTGGATCTAAGCTGTGATCAGGCCCTCTACCGGGATCTGGCGCGCACAGGATTTTAAACGTTCTGACATCTGCGATTCTGCACAGATAGTGGTGCGGGAAATTCTGACGAAAATCTTAAATATGGAAACTTTTGTGAGATATGGTTGCATTACAGGGAAAAACATGATATAAGTGTATTAAGATAATTAATACACTTATACAGGAAGGAGACGCATCAGGGACATGATTCATCTGGACTATAAAGACAGCCGACCGATTTATGAACAGGTGGCAGACCGTTTAAAGGAGCTGATGATCCTCGGTGTTCTGGAAGAGGACGGCCAGATGCCTTCTGTCCGATCTCTGGCAACGGAATTGTCCATCAACCCCAACACCATACAGCGGGCTTATGCGGAACTGGAACGGAATGGCTTCATCTATTCGGTCAAAGGACGGGGAAGCTTTGTGGGAAGCATCAGCAGACTCCGGGAACAGAAATGCCGAGAGCTCGAAGAGAAGGTAGCAGGTCTTGCGGTGGAGGCAAAAAGTCTTGGTATGGACAAAACAGCATTCGTCCGCATGGCGGAGGAACAGTTTGGAGGAGAGAAAACAGTATGATAGAGGCAACCAATCTCACAAAAAAATTTGACGATATCCTTGCGGTGGATCATATCAATGCGCAGATCCGGGAAGGCAGCGTCTTTGGTCTCATTGGAACCAACGGAGCCGGAAAGAGTACGTTTTTGCGGATGGCGGCAGGTGTCCTGAAGCCGGACGAGGGAAGCATCACGATAGACGGAATGGATGTATATGAAAATGAGGCGGCAAAACGGAAATTTTTCTATATTTCCGACGACCAGTATTTCTTCGGCAATGCGACACCGGAGGATATGATGAACTATTACCGTATTGTTTATCCGGAGTTTGACGAAAAACGCTTTGACTCTCTGTTAAAGAGCTTCGGACTTCAGAAAAACCGCAAGATCAACACCTTTTCCAAGGGCATGAAAAAGCAGGTTTCCATCCTGTGCGGTATCTGCGCGGGGACAGAGTATCTGTTCTGCGATGAGACCTTTGATGGCCTGGACCCGGTTATGCGCCAGGCGGTCAAGAGCATTTTTGCGAATGACATGGAAGAACGGAAGCTGACCCCCATCATTGCATCCCACAATCTGCGGGAGCTGGAAGACATCTGCGATCATGTCGGTCTTCTGCACAAGGGTGGTATTCTCTTAAGCCGTGACCTGGATGAGATGAAGATGAATCTCCACAAGGTTCAGTGCGTATTAAAAGAGGGCATGCAGCCGGAGCATATTACCGGTCTTGACATTTTGAAGACGGAGCGGCGCGGAAAGCTTCTGACCCTTACGGTACGAGGCAGTTTAAATCAGGTGGAATTTGTTATGCAGCAGGCGGATCCGGTATTTTATGAAACCATTCCGCTGTCCTTAGAGGAGATTTTTATCAGTGAAACGGAGGTAGTCGGTTATGACGTCAAAAAACTTATTTTTTAAGCTGATGCGGGAGGACTGGAAAAACCGCCTCTGGGCGCCGGCCCTCATTGCTCTGGCAAGCTTTTTCGCTTATCCGGTTTTTCTGGCTTTTATGGCAGGAAAGGCTGACCGGGACTGGAATACAGCTGCGGAAGCCTTCCACTGGTTCTCGGAACAGTCCATAAGATGGATCTCTTTTGAAAACGGAGTGGCAGTTTTCTTTGTAGTGGTGGTTTCTCTGGTCTGCGGACTCAGCAGCTTCTACTATTTAACCTCCGGAAAACGTGTGGATTTTTATCATAGCATACCGGTACGGCGGGAGATCCTCTTCCTGGTCCACTATGCAGACGGCATCCTGATGCCGGCCATTCCGTACGCATTTGCTCTTGTTGCTTCCGTGATCGTGTGCGCGGCAAACGGTGTGAGCACGGATGCTCTGTGCGCAACAGCTGTAAGTGCCTATATACTGCACATGATCTACTACATCCTTTGCTACACAACCGTGGTGATCGCGTCCCTGATGACCGGTCATCTTGTGATCGGCTTTTTTGGCAGCATGGTGCTGATGTTTTATATGCCGATCGCAGCCAGCCTGTTTGAATCCTTTTTTGAGAGCTTTTTTCTGTCCTATTATTATCCGGGTGACGATTCTGTGTTTGAAAATCTGATCCGGATTTCCCCGGTCATGGAGTATGTTCATACGGTATCGCTCTACGCAGATCAGAAGCCGGTGGTTATGGTGGCGGCGGCAGCGCTGATCGTGTCGCTGCTCCTGATAGCGGCAGCAGTCTTCCTTTACAAAAAGCGCCCGTCGGAGGCGGCAGGAAAGGCTATGGCCTTTGCAGTGAGCCAGCCGGTCATCCGAGTGCTCATCACGGTGGTGGCAGGTCTTGGCATAGGGGATTTTTTCTGGTCCCTGCAGCGCTCCAACGGCTGGATGGTTTTTGGTGTAGTCTGCGGAAGCGTGATCTCGCACTGTGTGATCGAAAGCATTTATCATTTCGACTTTAGAAAACTGTTTTCCCATAAGGAGCAGCTTGCCTTCAGTACCATTGCGGCACTGGCAATTCTGTTTTCCTTCCGGTTCGATGTATTCGGATATGACACCTACCTTCCGTCCGCAGACAAAGTAGCGTATGCATCTGTGGATATCGGCAGACTGAATGACTGGGTTTCCTATGGAAAGGTAGTGGACGATCAGGAAATACACGGACAGCGGGTGCTTTACAGCTATGAGTTCACGCCATCGGAAATCTACATGGCGCAGCATATGAAAAGCACCGATGTAGATACCATTCTGAATTTTGCGGCAGCCGGTATTGAGGAGAACCGTCTCTGCAGGAACGAGTGGGATCAGCGTGGGACAGGGGAAAACGCAGTGGCCTATGAAACGGCTGAGGTAACGGCAGCTCCGGGAGAAAAATCAGACGAGAGCGAAAATGTGCGTTACACCACGGCAACCGTTACCTATACCTTAAAGAGCGGACGCAAGGTTATCCGCAATTACAGCATCAACATGACAAAGAACTACGAGCTGATCAAGAAGCTCTTTCAGGATGAGGAATACCAGAAAGCAGCATATCCGCTTCTTGCGGCAGATGCAGATACCTTTGTCAGCGTGCGTTACCGCCAGAGCCGTTCCAAAGGAGACCAGAGCCTGAAAAATCTGACAGCCCAGGAGCGGAACGAAGTGCTTTCTGTATACCGGCAGGAATTTTCTGCCATGAGCCTGGAGCAGATGGAGGAGGAGACGCCTGTAGGGCTGATCCGCTTTACCACAGAGACCGATGAAAAGGCGATTGCATGGTGGAATAACGCGGAGCTTGACACGCTGAGCAGCTGGAATTACTACTACGGCGCAGATGTGCGGGATCAGGATTTTTATCCGGTGTATCCGTCCTTTACCAAGACCATCCGTTTGCTTGGGCAGTATGGTGTTTCTGTGAAAGATGAAGCACTTTCAGATAAGATCGTTTCGGTGACCGTGAGCGGTTATGCGCCAAATTCAGATTCATACCAGACGGTTACGTTTACGGATCCGGAAGAGATCAAAGCCCTTGGCGATATCACACGCAATGAGCGGATGCTCTACTATGATCTCATGTATGAGGAGGATGATCTGACGGTAGAAGTAACGGTATCGGGTAAAACAGGAAAAGCAGAACAGGAAGATGATATGGAAAATACATACAGCAGCTTTTTCAAAAAAGGAGAGGTTCCTCAGATCGTAAAAGACAGGATGGGATTCTGATAAAAATAAAAACAGGATATGCGCGGAAAGGAAGGATTTCCGTGTATATCCTGTTTAAAGTTATGCATAATTATGCATAAACATGAAGCCTACATGAGGTTTGCGTCCGGCATGTTTTTCTGCTCCTCGATCAGATCGGCGAGGGTTGTGTTATCTACCACGTTGTCGATGGCATCTTTTAACTGCTGCCAGATCGTTAATGTGGTGCAGCGACCGGCATGTTCACAGTGGTTGATGTCTTCATCCAGGCAGGAGACCGGAGCAAGGCTTCCTTCAGCAGCGCGCAGGATCATGCCGACGGTATATTCCTCCGGCTTTCTGGTAAGCATATAGCCGCCCTGGGCTCCGCGGATACTCCGGACATAGCCGGCTTTGTGAAGAAGTGAAACGATCTGTTCCAGATATTTATCGGAAATGCCCTGGCGCGCGGCCACCTGGCTGATCTTGGTACACTGGTCCGGATTCAGGCCAAACTCGATCATCATGCGCAGTGCATAGCGTCCCTTGGTTGATACTCTCATGGTTATCCCTCCTCACAGGACATTGTACAGGAAAAAGTCATGAATGTAAATGGAAACGGCTTTTTCTCATGCTTTATTTTTGATGCAGGATATGATATACTATCTGCAATAGTATGCACTGATTCAGTATGAAATCTGATATGTGCACATTCCGTCAGGAGGAAACTGATATGAGAGACGGCTTTATCCGCACAGCGGCAGCTACACCTAAGATCAAGGTTGCAGACCCGGTTCATAACCGAGAGACCATCTGCCGGATCATAGAAGAATATGAAAAGAAAGGCGCAGAGCTTCTGGTCTTCCCGGAGCTGTGCCTTTCCGGATATACCTGTAACGATCTGTTCCAGCAGGAGATCCTGCTAGAACAGGTAAAAGAAGAATTAAAGAATCTTGTGGATTTCACAAAGGGACGGAAAATGCTTTTGTTTGCCGGACTTCCCTGGGAGCATGAGGGAAAGCTTTACAATGTGGCAGCAGCCATCTGTGATGGAGAACTCCTTGGCCTGGTGACAAAGACCAATATGCCGAACTATTCAGAGTTTTATGAACTGCGGCATTTTACACCTGGTATGGAGATACCGGTCCTGACAGACTGGCTGGACACCCGGGTCCCTATGGGAACCAACCTGCTGTTTACCTGTAAGGAGAATCCGAAGCTTACGGTGGCAGCTGAGATCTGTGAGGATGTGTGGGTACCGTGCCCGCCAAGCATCCGCCATGCGCTTGCCGGCGCCACAGTTATTGTGAACTGTTCCGCCAGTGATGAGGTGGTCGGAAAAGATTCCTACCGCCGGGAGCTGATCTGCGGCCAGTCTGCGCGCCTCATCTGCGGTTATGTGTATGCCAACGCCGGGGAGGGTGAGTCTACCCAGGATCTGGTATTTGGCGGCCACAATATCATTGCGGAGAACGGAACTCGCCTGGCAGAGTCCGGACGGTTTGTTCCGGAGACAGTTATGGCCGATATGGATCTGGAGCGCCTGAACGCGGAGCGCCGCCGTACCACCACGTATCCGGCGGCAGACCGCAGCGGCTACCAGACCATCCGGTTTTCCCTGGCGCCTTCGGACGATTCTTCACAGAAGGAGGCAGGCACAGAGAACGGAAAGCTGCTCCGCTATATCGACAACCGTCCCTTCGTTCCGCATAACGAGCAGGAGCGAAGCCGCCGCTGTGAGGAAATTTTCACC
>ERZ773252.3582-NODE-3582-length-11747-cov-2.639668_pt1 | contig 11747 bp, 8 predicted proteins | sample MGYA00580517_ERZ773252 | MGnify/ENA primary metagenome ERZ773252 (study PRJEB29015, sample SAMEA2737766) | human gut metagenome | biome: human gut; feature: human-associated habitat; material: faeces | place: China | collected 2012 ... | reverse complement strand
TCGATGAGTGCGGTAGAACGCGGACTCTGGTGGGCATCCCAGTCGGGAAGCTATCTGCGCCCGTGGAACAGCATCGAGAAATCGATCCGCGGCGGTTCGGTTTATTATGGCGAGAATTATGTGAAAAAAGGGCAGGATACGCTGTACTTAAAGAAATTTAATGTGCAGGGCAGCAACCTTTATAAACACCAGTACATGACGAACGTGCAGGCGGCAGCTGCCGAAGGACTGACGCTTTCGAAGATCACGGCATTGGCAAATACAACACTTGAGTTCTCGATTCCGGTGTATAAAAATATGCCGGCGGGCGCCTGCGTCAAACCGACGCTGGACGGCAGCCCGAACAACAAGCTGTCGGCGCTGGGTGTCGATGGATTTGCACTGACACCGACCTTTAACCGAGATACAGAGTCCTACGATCTGATCGTGGATCCGTCGGTGGCAAGCGTGACGGTAGCAGCGAGCGCGATTGATTCCAAGGCAACGATTGCCGGAACGGGAACGGTCGATCTGCAGAGCGGTGTCAATGAGATCACCGTGACGGTCAAAGCGGCAAATGGAAATCTGCGAAATTACGTCCTTCACGTAGTGCGCCAGTCAGGCGGTCCGACCTACTCAAGCTCGATTGGAAGCGGCGTTTCCTCTGGAAGCAGCTCTAGCGGTCCGGCGACGGGACCGGGCATGTCTTCAGGAAGCAGTTCAGGAAATTCTTCCTCCGGCGGTTCGGATGTGCAGATTGTCGGTCCGACCTCTTCGGGAAGCAGTTCAGGAAGCTCTCCTTCCGGGCAGTCTGCACCGGGATCGAATGTGAATGGATTTGGGAGCGGCAGTTCCGGAACCCTGATTGCACCAAATGGGGAGTCTGTCGGGAGCGCCGGCAGTCCGCAGGGGAGCCAGTCGCCGACCAGCGCGGCGGTACCATCCCAGTCCACATCGGGAACGCATGCGGCATCGTTGGTGCGCGGGGATGTCAACGGCGACGGTAAGCTGAACATCATGGATATCCTGCTGGCACAGCGGTCGATACTGGGACTTGGAAAGTTAAGAGCGGAAGAAATCGCGCGCGCCGACCTCAATGGAAATGGAAAAGTAGATATTTTGGATGTTCTTCTGATGCAGAAGAAGATTCTGGGACTGTAGGGATATTTCACGTACCTGCGGCTGGTCTTGAGAGATGGCAGCGGGTACGTGAAAATTTGTAAAGAAAGGGAACGGTGCAGATATGGGACCGTTACCAATAAAGAATATAGGACAGGGCAGTTGAATGAAAAGGTTTAAAAATATCATATTAGGTATACTTGCGGCAGGTATGCTGACGGTGGCGGCGCCGGTTGGCGGGATCAGCGCCTATGCATCCAGCGCAAAAATTTCATTTTCCGATCCGAGTGCGACGGTGGGGCAGGAGTTCAGCGTCAATGTGAAGATCTCCTCTCAGGATGGAAATCTAGGGGCATCCGACGTGGTACTTTCCTATGATCCGTCGGTCATTGAGTTTGTGAGCGGAAATAACGCAAGCGGCGGTGCAGGTTCCGTCCGCCTGGTTGGAACGATGGATTCCAATTCGACGAAGGCATTTTCCTATACGCTGAAATTCAAGGCAGTGCAGGCGGGAAATACGTCGATCTCTGTGGGAAGTTATGAAGTCTATGACTCAGATGCACAGGCAGTCACAGTTTCTAAAACGGGAACGGCGAGCGTCAAAGTAAAAGCACCGGCAACCTCCTCGGCGGAAGCGGCGCTTTCGTCCTTGAAGATTTCTCCAGGAACACTTTCCCCTGCATTTTCGCCAAATGTGACTTCCTATACGGCGCAGGTAGGAGCCAGCGTCGATAAGCTGGCGGTCAGCGCGAGTGCGAAGGACAGCAAGGCGAAAGTCCTTGTCAGCGGTGATTCCGGCTTAAAGGTAGGTGCTAATACCGTTGTCTGCAAGGTGACGGCGGAGGATGGACAGACAACTAAGAGCTACACGATCACAGTCAATAAGCTCGATACGGTCGATGTGCCGTCAGAGGCGGAGACAGGGGCTGAAACAGAGGCAGTTGGGACAACGCCGGTTGTGAAAAACGGGCTGGATGTGGAAATAGACGGCGTTTCCTATACGGTGGCGACGGAATTTGATGCCTCCCTGCTTCCGGAAGGATATACGCAGTCTACCTGTACTTATGGCGGTTCAGAGGTCCAGTGTGGAAATGGCAATGACCTGACGCTTTTGTATTTGCAGGGTGCCGATGGAAATGGTGCATTTTATATTTATATACCGGAATCCGGTGTGTTATCGCCGTATGTGACGATCGATGTGACAGCAAAGTCGATTCTGGTGCTTCCACCGGATGAGTCGGTTCAGATTCCGGATGGATTTATGGAGACGACCATTCAGTTAAACGGCACGTATAAAGTGCAGGGTTGGGTGTGGAAGAGCGATGAACAGCAGAAGTATTGTGTCGTATATGGTATGAATGAGAGCGGCGAGAAGTCGCTGTATCGGTATGATATTGCAGAAAAGACCTTCCAACGATATTTTGAAGACCCGTCTCTGGCAACTAAATACGATGATGCACAAGTGGAAGAGATTGTAGATAAGTACAACGCACTTTGCAGGGATTATAATATTCGCTTTGTCATGCTTGCGGTTCTGGGCGTAGCGTGTGTAATCTTGTTCTTTATCGTGATCAATCTTCTGCTCAAGCGGAAAGAGTGGAGAGAGGAAGCGCAGGCAGCCGGAGGCAGACAGAGGTCCAAGCGTCGTCCGTCATCGCCGAATGCACGACCGGCGGCAGACGCACGGGTGAAACGAGGCACTGGGCGCGACAAGAGAGAAGATGGGGAAATGATGCCGGCAAGACCGGCAGCGCGGAGTGAGAAGGAGCGCATGGCAGCGGATGACAGACGCCGCCCGTCCGCAGAGCGGATGGAGGAAGGGCGGCGGAGTGCGCGCCGAACCCAAGAGACGCTGGAGACAAGACCGGTCCGCCGGGAGCGGGAAGAGGAGCGCGAGACGCCGCCGGTCCGCCGGACAAGGGATGAGGGGCACGCGTCCCAGCCGGTTCGCCGGGAGCGGAGTATGGAGGCAGCATCGGCAGACCGCGCAAAACGGATGCCGGAGGAAAGACGCCGCCGGGAAGCAGGAAGCGAAAATCGTTCCGAACGCGTCCGTAGAGAAATGCCAGAAGAAAGCAGTCCGGCTTGTGTCCGCAGAGAGGCATCAGAAGAAGAACGTCTGCAGCGCACCCGCAGAGATGCGGCAGAGGAAAGCCGTACTGAGCGTCCTCGCAGAACTTCGGCAGACGGAAGCCGCGCAGAGCGGGAACGCCAGGCAGTGGCAGAAAGCCGACGCACAGAACGGGAACGTGCCGTTTCAGCAAAAGAAAGCCGCCTGCAGCGCGATTACACGCCTGCATCGGCGCATCGTGCGGCGAAAGAGTCTGCAGCATCGGGAGAACGCCGGAATGCGCGCCCGGCGATTTATGTGCGCCCGGCATCCCGCTCGGAGCTTTACTACACGCTGGAACGGGAGGAATACGGTGATCGCCCAACGAGATATGAGTCGGAATCAGAGCGATCCAGACGCGCCCGCGAGGCAAAAGCCCGGTTAGAGCGGGATCGGCGTGATGAGGATGGATTTGAGTATATCGACGATCCGCAGTAAATAAAAGAGGAAAAGATGGATATCTGTCCAGGAGATTTCTGGCGGGTATCTGTCTTTTCTTTTATATCGATTTTTTTTGTAACAAGTTCACACAATTAACACAGTTTTACAGTTGACGAAAACACCTGTTTGTTATACAATCTATATAACAAATGATAAAACAGGCGGCTGACTGTATTTAGAAACGGGGTCTGCCGTCAGAATGAAAGATGGTGGAGTATGATTGTAGAGATTGATTTTAACAGTGAGGAAGCGCTTTATATTCAGCTCATAAACCAGATCATCATCGGGATTGCAACCGACCAGATCCGGGAGGGCGATACGCTGCCATCCGTGCGCCAGTTAGCGGATAACATCGGAATTAACATGCACACGGTCAACAAGGCATATTCTGTACTGAAACAGGAAGGTTTTCTGCGTGTGGACCGCCGCCGCGGGGCAGTGATTGCACTTGACACGGATAAGATGCGGACGATCTCGGAGATGCGCCGGGATCTCAGTGTAATTCTGGCAAGAGGTGTCTGTAAAAATGTGAGCCGCGAGGAGGTTCACAATCTGGTGGATTCCATTTATGACGCATTTACAGCGGAATAGCAGGTTCCGGCTGCGGGCGATGGTTTTTGTGTATTGGAACCGTTGCGGGATGTGTATGTTGGGAGGATAAATTATGCTGTGTGAGAAATGTGGGATTCGCGAAGCGAATATTAAATATACAGAAGTGTTTAACGGCGTCAAGACAGAGCATAATCTCTGCGCCCAGTGCGCGAAAGAGATGGATCTGGGACCGTACTCGGCACTGATTGAGGGAGAATTTCCGCTTGGAAAACTGCTTTCGAGCCTTTTGGGACTGACGGATGCGTCTGCCAGCCAGGCACCGAAAGAGGATGTGGTATGCCCGACCTGCGGCACAACGTATGAAGAATTTATCAAGAACAGCCGTTTCGGATGCGCGGACTGTTATCATGTGTTTGATCCGTTGCTTGGAGAGAAAATAAAGAAATTGCAGGAAAATTGGAGCCATACCGGCAAACATCCGAAGATCCAGCCGCGCAGTCAGGCGGCTGCAGAGGTGACGAAGAAAGGAGAACTGGAATTCAGCCCGGAAGAGCAGATTAAGCAGCTGAAACGCAGGCTGGAAGCGGCGTTGCAGGAAGAAGACTATGAGACGGCTGCTGCCTGCCGAGATAAGATACACAGTCTGGAAGGAGAGATGAGACATGACGAAATGGTTTGAGGAAGTGGCGAATGATGCGTCCAATATCGTTTCCAGCCGGGTGCGTCTGTCTCGGAACTGGGAGGAATATAAATTTCCGAGCCGTCTGGAGCCGGATGAGGCGCGGACGATGATTGCCCGTTTAAAACAGAATTTCCGCGATCTGGGTGACCGGGACGGTCAGTTTTATGAATATGAAGATCTAGAATTGATGGAGAAGCTTGACCGCACCGCATTGCGGGAACGGCGGCTTTTAAACCGCACGCTGGCGGAGAAGACGACGCCGGGCGGGATCCTCTGTTCGGAGGATGAGCGGGTCAGCATGGTATTAAATGCGGACGATCATATCCGTTTACAGGTGCTGGCATCGGGACTCGATCTGCAAGAATGTTATGCAAAAGCGGATGCGCTGGATGATTATATCAACGAGAAGATTCCGTATGCATTTAATGAGAAATATGGATATCTGACGTCCTATCCGACGAATGTCGGAACAGCAATGAAGGCGTCTGTGGTCGTGCATCTGCCGTCTCTGACGATGAATAAGAAATTTCAGGAACTTCTGGGCGATATGGGACGTTTCGGCACGACCGTGCGCGGCGTTTATGGCAGAGGCAATGAAAACTATGGCGATCTGTACGAGGTAGTCAATCAGAAGACACTCGGCATCACCGAGCAGGAGATTCTGGAGCTGGTAGCCAACGTGGCGGGGCAGCTTTCGGCGCAGGAAAATCAGTTCCGCGAGGTTTCTCTGTCGAGGCACCGCCTGGAGCGGGAGGATGAGGCGTACAAGTCCTACGGCGTTCTGAAATATGCGCGCCGGATGACGCTCAAGGAAGCGATGACATTTCTATCTCATGTCTGGGCGGGCATCGCGGACGGGCTGTTAAAACCGGCAGAATTTGTGAGCATTTACCGCCTGATGATCGGCATCCAGCCGGCAAACTTACAGAAACGTTCGAGCAAGCCGCTGGGACGTGAGGAATTGGAGGCAGAGCGGGCGCGGTATCTGCGGGAGGAACTGCCGAAGCTGGTGTAAAGTAAAAAGAAACAGGAGGAACAGTAAAATGATCGATCGTTTTACTCAGAAAGCCAGAGAAGCGATCCGTCTGGCAGTCGAGACAGCGCAGGAGCTGGAACACGGCTATGTGGGGACGGAGCATCTGCTTTTAGGACTGATAAAAGAGGAAACTGGCGTGGCGGCAGCGGTTCTGGCAGAACATGATGTGACAGAAGAGCGTGTCATGGAACTGATGGAGCGTCTGATAAGCCCGGCAGTGGCAACTCAGGTAGAGGGACAGATTGAGTATACGCCGGGGGCGCGTGCCGTACTGCAGGCGAGTTATGATGAGGCGGTTTTTTTCAAAGCGCCTCTGATTGGAACGGAGCACATCCTGATTGCTATCATCAAGGATGGAAAATCAACTGCGTGCCGTTTACTCAATACAATGAATGTTAATATTCAGAAATTATATGTGGATCTGATGGGGGCTATGGGCGATGACGCGCCGTCCGAGGCAGCGGAAGATGCGGCAGCAGGACGGGTGCGCCCGGAGAAAGGCAATACACCGAATCTGGACAATTTCAGCCGGGATCTGACCCAGATGGCGCGGGACGGAAAGCTCGATCCAGTCATCGGCAGGGAACGGGAAATGAAACGTGTTATTCAGATTTTAAGCCGCCGGACGAAGAATAATCCGTGCCTGATCGGGGAACCAGGCGTCGGAAAGACGGCGGTTGTGGAAGGTCTGGCACAGTTCATTGTTTCCGGCAATGTACCGGAGACGATCGCGAAAAAGCGGGTTGTCAGTCTCGATTTGTCCGGCATGGTCGCAGGATCCAAGTACCGCGGTGAGTTCGAAGAGCGGATTAAGAAGGTACTTGCCGAGGTGCGGGAGAGTGGAAATGTGCTCTTGTTTATTGACGAGATTCACACGATCATCGGTGCAGGCGGCGCGGAGGGCGCGATCGATGCCTCCAATATCCTGAAACCGTCGCTGGCGAGGGGCGAGATTCAGCTCATTGGTGCGACGACGCTGGAAGAATACCGCAAATACATCGAAAAAGATGCGGCCTTGGAACGCCGGTTTCAGCCGGTTATGGTGGATGAGCCGACGGAGGCGGAATCCATTGAGATTTTGAAGGGGCTTCGCAGCCGCTATGAGGAACATCACAAGGTGACGATCCAGGATGAGGCACTGGTGGCAGCGGTGCGCCTGTCTGCCCGCTATATCAATGACCGTTTCCTGCCGGACAAAGCGATCGATCTGATCGATGAAGCATCCTCGAAGCTGCGTCTGACTGTATATACGGAGCCGGAGGAGATCAAAAAGCTCGAAGCGGAGATCAAAAAACTCGAAGGTCAGAAGGAAGAGGCGATCAAGGCTGAAGCCTATGAGAAAGCCGGTGAGATCAAGAAGAAGCAGCAGAAAAAGCAGGAAAAGATTGAAAAGATTCGTGAAAAATGGGAAAAAGAGAAAAATTCACGCAAGTTAGTGGTCGGTGAAAATGAGATTGCGGACATTGTTTCTGACTGGACGAAGATCCCGGTTCGCAAGCTGGCAGAAGAAGAGTCAGAGCGGCTGTTGAAACTGGAGTCCATTCTGCATGAGCGCGTGGTCGGACAGGAGGAAGCTGTATCCGCCGTGGCGCGTGCGATCCGCCGTGGTCGTGTGGGACTCAAGGATCCGAAGCGGCCGATCGGTTCGTTTCTGTTCCTGGGGCCGACGGGTGTCGGAAAAACAGAGCTTTCCAAGGCACTCTCGGAGGCGATGTTTGGCACGGAAAATGCGATGATCCGCGTTGATATGTCGGAATACATGGAGAAACACAGCGTTTCCAAGATGATCGGTTCGCCGCCAGGATATGTTGGCTACGAGGAGGGCGGACAGCTCAGCGAGAAGGTGCGTCGCAATCCATATTCGGTTATTCTCTTTGATGAGATTGAAAAAGCGCATCCGGATGTATTTAACATTCTGCTGCAGATCCTCGATGACGGACACATTACGGACGCACAGGGACGGAAGGTGGATTTCAAGAACACGATTCTGATTATGACCTCCAATGCGGGCGCTGAAAATATTATTTCCCCGAAGCGGCTTGGATTCTCGTCGGAGAGCGGTGAGAAAGCGGATTATGCGTTTATGAAAGAGCGCGTGATGGAGGAAGTGCGCCGGATGTTTAAGCCGGAGTTCTTAAACCGGATCGACGAGATTTTAGTATTCCATCCTTTGACGAAGGAGAATATCAAGACGATCGCGGGCATTCTGCTGCGCGGCATCAAGAAAAGGACGGAGGATCAGCTTGGAATGACGCTCACGATCACAGATGATGCGATCGATTTCCTGGCAGACAAGGGATATGATTCCAAATATGGTGCAAGACCGTTGCGCCGGACGATCCAGACGCAGATCGAGGATCAGCTTTCTGAGAAGATCCTGGAAGGCACGATCCGGAAAAAAACAGAGGTTCGGATTGAAAAAGACGGCGACCAGCTGAAATTTGAGACGGTCTAAAGGGCAGGATAAAGGGCAGGAAACGAAAAGACTGGTAAACCCGGTCGAAGTGTGTTAAAATGATACTACTGAGTAACTGTGTAAGTGCGGAGCAGTTGCGATATTGATTAAAAGGATACTAGGAGGATAAAGCATTATGCCAGTAGTTAGCGAGTTAATCCGCATCGAGGATGACGGAACCATCAGTTTTGGCAATTATATGTTAGCAGCAAAGTCCAAGCTGCAGGATTTTGAATTTCAGGGCGATCTTTATAAGGTAAAAACATTCGGCGAGATTACCAAGCTGGAGCGCAACGGAATGTTCGTATATGAGTCGGTACCGGGCACGGCAGTCAATCATTTCCAGGCGGGAGATACTTCCGTACAGTTTTCGGTTGAGGGCGAGAAGGATGCTCAGATTACCATTCAGTTAGAGGATGAGCGTGAGTATGAGGTATATGTAGACGGCGTATCGGTCGGCGGCATGAAGACCAACGTCAGTGGCAAACTGGTACTGAGCGTGGAGCTGAACCCGGGCAAGGCAACCGCAATCCGGATTGAAGCCAGATAAGGAAAAGAAAAACAAAACGTTACGTACAAGTTACAATGCATGAGATGAAAGCTGCTGCATGGCAGGAATGGCGGGCGTGTGCGCCGGAAGCCGGTTTCCGCCATGCAGCGGCTTTTTGTGTAATAAGAAATATGAGAAGAAGTGTTTGGAAAGGAATCAGCATGGCAAAGGCAAAATCAACGGGATTTTTCTGCAGGGAATGCGGTTATGAATCTTCCAAATGGATGGGGCAGTGCCCGGCGTGCAAGGCGTGGAATACGATGGTGGAAGCGCCGTCCGCACCGGCATCATCCGGTACGGCAGCAGGGCGGTATGCGGCAGCGGCTTCGCTGACGGCGGCACCGGGGAAACGGGCTGGCGCGCAGGCAAAGCCGGTCAGCTTAGATGAAATTGAGCTTTCCGATACGGATCGGACGAGAACTGGATTTGCAGAACTTGACCGGGTGCTTGGAAGCGGCGTGGTGCGTGGCTCCCTGGTGCTGGTCGGCGGAGATCCGGGAATCGGAAAATCAACCCTGCTTCTGCAGGTCTGCCGGAACCTGGCAGGACAGGAACAAAAGGTTTTATACGTCTCCGGCGAGGAGTCATTAAAACAGATCAAAATGAGGGCAAACAGGATCGGAACGGTCACAGGGGAACTGCGCTTTTTAAGTGAGACGAATTTAGAGCGCATTGAGGCTGTGATCGATCAGGAAAAGCCTCAGATCGTAGTGATCGACTCCATTCAGACCATGTTTCATGAAGATATCACGTCTGCACCGGGAAGCGTTTCGCAGGTAAGAGAATCCACGAATGTTCTGATGCAGATCGCAAAAGGTATGGGCGTATCCATTTTTATTGTCGGTCACGTGACAAAAGAGGGAAATGTAGCAGGTCCCCGTGTGCTGGAGCATATGGTAGATACTGTGCTTTATTTCGAGGGAGACAGACATGCCTCTTACCGGATACTGCGGGCGGTGAAGAACCGTTTTGGCTCCACTAATGAAATCGGAGTTTTTGAAATGCAGAATACAGGTCTGGAAGAAGTAAGGAATCCTTCAGAATTCCTGCTAAATGGAAGGCCGGAGAATGCATCCGGTTCTGTGGTTGCATGTTCCATGGAAGGAACAAGGCCTATTCTGGTGGAGATTCAGGCGCTGGTGTGTCAGAGCAATTTTGGAATTCCGAGAAGAACAGCAGTTGGTACGGATTTTAATCGTGTAAATCTCCTTATGGCAGTGCTGGAGAAGAAAGCAGGAATCCATCTTGCTGCTTCGGATGCTTATGTGAATATTGCCGGAGGAATGAAGATGACGGAGCCCGCTATTGATCTGGGAATCTGTCTGGCAATCATTTCCAGTGCAAAAGATATTGTGATCCCTGATTCTGTAATGGTTTTTGGCGAGATTGGCCTGAGCGGCGAAGTCAGGGCAGTCAGTATGGCTGGTCAGCGGGTGCAGGAAGCAAAGAAACTGGGGTTTGAAACTGTGATCCTGCCGGAGGTGAACCGGGCAGCTACAGAGAGCATCAGGGGAATTCAACTGGTATATGTTGCCGGAATCCGTGATGCGATTTCATATATAATGAGGTAAGAAAGTATGAAAAAGGTTTTGTCAGTAATTATTCCAGTCTACAATATGGAAAAATATATCCGTCAATGTCTGGAATCACTGATGATTAAAGAAGTTCTGGATAAAATAGAAATTCTGGTAGTTTTGGACGGCTCAACAGACCGGTCTGAAGAGATTGCGATGGAATATGCAAAAGCACATCCATATTCCGTCCGGGTGATCAGTAAGCCCAATGGGGGCCATGGATCTGCAATCAACACAGGTATGGATAATGCAGTTGGGGAATATGTGAAAGTGCTGGACAGTGATGACTGGGTAAACGAAAAAGGCTTTGTCACACTTGTGGAAAATCTTGAAAAGGCAGAAGCAGATATTGTGTGGACCAATTTTTTCTGGGTCTATGAACAGACCGGAAAAAGAAGTGTTCAGAACAGACATCCTTTTCAGGGGGTGGAATATGGCAGAAAATACGATTTTCATGATGTTGCGGAAAAAACGTTTGTTAAAATGCATTCCATGACCATACGAACAGAGCTGGTCCGCAGAACAGGTATGCGGATCGATGAGAACTGTTATTATGTAGACGTGGAGTTTGTCATGTATCCGATCCCGGAAGTCAGGACTATCGTATTTCTGGATGAGTTTGTATATATGTACAGACTGGGACGGCAGGGACAGAGTATGACTCTGGAAAAAATGCGTAAAAATCACCGGAATCATGAGAAAGTTCTGAAGAGTCTTCTGAAGTACTATCGCAAAAAAGAATCAGAGGGAACTGACAGGGAGTATCTTGTGTATCTTGAAAAGGGAATTGCCAATGTTCTGAGCAGCCATTTCAAGATTTATCTGAGTTTTCCCTGCTCTGTGAAAATGTGCCACAGACTGCGCAGAATGGATGGGAAAATTCGTGAGTGTTATCCCAATATCTATAATTCAGTCGAAAATAAATTTGTATGGGCTATCAGAAAGAGCAGATATCTGTTATACTATCCGGGACACTTTATCATGAGACTGAGGGAGAAACTAAATGAAATATAGAACAGTGCAGACAATGATGCTTCCGGACTGTGCAGAAGAAAACTACGGACTTTATTATCAAGGTACGGGAGGAATTCAGGTACAGCAGGGTGAAAAAAAATCATTATCCGTACCGGAAAATGAGAAAGCAGATCTGTTTACGTATTTTAACGGGTTTTACCCGAAACAGTGGTCGCAGTATGCACAGCTGGACGGATTGCGGATAAAAGTTACAGTTTCAGGAAACTGCCGGGTG
>ERZ773252.3574-NODE-3574-length-11773-cov-2.621949_pt1 | contig 11773 bp, 8 predicted proteins | sample MGYA00580517_ERZ773252 | MGnify/ENA primary metagenome ERZ773252 (study PRJEB29015, sample SAMEA2737766) | human gut metagenome | biome: human gut; feature: human-associated habitat; material: faeces | place: China | collected 2012 ... | reverse complement strand
TATCTTGAAAATTTTTGCACCGAATTCAGATGGGTAAACAGGCGCTGCCATATAGGTTTCCATACCGCGGATGAACGCATCCACGCCTTCCATTTTCAGAGCTGAGCCAAAGAAACAGGGGAAAAGCTTCCGCTCCAGGATCAGTTTTACCACAGCTTTCTTTTTGATAATCCCTGTTTCAAGAAAGTTTTCCAGAAGATTTTCATCACATACGGCGATATTTTCCAGAAAATCATCGGTTCCGTTGATATGGTCGCTTTTTTTGCTGTCTGCAAAACGTCCATCATGATCCATCTGCTTTTCCACTCCGGATTCATTTTCAGGCTCACCGGAAGTTTTCCCGAAGTTATCCACCTGCTGCATGGCTTTCCCGGATTCCTCTGCACCGTGGCACTCCAGTTCTCCACCAAAATCCACACAGTTTCCACTTAATTTCTTCTTCAGCTCCTGAAGAAGCCCCTCTCTGTCTGTTCCGTCCTGATCCATTTTGTTCACAAAAATAAATGTGGGGATCTGGTACCGCTCAAGCAATTTCCATAAAGTCACCGTATGTCCCTGCACACCATCTGCACCGTTAATCAAAAGCACTGCATAGTCCAGAACCTGCAAGGTACGTTCCATCTCTGCTGAAAAATCCACATGCCCAGGCGTATCCAGAATGGTAACTCTTGTTTCCGGGAATTCCAGCACTGCCTGCTTGGAAAAAATCGTGATTCCCCGCTCGCGCTCAAGGGGAGAGGTATCCAGATATGCATCCTTGTGATCCACTCTTCCAAGCTTTCGTATCTTGCCGCTTAAATATAAAAGTGCTTCTGACAATGTAGTTTTTCCTGCATCTACATGAGCCAGCAGCCCCATACAAATATTTTTCTTTATTTTCTCTGACTGTTCACCCACGAAAACGCCTCCTGTTGTAAAAATCTCTTGTTTTAGTATATCACAACAGAAGGCGCCAGTCGAGACACAGGTGTTTATTTCATTATTTTCAATAAATCACCAGAGCGTGTTATACTATGAACGCCAAAATTTGTTTTATAATAAAATTGTTTTATCTTTACAATATTTGATAACATGATATAATTCATACGTGATAAAAAAAGTACAATAAAGTAACCATTTAACAGAAAGTGAGAACTTCCATATGAATCCCTTAAAAAAAATATACTGTCGGATTTTTCAGAATGTATTCAAATTTGCCCTTCCATTCCTGCCATACCGAAATCCTGAGATCATCAGCAGTCTGAAAGCTGTTCCTGATGTGCTGAAAAAGAAAAAATGTGAAAATGTGCTGATTATTACAGATGCAGGAATCCATAAGCTTGGTCTTACAGACCGCCTTGAAAAAGTGTTGACAGACAGCAGCATCCCCTATATCCTTTATGACAAAACAGTAGCAAATCCTACCACTGTGAATGTGGCTGAGGCACTTGAACTTTATCATGAAAATAACTGTCAGGCCATTATAGGCTTCGGCGGAGGCTCCAGTATGGACTGCGCCAAGGCAGTAGGTGCCAGAGTCGCCAAACCTCATCAGTCTCTTGCAAAGATGAAAGGAATCCTGAAAGTGCACAAAAAGCTTCCACTTCTTATCGCCGTTCCAACCACTGCAGGAACCGGAAGCGAAACTACACTGGCAGCAGTAATCGTGGACGCCGAAACCCGGCATAAATATGCCATCAATGACTTCCCGCTGATTCCCCGATACGCTGTGCTTGACCCCAAGGTCACATTAAGCCTTCCACCATTCATCACCGCTACTACAGGTATGGACGCACTCACCCACGCAGTGGAAGCTTATATTGGTAATTCCACTACACCAGGCACCCGTAAAAATGCCCGGGATGCAGTGCAGCTGATTTTCGAAAATCTGGACACTGCTTACACCGACGGAAGCAATAAAGAAGCGCGCCGGAATATGCTCCGCGCCTCTTATTTCGCTGGCTGTGCTTTTACAAAATCCTATGTAGGCTATGTACATGCAGTTGCCCATTCTCTGGGAGGACAATACAATGTTCCACATGGACTTGCCAACGCTGTACTTCTCCCTTATGTTCTGGAAGCTTACGGAAAAACGATTTATAAGAAGCTGGCAGCCCTTGCTGTTGCTGCCGGGGTGGCCTCCAAAGAAACACCGGAAGAAGAAGGGACTGCTGATGTTGCCGAAGGTGGTACGCTTCCGGAAAGCGAAAGGATCGCGGATGCAACCTTTAAAGATACCTGAACGATGATCGGTGCCATACAGTTCGGGAGAATATGGGAGGAAATGATCTCGAAGTTGTTTGCTCCGATACATTTCGCCGCCTCTACGAATTCCTGATCCTTTACGGTAAGGACGGAAGCCCGGACGATTCTCGCATAGCCAGGCACGGAAGAGATCGCGATGGCAAGCATTAAGTTGAAGATGCTCGGCCCAAGTGCGGATACGATCGTGATGGAAAGAAGAAGGCTCGGTACCGCGAGGAAGATATCCATGATACGCATGATCACGTTATCGATCTTTCCGCCGTAGAAGCCTGCGATCGCTCCTAAGGATCCACCGATCAGAAGTGCGATGGATACGGCTACAACGCCAACGCTTAAGGATACTCTTGATCCGTGAACAAGACGTGCCAGAATATCTCGTCCGAACTCATCTGTTCCGAGCCAGTGAGCCGCGCTCGGGGTCTGGAGACGGATAGCTGTGTTCTGTTTGATAACAACGGTATTGTAATCGAACAGGAAATCTGCAAAGATGGAGATCAGTACGAGGAAAACGACGATTCCAAGACCGATCATTGCCATTTTATTCTTTTTCAAGCGGCGCCAGATCTCTTTGAACTGGCCGCGCTTCTTTACAGTCGCGCCGGACGCCGCTTCCTGATTCTTTGATGTTCCCATACGCTTTCCTCCTTATTTTTTCTTATACTGCGCTTTGATACGCGGATCAATGAAAGCGTAGAGAATGTCCACGCAAAGGTTTACGATACTGAAGGTAATGGTCATCATGATAACGCCGCCGAGGACTAACGGGGCATCTTTACTCTTGATGGAGTCTACCAGGAGACGGCCAACGCCCGGCCATGCAAATACGGTCTCGGTAAGAGTCGCGCCGCCAAGAAGGGAACCGAACTGAAGTCCAATAACGGTAACGACCGGGATCAGTGCATTCTTTAATGCGTGTTTCCGGATCACCATTTTCTCCGGCACACCCTTCGCTCTCGCGGTACGGATATAATCCTGACGGATGACCTCAAGCATGGAGGAACGCGTCATACGGCAGATCAGCGCTGCGTCACCGGTACCAAGGGTGATCGCCGGCATAATGTAGTTCTTCCAGGATCCCATACCGCCGGATGGAAGCCATCCAAGGTTTAAGGAGAATACGATAATGAGCATCAGGCCCAGCCAGAAGTTTGGCGTCGCGACACCCAATAGGGCGGCGACCATTCCGACATTATCGATCGCGCTGTACTGCCTCGTCGCACTGATGATACCGATTGGGAGTGCGATCGCTACTGCTACCAGGATCGACCAGAACGCAAGCTTTGCTGTGTTCGGGAAAGCTGCCATGATCGTCGGGAAAACGTCACGTTTTGTCTTGTAAGATTTACCCATATCGCCGTGAAGAAGATTCAGCATATATTTTCCGTACTGAACGATAACCGGCTGATCAAGTCCGAGGTCTTTTCTTGTCGCTTCGATCGTCTCCGCGTCTGCCGACTCGCCTGCGATCATTGCTGCTGTATCACCTGGTGAAAGGCTTAAGATGAAATAAACCATGAATGTCACGCCGATCAGTACCGGGATCAGCATCGCAAGTCTCTTTAACACATATTTGCTCATGCACACCATCCAATCTACCGCATCCTGCGGCTGTTTTTTGTGTTTCCGAAACCCGTCTGTCGGGGCCGAAGTTCCGGATCCTTGTCTCAGGGTTTCTGGAATGTTTTCCGGGCTTTCACCGGATTCTGGAAATAGGTACGGATCCCTTTCGTGATCCGTACCCTGTCTTTGCATGGACTCTGTCCTTTTTGGGGATCAGATATTATTTTTCGTAATGGCAGTTGCCAAGGTAATGCTGTGCGCCTTTGTGAAGCTTGAAGCCCTTCAAGTCTGCACGGACACCGACGTTATCGTATTTGTAGTATAACGGGCACCACGGGGAGATCTCGTGGAGACGATCCTGAAGTTCCTTGTAGAGTCCCATACGCTTGGTATCATCGCTTTCCTCCTGAGCGGCGATAATGAGTTCGTCGACCTTCTCATCTGTTAAGAATGCACGGTTGCCGGTTGCACCATGGTTCTCAGAGTAGAATAACTGGTAGGTGCTTCCGTCTGCGTCAAAGCTTGTGTTGGACCATCCGAGGATGAACATCTCATGATCACCTGCATTTAAGGAATCAAGCAATGCGCCCCACTCATATGTAGAAATATCAACAGTGATTCCAACTTCAGCGAGCTGTGCCTGAACGATCTGCGCGGAACGTGTACGAACGTCACCGTTTACATAGAGGCTGCACTCAAATCCATTCGGATAACCTGCTTCTGCAAGGAGCTCTTTTGCCTTTTCCGGATCATACGGATAAGCTTCTTCCTCTTCAGACCAGCCCGGGATCGTGGAGTTGATATAGCTGTTTGCCACAGTACCGCGTCCCTCAATGATCGTATCAACGAAGGTCTGTTTATCCAGCGCGTAGTTGACTGCCTGACGGACTCTCTCGTCGGAGAACTTCTCTTTTGTTGTATTCATTCCGAGATACTCAATGGAAGAAGACGGCTGGGAAAGAAGCGCTACGTCGGAGTTTGCTTCCACATTCGCACAGTCTGTCGGGTCAACGTTCCATACAAGATCGACTTCTCCTGCCTCAAGAGCGATCGTTCTTGCACTTCCCTCCGGGATTACGCGGACAGTAATGGAAGTTGCGATCGGTTCTGTACCCCAGTATTTTTCGTTTTTTGTGAGGGTGTAGTGATCGTTCGGAACCCACTCCGTAACCGTGAACTCACCGGATCCGAGTACATTCTCCACATCGCCGTAAGCATCGCCTGCTGCTGTGACAGCTGCCTCAGAAACGATACTTAAGTTTGTCTGGGTAACGATTGTCTTGAACGCTGCGTATGGCTGTGTGAGTTTGAAGGTTACGTGGTAATCATCGTCAGCGATAACCTCTGCGATCTTTGAAGTATTGGACTTTGTCTTCGGCATATCCTTCGCACGGTCATACGTAAACTTTACATCCTTCGCTGTTACCGGTGTTCCGTCTGAGAAGCATGCATCCTCACGGAGCTTGAAGGTATACTCTGTATCACTCTTCATCTCATAGCTCTCAGCCAGATCAGGAACAAGGTTACCGTCATCGTCGATATCCATCAGTGTGCTGTATACGTGATGGATCAGTACTCCGGATGTGGTATCCTGCTGTCCTGCCGGATCCAGTGTTACAACATCTGCACCCTGAGCCACAACGATATCCGTCTTTGTGATCTCGCCGCTTCCGCCGTTATCGGTAGTTGTCTGCGCGCTGCCGCCCGCCGGTGCGTTTGTAGACTGATCAGTGTTTCCACCTCCGCAGGCTGTAAGGATCATAGCTGCTGCCATTGCCATTGCTGTTGTTCTTGCAATACCCCTTCTTTTCATTCACAAATTCCTCCTGTTATTTTCTTCCGCTCCCCACAGCGGTCGCACTTCATAACGGTAATATGTGTCAGTATTCACTATACCCGTCATGCAGTACTTAGTTCGTTCTCATGAAGCAATGATAACAGTATTGAACATATTTGTCAATAATTTTCAATTTACACGGGGTTATTTTAGCAATTTTCATAAATTATTGTGATCTTTTTTGTATTGTATTTACTATACTCCTATCACACTGATGGGTTGACCCCTTTCCGAAGATCCGCCCTATAAACCGTCTTTAACGAAGTCGGTGCTGCCGATTGCACTTCTCACTTCCGAGAGGCGCCCACGGCGTTTATTCGTCTCCTCCGGATTATCCATGGCAGCGAAATATATCAGGGCGTTCGCCACTGACATATATCCCATCACGGAATTATAAAAGAACAGGTCGTGGTTATTGCAGGTAAAAACGGTCGTTCCGTAGGACGCGATCGGTGAAGTCCTCTGATCCGTGATGGCGATCTGCGGAATCTTCTTCTTATCGAGATACCTTGCGGTATTCACGATATGTTTCGCGTATCCGGGTGCGGAAAAGATGATCGCGCAGTCCTCCGGTGTAGCGTGGGCCAGGTAATTATTGTAGAGAGCCCGGCTCAGATTCGAGAGATCGAGCGTCTCCAGCCCCAATGTCAGAAGTCTTCTCGTCGTGTAGGCACAGAGCCCTGTCACAAGCTCGCTTCCCACCACATAGATCGTCCGGGACTGCCTGATGATCGCCACTGCGGAGAGGATATCCTTTAAGGAGACCTGTTCAAAGGTCTTCGCGATCACATTCTTCTCGTTCGCGACGAACTCCTGAAACATCTCCTCCTTGTCGTGATCACCGAACCGGATCCCGCCCACATGGTCCGCGATCCTGTTTAAACCGTCCCCATGGACCAGTCTCGTCTGTAAATGCTCCCGCAGACGGTTCTTCATTTCCACGAAGCTCTGGGCCCCGATCTTCTTTGTGAACCTTAATATGGTCACCTCCGTCACACCCAGTGTCTCCGAAAGCTCTTTCAGGGAGTAAAAGCAGACCTGATCCGGATATTTGAAGATAAAATCCGCGATCCTTTTCTGAACCGGGCTGAGTTTTTCATAGCTTGCGTTTACTTCTTCGAGAATTCCCATGCTCATCTCCTCCTGTTTTACTATTCAGCCCTATCCCTATTTTATCAGCGAATTCTCTGAATAGTTATAATTCACTATACATTGTACTATACATGATAGTGACATTATAACTGAACATTCCATGCATTTCCAGTATTTTTTGTGTAATTTTCAAAGAATGGGTTCTTACACCTCCGGGCATCCCGTGTGGCCGCTTGCGGCGATCTTCGTCTTCGCACGGTTGCGTGTCGTTGAAAAGGGGCAGACACCTTCATGTCTGCCCCCGTCTTTCACATTTTAAATATTATCAATCTTCATAGTGGCAGTTGCCAAGGTAGTGCTGTGCGCCCTTGTGAAGCTTGAATCCCTTTAAGTCTGCGCGGACACCGACATTGTCATTTTTGTAGTATAACGGACACCACGGGGAGATCTCATGGAGATATACCTGAAGCTCTTTGTATAACTCCATACGCTTGGTGTCGTCACTCTCTTTCTGCGCGTTGATGATCAGCTCATCGACTTTATCATCAGTTAAGAATGCACGGTTACCGGTCGCTCCATGGTTTCCGGAATAGAATAACTGGTAAGTACTTCCATCCGCGTCGAAGCTTGAATTCGACCATCCGAGGAGGAACATCTCATGCTCACCTGCATTTAAGGAATCGAGAAGAGCGCCCCACTCATAGGTAGAGATATCAACCGTGATTCCAACCTCTGCAAGCTGGGCCTGAATGATCTGGGCGGAACGGGTACGAACGTCGCCGTTTACATAGATCTTGCATTCAAATCCGTTCGGATAGCCTGCTTCCGCAAGAAGCTCTTTTGCCTTCGCCGGATCATACGGATAAGCTTCCACTTCGTCTGTCCAGCCCGGGATCATTGAGTTGATGTAGCTGTTTGCTACAGTTCCCCGACCCTCAATGATCGTATCAACAAATGTCTGTTTATCCAGCGCGTAATTGATCGCCTGTCTGACTCTCACATCCGAGAATTTCTCTTTTGTCGTATTCATACCGAGATATTCGATGGAAGAAGACGTCTGGCTCAACAGCGTCACATCCGGATTTGCCTCGATGTTCGCACAGTCTGTCGCGTCAACGTTCCATACAAGATCGACCTCTCCTGCCTCAAGGGCAATGGCGCGGGCGCTTCCCTCCGGGATCACGCGGCAGGTGATCGTTGTAGCGATCGGCATCTCACCCCAGTATTTTTCGTTTCTTGTAAGGGTGTAGTGATCGTTCGGAACCCACTCGGTAACTGTGAACTCACCGGATCCGAGAACATTGTCAACATCACCGTAGGACTCTCCCGCCGCTGTGACCGCCGCCTCGGAGACGATGCTTAAGTTGCTGTTTGTAATGATCGTCTTAAAAGCTGCATACGGCTGCGTCAGCTTGAAGGTAACATGGTGATCGTCATCCGCGATAACCTCTTCGATCTTGGAGGTATTGGATTTCGTCTTCGGCATATCCTTCGCGCGGTCAAATGTAAACTTTACATCCTTCGCTGTAACCGGCGTGCCATCGGAGAAACATGCATCCTGTCTCAGGGTGAAGGTATATTCCGTGTCACTCTTCATCTCGTAGCTCTCTGCCAGATCCGGAACAAGGTTGCCATCATCATCGATATCCATCAAGGTACTGTACACATGTTTCATAAGTACAGATGATGTGGTATCCTGCTGTCCTGCCGGATCCAGGGTCACAACGTCAGAGGCCTGGGCAAAGACGATATCTGTCTTTGTGATATTTCCGCCGCCGGAGCTTTCCGCTGTCGCCTGAGTCTCACTGCCGCCTGCCGCCGCGGTCGTTGTCGCCGCATTGTTTCCGCCTCCGCACGCTGTCAGCACCATTGCTGCTCCGACAACGGCTGCCACCGATCTCGCTGCTGTTCTTTTTCTCATTCACATGCCCTCCTTCAAGTTATTTCTGTTTCGTCAGAGTGTTGTTGGTAATCGTTAAATGTAAATATTTACTATACCTATATATACACTCTTTTCTGAATTTCATGATTAAAGGATATCATTTTCTAACATTTTTGTCAATAAGGTTTTCCTTTCTGCGTATTTTTTGTTTAATTTGTTTGTTTTATTTGGTTTCAGCCTTTCTATCGCCATAATCTGTTTACAATTTGTTCAAAATTCACAAAAGGAGATTTCCAGCATGTATAGTAAATACTAACTCTTTCCGGCCTGCGTATCTTCAGACGGATCGTTTTATCCTTTATTTTCTCAAAAGGGCGGGATCAAAAAGATCCCGCCCCAAATTTCTCCGAATATTTATATTATCAGAAATTTATTAAACGATTTGAATGCTCCTGATTTCGCTGTATCTATTCTTCGTAATGGCAGTTACCAAGATAATGCTGTGCGCCTGCATGAAGAGTAAATCCCTTTAAGTCTGCGCGCACACCAACGTTATTCTCTTTGTAGTATAACGGACACCACGGAGATTCATCATGAAGTACAAACTGGAGTTCTTTGTAAAGTTCCATACGTTTTGACTCTTCGCTCTCCCGCTGTGCAGAAAGGATCAGTTCATCAACCTTGTCATTTGAGAAGAATGCGCGGTTTCCGGTTGCACCATGATTTCCAGAATAGAATAACTGATAGGTACTTCCGTCCGGATCAAAGCTCGTGTTGGACCAGCCAAGAAGAAACATTTCGTGTTCGCCTGCATTTAAAGTATCAAGAAGGGCACCCCACTCATATGTGGAAATGTCAACCTTGATTCCTACATCCGCAAGCTGAGCCTGAAGAATCTGTGCAGAACGGGTACGGAGATCGCCATTTACAAAAATCGAGCATTCAAATCCATCCGGGTATCCGGCTTCCGCTAACAATTCTTTCGCTTTTTCCGGATCATACGGATAAGCTTCCACTTCATCGGTCCATCCCGGGATTGCTGCATTGATATAGCTGTTTGCTACAAGACCGCGTCCTTCAATGATCGTGTCAACGAAGGTCTGCTTATCAAGGGCGTAGTTGATAGCCTGACGGACTCTCTTATCAGAAAACTTTTCTTTCTGGGTGTTCATTCCCACGTAGTCAATACCTGTTGACGGCTGCGAAAGAAGTTTTACGTCAGGATTTGACTCTACATTTGCGCAGTCTGTCGGATCTACGCTCCAGACAACATCAATCTCTCCTGCTTCAAGAGCGATCGTGCGGGCACTTCCCTCCGGGATCACACGACAGGTAATAGAGGTTGCGATCGGCATCTCCCCCCAATAATTATCGTTTCTTACAAGAGTATAATGATCGTTTGGCACCCACTCTGTTACTTTAAATGGCCCTGATCCGAGAAGATTATCCACATCACCATATGAATCTCCCGCTTCCGTCACGGCTTTCTCTGAAAGGATGCTCAGGTTGTGCTGTGTTACGATTGTTTTAAATGCTGCATACGGCTCTGTCAGTTTAATCGTTACCTCATGATCCCCATTTACGGTAACCTCCTCAATCTTTGAGGTATTCGACTTTGTCTTCGGCATTCCCTTCGCGCGATCCAGAGAAAATTTAACATCCTGAGCTGTCACCGGAGTGCCGTCCCAGAAGCAGGCATCTTCGCGGAGTTTAAACACATACTCCGTGTCGCTCTTCATCTCATAGCTTTCTGCCAGATCCGGAACCACCTTTCCTTCATTATCAACGTCCAAAAGCGTACTGTACGCATGTTTCATCAGCACACCCGAAGTCGTATCCTGTTGTCCCGCAGGATCAAGCGTAACAATATCCGACGCCTGACCGACAACGATATCTGTTTTTGTGATCTTCCCGCTTTCTGCACTCTCAGAAGCTGTCTGAGTCTCTCCTCCGGAAGAAGCACCTGTCGTAGGAGCTGTAGTGTTTCCACCTCCACAGGCTGTGAGCACCATTGCTGCCCCCATAAGTGCCGCCATCGACCTCGCTGCTGTTCGTTTTTTCATTCGCATATCCTCCCTCTTATTTTCAGACAGGTATCTCATCTGCACTGTCCTTCTCAAAATTTATAAAATAAGAATATCACCATTTGTTACTTATTGTCAATTAAATTCACAGTTTTACGATTATTTTGTTTATTTTGTATAATTTATTTTCTGTTTTTTGACATTATGTACATGCACGAGGAACATATGTCTTTATTGACTCACAGAAGCAAAAAAGGCACTGAAAGCCGTTTCTGCTTAGAAAGCGACTTTCAATGCCTCAATTTGCTGCAGCAGGTCCCAGTCTCTATCACATGTCTGAACTGCTGCTCTTATTTATCGTAACTGTTCACTGCATTCAAGCTTATGCTTTACTGCAATCAACGCAGCAGATGCGCAGACCTGCTGAATCATTACTTTTTATTTTACAACAAGGTTTACAATCTTCTTCGGAACATAGATCTCTTTCACGATATTTCCAGTGATCTTTCCTTCTACCGCAGCTTTACCTGCAGCAATCGCATCCTCTTTTGCGATATCAGCCGGAACCATGATGACCGCTTTTACCTTACCGTTTACCTGTACAGCAACCTCGATCTCATCGTCCTTCATCGCTTCCTCATCGCACTCCGGCCAGGTTGCGTGGAATACGCTGTCTGTGCCTCCAAGCTCTCTCCAGAGCTCCTCGCCAAGGTGCGGAGTAAACGGAGCCAGTAAGATCACGAAGGTCTTTAAGGTCTCCTTATCGATTCCGCCCTCTTTCTTCGCAACATCTGTCAGCTTATTGCAGTACTCCATGAATCCGGATACGACCGTATTCAGGCTGAACTGGTTGAAACGTGTCTCGATATCGTAGACAAGCTTGTGGCGAAGCTTCACCATCTCCTTTGTCTCCTTGATATCCTTGTCCTTGCTGTCCATCACAAGGTTGTAGAAACGATTTAAGAATCTGGCAACGCCCTCGATTCCTCTGTCGTCCCACTCGGCATCAAGCTCCGGCGGTCCAACGAAGAGCTCGTACATTCTTAACGCATCACAGCCGTAATCTCTTACGAGATCATCCGGGGAGACAACGTTTCCTTTGGACTTACTCATCTTGATACCGTTCTTACCGGT
>ERZ773252.3565-NODE-3565-length-11799-cov-6.756557_pt1 | contig 11799 bp, 10 predicted proteins | sample MGYA00580517_ERZ773252 | MGnify/ENA primary metagenome ERZ773252 (study PRJEB29015, sample SAMEA2737766) | human gut metagenome | biome: human gut; feature: human-associated habitat; material: faeces | place: China | collected 2012 ... | reverse complement strand
CTCGCCCACACCTCGGCAGCATTTTTAAAAAACTGCTGCACCGAAAAACTTTTTATTTGCCTGCGGCTCGAAATTTGCTATCTTTTATCGGTTTAATTCATACAGTCGTTTTCCGTTCTCTAATGTTTGCTGTAAAATCGTTTCTACTGGCAATTCCTTCACTGCTGCGGCTGCTTTCGCTGTTTCTATGATCATCCGGCTATCACACCGCTTCCCCCGATACGGAACAGGTGCCATATACGGGCAATCTGTTTCCAATACAAATCGGTCAACTGGAATCACGGACAACGCCCGCAGTGCTTTCTTCGCATTCTTAAAAGTTAGAATCCCAGTAAAGCCTAGATACATCCCCAGTTTTAAAATTTCTTCCGCTGTTTCTGCACTGCCACTGAAACAGTGCACAACCCCCTTCGGCTTCCGGTCTTTCAGAATTTGCAGGGCATCTGCTGTTGCATCTCGAATATGAACGATAACCGGCAAATCCAACTCTTTCGCCAAGGTAATTTGTTCCTGAAAAATCGCAATCTGTGCTTCCTTGTCATAGCCTTCATAGTGATAATCCAGCCCAATTTCTCCGATGGCATAACAGTTCTTGTGGGCTGCCAATGCAGCAATGCGTTCCAGTTCCTCCGCTGGATGCTCCGGCAAATTCTCCGGATGAATCCCGACAGAACCCAACAGATAATCATATTGTTCTGTAAGTTTCAAATTCTGCTCCGAATCAGCTGCATCCACACTCGCCAGCATCGCAAGGGCAACACCGCCCTCCGGCAGTGCCTGCAAAACTGCATCTCGGTCTTCTGCAAAAGCATCGTCCATATAATGGCTGTGGGTGTCAAAAATCAAGCGTTCCATGTTTCTATTCCTCTCTTTCTTTTATCAAGAAACCGCTGCCCTGAAATCGACTTCAAGGACAGCGGTTTTTTCATACCAATTGAAATATGCTTACAGTTCAATGTCTGTAACTTTTTCCAGCCGTACAACTTCCGTGAACATTGCTGCTCGCAGAACACCAAAGAACAACGGGCAGAAGATTCCAATCACTAAGCCAATCAAACCAGCGAGAACAACTGCAAATCCGCCAATCTTTGCGATCAAGAATAGCAACAATCCAACGACAAGCAGTGCAGCATAACAGATTAAGTAAGTCAGGAAGATTTTTCCTCGATAGCCCTTTGTCATTTCCATTGAGCGTTTCAGAGCATCCAACGGGGAAATATCTTTCTTTCTCAGCAGCAGATACGGGGTGAACGAATAGGAAATCCCCTTAATCACCAACATAATCGGTGCAATCACCCATCCAACAATCGGAATCAATGCGAACAATGCCCAGAGGAACAGCCAGAGTGTTCTCCAGAGCATACCACCAGCGATTCGCAGGAACGACTTTCCAGAAGAGAATCCAGAGAAAATCTGTTTCGAGTTGATTTCTTTCTGATGGTATGCATCCAAAAAGACATTTTCCATTCCAGCGGAAAGCGTGCTGGAAACGCCCATGCCGAGAATCGGTGGAACTGCACACAATACATTGCTCAGGCTCTGCAAAATCACGCCCAACAGGGACAATCCCCAAAGCTGAACCGGCTTTTTCATCAGTGTTTTCAAGGTCAAGCCCAGCGAACGGAACATGAAGCTATCGCTCTCTTCCAACTTCTGTACACCGTTGGAAAGATTGATGTTGTTGGCAGCCTTTTGTCCCTGCTGCTGTGCATTCTGCCAGTTCTGGAAATTCTGCCAATCCTGCCAACTCATCTGTGGCTGCTGTCCAGTTGGCTGACCAGCGTTCGGTGTTGGCTGTGCTTGCTGTTGCGGATTCTGCCAAGCAGCTTGTTGCTGTGTTGTTGCAGAAGACTGCGGAGAAACCGGCGTTCCATTCTGCGGAGCAGCTGCCTGCTGTGGTGCAGTCGGCTGTGTGGTCGATGCTGTTGCCGGAGCGTCTGCCTGTGGTGCAGTCGGCTGTGTGGTCGGTGCTGCTGCCGGAGCTTCTGCCTGCGGTGCAGTCGGCTGTGTAGTCGTTGCCGCTGCCGGAGTTTTTACCTGCGATGCAGTCGGCTGTGTGGTCGGTGCTGCTGCCGAAGCTTCCGCCTGCGGTGCAGTCGGCTGGGCAGTTGTTGCTGCTGCCGGAGTTTCTGCCTGCGGTGCAGTCGGCTGGGCAGTTGTTGCTGCTGCCGGAGTTTCTGCCTGCGGTGCAGTCGGCTGTGTGGTCGATGCTGCTGCCGGAGTTTCTGCCTGCGATGCAGTCGGCTGTGTGGTCGGTGCTGCTGCCGGAGTTTCTACCTGCGATGTAGTCGGCTGGGCAGTCGTTGCTGCTGCCGGAGTTTCTGCCTGCGATGCAGTCGGCTGTGTGGTCGGTGCTGCTGCCGGAGTTTCTGCCTGCGGTGTAGTCGGCTGGGCGGTTGATGCTATTTCTTCTACAGGTGTTCCACACTGACTGCAAAACCGCTTTTCCGGTGTCAGTGCTGCCCCGCATTTCTTGCAATAATACATGGTACTGTTTCCTCCTATTGACTCGGATTGATTCCGAAAAAAAGATTGTTATAGACAGTATACCATAGAATGCAAGTCCAATCTACAGATATAATTGCATGATTTCTTTTCTAATTTGTAACGAAATTAAATTTGTCACAATGCTGCAAGGCTTTCTGAAAAATCCGCCACTTAATACTGATATTTTTTCCGATTTGCAGCCAAAAAGGCAATGGATACAACCAAAGCTGCCAATTCCGCTGCCACAACAGAAAACCAGATGCCCAGCACGCCAAAGAGTGCCGGCAGAATTAAAATCGCTGCAATCTCAAACAAGAAAGTTCGCAAAAAGGAAATCAGTGCAGAAACCAAACCGTTATTCAATGCGGTAAAGAACGAAGACGCCCATGTATTGATGCCCTTGAACAAATAAGCAATGCTGTAAATCTGGCAGGCTTGAATAGTCAGTGCCATCAAATCGGCATCGTGACTTGTGAAAATCATTGCTTGCTGTTTGGCAAAACCAATTGCCAAAGCTGTAATGACAACACTGCTGCCACTAATCAGCCACAGCCCTTTTTGAAACAGATTTTTCAGTTCTGCATGATTCTTTGCTCCGTAATGATAGCTGACAATCGGTGCACTTCCGATGGAATAGCCCATAAAGACGGCATTAAACACAACTGAAACATACATCAATACGCCATAGGCAGAAATCCCATCTTCGCCCACCAATCGCATCAACTGATAGTTGTACAGCATACTTACCAGACTAACAGACAAGTTGGAAACCATCTCAGAAGAGCCGTTTGCACAGGCAATCCAGAGGGCTTTCCAATGCATCGGAAATGGAAATTGCAGGCGGAGCAGACTGCTGTTTTTCCGCAGAAAATAGATAACTGGAAAAATACCACCGATTACCTGCGAGAGAACTGTTGCAAGGGCTGCCCCAGCAAGTCCCATATCCAGCGGAACAATCAGCATATAGTCCAAAATCATATTGATAACACCAGACACAATGCTGACAATTAAGCTTAGAGATGGCTTTTCCGCAGCAACATAAAAACTTAGAAACGCCTGCTGTAAAACCATGAATGGGATTCCGACAAACAAGATTCGCCCGTATAGAATGCTATTCGCCTGCATCTCCGCTCCCTTTGCACCCAGTAGGGTCACAATCTGCGGTGTCAGCAGAAAACCAATTGCAGACAAAATGACCGTTCCAATAAATGTGACGGTGATGAGCATACTGAAATATTGATTTGCCCGCTCTCGGTTGCCCTCGCCCAGTGTCTTGGAAACCAATGCACAACCACCTGTTCCGATTAAGAAACCAATGGTGGACACTGCCATCAGCACTGGCCAAACCAGATTCAGGGCAGCAAATGCCGTTTTCCCCACATAGTTCGACACAAAAAAGCCGTCTACAATCGTATAGACAGAGGTGCAGAGAATCATTAAAATGGACGGCATAACAAACCGCAGCAGACGACCATAGGTGAAGTGGTCGGAAAGCTGAATTTTTTTAGACATGTTGTTCCTCCTCTGGGTCAATGCATGCTGCTCGTTCCAACTCCATCCGCAGCAAGTCCTGATGTTTCTGCATCAGCGTTAGCATTTGCAGTTGCTCCCGTTCTGACAGATCGGAAAAAGATTGCTGTTCTGCTGCCATCAAGGGAAGTACGGTTGTTTTTGCGAACTGTTCGCCGGTTTCTGTCAGGGATACTTCTTTATTTTTCCGGCTGCCAGCGACAAGCTGTAAAGAAATAAGTCCCTGTTGTTCCAGCTTTTTCAGACTGGAGTTGACGGTTTGGGGTGGGTCTAATAAGCTGCGGCAGAGTGCCCGTTGTTCACAGCTTCCCCCATGTTCGCACAAAAAATACAACAGCCAGAGCGTGGTTTCAGAAATGCCCTTTTGTGTTGCATATTGGCGATAGGTTTCATTCAGCTGCTGATATAAGCTGTTCCAGTGCAGCAGCTGTTTCGATAGATGAATATTCATGAAAATTGCCTCCTTTTTATCCGAAGTCGGACAGTATTCACCATTATAATCCGATTTCGGATAAAAGAAAAGGGCTTTCCATGAAAGATTTGAAAACTTGTGTTCATTATTTGTTTCGTGGATGGGGTTGCCAATCACGAGCCACAGGCAAAATAAAAAGTTTTTTGATCCAACAATTTTTCAAAAATGTTGGCGAGGTGTGGGCGAGCAGCCCACATTTGCGAAGCAAATCAAACTGAACAATTAAAATCAAACAAAAATCTAAGAGAGCATCGAAAGAATTGCAATTGCCTTCAAAATCAGAAGGTTGTAATGAGAGATAAGGTTTCAGGGGCAATTGCGATTCCCAAGGCAAGCTGGGGATGTGCTCCAGCCTTGCCGAACCGGATTCAGGTGGTTTTTCTAAGAGCACTGTTTCACATGAAACAAAGCAAAAATTGCTATTAGAGAAACCGATCTTTCGCATCCGGCAAAAGGGGGTTCCACCCCTGCTTTTGCCTACCAGCATGCTGCAATTGCCCCGTTGCCTTGCTCGAACTTACAACCTTGATTTTCATGATGCAACTTTGTTTGAATGGGACAGCTTCAAAAGATGCAATTGCAGCAGGGAAAACAGATTGCAAAATCTAATTTGCTTCGCAAATGTGGGCTGCTCGCCCACACCTCGGCAGCATTTTTGAAAAACTGCTGCACCGAAAAACTTTTCAGTTCGCCTGCGGCTCGGTTCTTCTATCACAATTCCAATAAAAAAACAGGAATCTCTCTGATTTGAGAAATCCCTGCTCTTTTATCAATGCTTAGAAACTGTTCGGTTCAGCCACTCCGTCATTCCAACCATTAAAACAGCAAACAACAATAAGTAAACCGGATAACAGCCAATTCCAATCTTCCCTGCCAACACACCGAACAGCGGTGGCATAAAGGTTGTTCCCACATAGGCACACGCCATTTGAATGCCAATGATTGCCTGCGAATACTCCGCCCCGAAATGTGCTGGCGTTGCGTGAATAATCGCCGGATAAATCGGTGCACAGCCCAATCCCGTAATCATCAGCCCAATTTGTGCCGACAATGGACTGGATATCGGAATCAGAACCAACAGAATTCCTGCAATTGCAATGGCTGCTCCATAGCGAATCATGTTGCGGTCGCCCCATCGGTCTGCCAAAAAACCACTGAGAAACCGCCCAACAGTAATTCCAATCAGAAACATCGCTGCAAACTGAGCGGCAGTTTCTGCCTCCAAACCTCGATTCTGCACCAGATAGCTGCTCGCCCAGAGCATTGCAGTTTGTTCCAGTGCACAATAAGCAAAGAACGCCAGTAACACCATCGGAACGCCCTTTATCCGAACTGCTTGCAACACACCGATAGACTTCGCCGGCGGTGTTTCCGCAGTCGCTTCTGGTTTCCGAACAGCTACCCGTTTCCAGAGCGGCAGGCTGCAAATTAAAATCACTGTCAAAATGATTTGCAAGATTCCAACAGTTCGATAGCCCTGCTGCCAGCCAAGTTGTCTGGTCAGGCAGAAGCTCATAATGTAGGGGCTAATGGCTGCACCCACGCCCCACATACAATGCAGCCAGCTCATCTGTCTGGAGGAGTAGTGCAGTGCCACATAATTATTTAAGGCGGCATCTACCGCACCTGCACCCAATCCGTATGGAATTGCCCAGAGACAAAGTGCTAGCATGGAGTTGGAACACGAGAACCCGAACAGTGCTGCAGCTGTCAAAAAGACGCTGCACGCTGTCACCAGACCTGTTCCAAACTTTTTATTCAATCGGTCGCTCATCAGGCTGGAAAGAATCGTTCCAAATGAAATAATCATGGTAATGATTCCAGCATAAGAAGTCGCCACGCCCAATTCCAAATGCATCACTGGCCACGCTGACCCCAGCAGAGAATCCGGCAGCCCCAAGCTGATAAACGCCAGATAAATGATGGAAAGTAAGATTGTCATCCAATCCATCCCTCTATTTTTTAGAGTAATGCAATCAAGTCTTTGCGAACACCTGCATAGTGTTCACCCACCAGACCGAAATCCAATGCCTTGTAAGTCCACATCGCCCTGCCAATTCCCAATTCTGTAAAGGCTGCATGAATTGCCTCATACCAGCGAACAGTATCTTCCGGATTTGCCCGGTCAATCACGCCATATTCGCCACAGTACAAAGCAACATTCCGCTCTTCTGCAATTTTCACTGCCGGACGGAACAAATCAAGGAAAAAGTCCTTTCCCTGTGCATCAGAAGCCACCAAATCCAAAATATCAGACATTTCCACGGGCATCATCTTTTTAGAAAGCTGCTTGCAGGTTGCAGTATCCAACGGATAGCCAATCCGGAAATCTTCCGGCATACCATCTACCCAATATGCCCCCTGATGGGTGAACAGAATCGGTTCATAGCAGTGGAACGAATAAACGATATGTTCATCCGGCGGCAGAATCAAATCTTTTACAGACATGATACTATTATATCTTGCACCGCCAATCAGCAAATCGGTTTCTTTGGTCACACGGCGAATTCGTTCTACTGCACGCAGTGCCAATGCGTTCCAAATTTCTGCAACGTCAGGGTCTACAATTTCGTTCAGCAAGTCAAATGCAACAAAATCGGAGTATTTTCCGTAACGGGCTGCCAGCTTATCCCATAGGCACAAAAACCGTTCCTGCAAAGCTGGGCTTTCAAAGAAGGATGCACAATCCTTTGCTTCATCGAATGCATAGCCAGCAGTCTTGTGCAGGTCTAACAGAACATGCAGCCCTGCTTTCTTGCACCATTCTAAACACCGGTCAATGTAAATGAAATTTTCGTCTTTCGCTGTTCCGTCTTCCTCTTCAATGAGGGAATAGTCTACAGGCAAGCGAACATGGTCAGCACCCATTGCCCGAATGTCTTGAATGTCCTGTTCTGTGATAAATGTTTCGAGGTGTTCCCGGTCGGTCAAATCCCACTGGGAAAGCCATCCACCGAGGTTGATTCCTTTTTCAAATCCGTTCCATGTTTTCATGTAAAATCTTCCTTTCTGTATTGGTAATGGGGTGTATAAAATCGTCTGTATTGGTTGCAAAAAACGAGCCGCAGGCAAAATAAAAAGTTTTTCGGTGCAGCAGTTTTTCATCGCTCTCTATCTGTCATTATACCCATTTTCCCATAAAATTCATACAAAATCCGTTGCTCTTTTATCAAATCTGTTCTATAATAAACAAAAGGAGGTAACATACCTATGACCTACCATCAAGAACTCCAACACCGCCTATTCCAACAACAAGAAGAACAGGTACACCACATGGAATACCAGCAGGAATTTCAATATTACGAGGACGTTGCAAACGGCAGATTAGACCGCATTCACCTGCAATTGCTCCAGCCAAAAGATATTGTTGTATACAATGACGGCGAATATGGCATGCTCTCCAAAGACCCCCTCCGCAATCTGCGGTATCATTTTGTTGTATCCGTTGCAATGATTACCCGCCTTTGTGTGGAACACGGGCTGGAACAGGAACTTGCCTATACCATGAGCGACCTCTACATCAATAAAATGGACGAACTGCAACAAGCAGAAGCGATTATTTCCCTGCAAAATGATATGCTGTTAGACTTTACGCAGAAAATGGCAGACCTCCCAAAACGGCACGGCTATTCGATTCATGTGATTAAAGGCATAGAATATATCTGCCGCCACCTGCATCAACGGTTAACCGTTGCAGAAGTTTCCGCTGCCCTCTCTGTAAACCGCAGCTATTTTTCTGCCCTGTTCGCCAAGGAAACCGGCTGCTCTGTCAGCCAGTACATCCGACAGGAAAAATTACAGGCAGCTGCAAACATGCTTCGTTTTTCAGATTACTCTTATGCTGATATTGCAGAATATTTCGGCTTTTCTTCTCAGAGCCATTTTATTCAATGCTTTCAAAAATGCTATGCCTGCACACCGGCAGCGTTCCGAAAACGATATTTCCAGAAAACATTTACCGTTCCCCCAACCCCTGAAATGCCCGAAAAATAGGCAAAAAAATATCCTGATGACAACGGTGCCACCAGGAAAAGAAGGAATAATAGAAAATAAAACAAAAACAAGGGGAATTGGGGATTATGAAATCCAATTTTTAAGATAGCACAGAAACCTTAAAATAATCTTAAAAGTCGGAGCTGCCTCTTTAAAGTTTACAAAATCAGGAAGGATGACAATTCTATGAAACAAATTGTATTTGATATGGACGGTGTCTTATTTGCCACAGAAGCCCTCAGTGACCGCCTTTGGAAGGAGATGATGGAAGAACGGGGAACGCCTGAGATGACCGCAGCATTACAGCAGTGTCGGGGCAGAAACCGCACGGATACTCGTGCTTTTTTCGCAAGCCACTATCCAGATTTCCCCTATATCGCCATGGAAACCGAAAAACGAAATCGTATGCTGGCAGTGTTAGACAAGGATGGCATGCCCACTATGAAAGGGGCAGAATCTCTCTTGCAGGCGTTGCAGGATGCTGGCTGGAGCGTTGCCCTTGCCACCTCCACCAGCCGAAAAACTACCATGCATCATCTAGAATTATCTGGATTCACTCGCTATTTTTCTGTAATTGTCACGGGGGATGAAATCCAGCACGGCAAGCCCAATCCGGAAATCTATCTGACTGCCTGCAAAAAACTGCACAGCAAACCGGAAGAAACCTATGCTGTCGAGGACTCTGAAAACGGCGGAACAAGTGCCTGTGCAGCAGGCATGCGTGTGTTGCTTGTTCCTGACCAAGCAATCTTGTCGGAATCGCTCCAGCAACGGGCGGAAGCAGTATTGCCGTCCCTCTGTGAAATACAAGAACGGCTGCTGGGGACACGATAACTGCAAGAAGTTGCAACAAACAACCCCGACCATCTGCCTGCATAAAAAGCAAATGATCGGGGTTGTTGTTTGCCTGTAAAAAGGGGCTGTCGAATTACTGGCAGCCCCTTTTTTGATTCATTCTATTTGTCTAAACAAAAATACATTAGAATTTGATGGTATCCAAAATCGGCTGTGCATAATTCATAATCGTTCCAGTACCGCCGAAATCCGTAAAGGTAATGCCGCAAATGGTATCGCCTACAAAGAAGAAAACAGACATATTTGTGGTGGTAATGTCGCTGACATCCATGGTATAAACAACACCATATGCATCTTCACCATTCAATGTATCCCATTCCGTATCTACAACGGTTGCCTGTGCATCCATTGCTGCACCAACAGATTCCAGTGCTTTCTTGTGGTCATCAAGGCTAACACCCATGCTGGATGCATCGAACTGCTGTACAAAGAATGCACCCGTCATATCGGACAAATACCACATCGGATAGCCCTGTGTTTCACTCTTTGTCCAATCCGGAGAAACCTTCAATGTAAGGTTGTCCACCGTTTCTTCCTGTGTCAATTCTGCTGCCAGAGCTTCAAGGTCAACTTCCTCGGTTTCGCTGGTTTCTGCATCTGCTTCTGCATCATCTGAGCCTGTTGTTGTTTCCGTTGTTTCTGCTTCTGTGGTTTCAGCCTCAGTTTCCGCTTCCGTTTCTGCCTCTGTAACCGCTTCTGTGGTTGCTTCTGTAGTAGCAGCTTCCGAAGAAGAAGAGGAAGAATCTGCATCAGAACCGCAGCCAACAACGCCAGCTGCCAGAACGATCGCACTCAAAAATGCAAGTACTTTTTTCATTGTTTGAATCTCCTTTTTCCAAATCCATTAATAATAAAATCCAACTTTACTATAACATATTTGAAACAAAAAGTCAAACCGTTTCTCGATTTTCAGCGTTTCTTACAGTTTTCACAGAGGAGAACGGGAAAAAGGCAACATAACAACAATGATTCTTTCACAGCCTATCTGAAATGCAAAAAAACTGCTGTTTACAGGGCAAAGAAGTGCTGGGTTGCAGTGAAGGTTTCCTGCGGAGCGAGTTCCTGATAACCTGTCTGTTCCTTCGGAAGATTCAGGTTTGGTGCGTCAATCATAGCAGTCATTGGCTCTGGGCAGAAATAACCGTTGTGACCCTTGTCGTTCCACAGAATCCAGAACCGATAATTTTCAGATACTTCATAACCAATGCCCTTGCCGGTCTTGGTATCCACTGCGGTCAGACCATAGAACGGCTTTCCATTCAAAGTCTGTGCGGTTGCAGTATACATGTCATTGTCGATATTCTTCAGAACTGGGCACATTGTGCCATTCTTATACTGCAAATCGTAATCGGACAGCGGCAGAATTTCACAAGTTGGCAGGCAGCGTTCATTCAGCACCCACTTTTCTGTAATCGGAACGGTAATCCGGCTATCTGCTTCGGCTGCACCAACTACAAACGGGCTGTTGATGGTGGTATGGGTTGCCAGTGACATTGGCATCTGCTTGTCTGAGCAGTTCGTAAAGGTAACACTATAGAACAGACCTTCTGCGGTCAGGCGGAACGTAAAGTCTGCCCGAAACGGAATTGGCATATTTGCAAAGAATGGGTCGGTTTCATCATAGGTGTAGCTGGTTTTTGCCCATGCTGCGGATTCATCTGCACAAAGTTCCATCACCCGATGTTTCCGCTTATGCAGGAAACCGTGAATGTGGTTGTTATATGGTGCAGCTTCGTTCACTGGCAAATGGTAAACCGCATCAGATGTTTTCAGCACGCCGTCTGCGAAACGATTCGGCAAATAGAGTGTTGGCAAGCCCCAAACTTCTGCGGATTGCTGAATGGCTTCTGGTGTATTGTCTGCCCGAAAGCGGAAAAATTCCAGTCCCTTTTCTTCGTGGAACAAACGGATGACATTCGAGCCGATTTCCGGAGCAATCCAAGCTGTATAGCCGCCGCTGGAGAGTTGCAGGCATGGCATACCTTTCCAATTGATAATCTGAACAGTTGATTTCATGATAACATTCCTTTCTGTATTCCTGCAAAGCAGGAAATTCCCGGTGCAAAATGCACTTGTTTTTATTGTAGCATAAATGGAGAAGTTTGTCTATGGTCGGAGAAAAATTCGTTTTTGCAGCAGCGTTTCGGGGAACGAGCCGCAGGCAAATGCGGTCGAGCTGGCTCAGCTCGGCGAGGTGGATGATTCCCCACAGTGTGGGGAAATGTCCCGAAGGGACAAAAGGGCAAGGCATCCTTTAAAAATGGAGGGCAAGCTGCCCTCCTTAACAAAGGTATTGATTAGATAGTATTCAAATCTAAGAGAAGTAAGTAAATGCTGTTCGCCATTCAAGAAACATAAAAAATTCAGAAAAACAGAAATCTAAGAAAGATTCATAGGCAATTCGAACAACGCAACCACCGGCGAACAGCACACAGGCAGACAGCGAAGCGATTCTGCCGAAC
>ERZ773252.3563-NODE-3563-length-11800-cov-5.584419_pt1 | contig 11800 bp, 8 predicted proteins | sample MGYA00580517_ERZ773252 | MGnify/ENA primary metagenome ERZ773252 (study PRJEB29015, sample SAMEA2737766) | human gut metagenome | biome: human gut; feature: human-associated habitat; material: faeces | place: China | collected 2012 ... | reverse complement strand
TTACTAATCGTGCTTAATTTCTAATTTGTGGACTTTGTGCGGTGTTGCCTTAAAAACCTACTGCTTTTTTCAAAATAACAGAAGCGTCAAGCGCGTTGACGGTATTATCTCCGTTAAGGTCGGAAACCTCAGGATTTGCGGCAGTCCCCATTCCAACGATGTATTTCAGCACAGCAGACGCGTCCAACGCATTCAGCACGCCATCATTGTTCATGTCGCCGGGAAGGTCGCTATAGGCGCACACCATAACGATATATTCGCCCTTCGAATCAGTGCCGGACAGTATAGCAGAGCCGTCTTCGCCAACTCCTGCACATTTCAGGAACTGCGGTTTCCCGTTGACCTGTCTGTAAAGATTTGCGAAATAACCCGCAAATTGTTTTCTGAAATACAGCTTTAAACCGGCGGGGATAACCGTGCCGGAAATTTTCAGATCAGCGCCCGGAATTCCGCGCAGGCTGCTCTTATCATTGTTCCCTGGCAGAATGGAAAAATCCGCGTCAGAAATAGCATTGAGCCTTGATCCGTCAGCCACCCAGCTCTTTGTGCTGTCAAGCGAAAACTCAACCGTAAGGCTTTTTTTGACCATCGCAGCGAATACCATTTCCGGAACATCGGTATTGCCGTTCAGTTCGATGACCGCACTGCTTCCCGGTGCAAGTTCTTCCAGCATTGACGCGATGTCTTTCCAGCTTCCGTCGCCTCCATTCATGAACGGCAGAGTTTCTTTGCGTTTCTCCGCGCCGCCCTTGCCGGAGCCGACTGATCCTCCGGAGCTTCCGCCCGAACCGCCGCTTGTTTTTTTCGGGGTTATTTCATAAGCGCACACGGTGCATATCTCCGGGGAGGTGTAAGTCGCAGGACCGCCGGAAATATGCGGCCGAACTTCGGAGACTTGGCTGCAGTTTTCACAGATATGCCAGTGACCGTTCCGGTCTTTCTGATATTCCGCAGACCAGATGTGCCCCAGTTTGGGTACTGTCACGGTATCTCTGGAAAGCTCGATACCGCACCGCAAGCACTTTGTATATTCATCATAAGAACCAGGTGCTTCGCACTTTGCAGGCACTTCGTTGTCTCTCAGTATTTTGCTGGTTTTATGCTCCAGGGCGGGAATATCTACTCTTGTCCTTGCCAGTTCCTCATTGCACACAGTGCAGTAAATTACCTCGGTACGGTATCCGGGTATCCCGCATTCGGCTTCTTTGAAATCATTGTAATCTTCTTTCGGTTCGCCTGAAATGTGCTTTGCGAGTGGACGCACCGTGCTTTCAAGGCTGACCTCATTTTTCGCGTCAGGATCGCTGAAATATCTCTGGCACCAGTCGCATGACCAGTACTCAATATTTCCATTTACGGTACAGGTGGAGGAAACCGCTTCGTGATGAGTAAGCTCACCGTGACCGGTTCTGATGGTAGCTGACGCTGCGTCGCTTGCGGAATACTCTGATGTTTCTTTCATGCGGATATATGCAACAACTTCCGTGTCATGGTCAACAAAGTCAGATACATTATTTAAGCTCCAGCTGAAGCCGTCGAATTTGTATTCCGCGCCGTCGATCGGCTCTATTACTACATTGAAAGATGTTGTGTTCACCTGCTGAACGGACACCACGCATTCCGGAGCCTGCTGCGGCTTTTTGTCAGTGATCAGGATATTGACCGAGAATGTTATATCCTTGTAATTCTGCGTCTTCAGTGTTATGGTTATTTTTGAGGATTTTCCAACAGGTGATGAATCAGTTGTCGGAAGCCTGAAATTAAGGAAGCCATTGCTGAAAGATACAGAATCCGGAGAAAATACGACCTCTGCCGGGTCGTCTATTGCAATAACAGGTTCTTCCATGGCGCCGGTATCGTCAGGCAGTCCTTTTATTTCCACCGACTTATAGCCTGCGTCCGTCCATATATAGGGCAGTTCTACATCGGGAATGATTTTTACCGCTTTCACGATAGTAAAGCACCATTCACCGGAAGTAAACGGAATTGTCGTTCCGGCGATGTTGTCGGATTCATTCACGCTTACGCTGACGGTGTAGGTTCCGGGAGTTATCGGCTCGGCTTCGTTGTTGTTTTCATCGAAATACTTCACTTCCAGAAGATCGTTTACTTCCTCCGGAATACGGTCTGATGTCACATAAGCCGCCTTTGCACTGCCGCTGTAGCTGAGTTCTGCTGGCGGCGTAAATCTGATATCATCTGCTGTGATGGTCGTCTTTCCGATGGTGAATTCCCAGCTTTCATCGGTAAGCCCATTAACAGCGGGGTACACGCTCCCTGCTTCAACGTCGATTTTTACAGTATAGACGCCGGGTAATATCGGCTGAGTTTCGCCGCCGTTCTCATCGAAATACTTCAACGTTATCTTACCGACTCCGGTCACACCAGCCGCTGGAACTACGCTTGCCGTATGCGCCATACCGCTGTATTCAACCGGAAGAATCGGAGCGCTGAAAACAAAGTCGGAAACAGTCAGTTCGACAGGAACCAGATTGATCGTTTTTTCCGCAGTCTTTCCGTCAAACAATGCATTTCCGGTGAACTTCACAACAAACGAACGCTCCCCGGGTTCAAACCTGTCGTTAACTTCGGCTTCAGCACCGTCTGGATCATATGTCACGCCTGCGGAAAGCTTCACATTGTCAGAATAAAGCTCCAGCTTATCAGCATTGACATCGGAAAGTACCGAGAAATAACCGAAGCTTTCGCCGAGTTTTATCTGCGCGTCAAGCGTGAATTCCAGTACGTCTGCAACGGTAAACGGTTCAGTCCCGGCGCAGTCGATAGTAAGTCTTGCGTCATACTCATAATCCGGGAAAACGGACGTGTCCTTAAAACCCGGGAAATATAAAGTCGTGTTGTCATATGGCTTGACGTCCCATATCTTATTGTCAAGCTTCATCAGCGTCAGAGCATTTTCAGATATCATGTCAAATGTGGAAACGCCTGTGCCGATGCCATTGTTGAATCTGTATATATCGCTGTTATAATAGCAGTTTGAAATTTTGCTGGTGTCGGTTTTGCTGCCGCATACTCCGCCGCCGGTTTGCTTGCTCTCCATCTTAACAATGCTGTAGCAGTTTTCGATAGTTCCGTAATTCGTGCCGCAGATACCGCCGAAGTAATAATCTGCCTTAATTTCCACAATGGAAAAGCAGTTGCTTATTGTGCCTGAATTTCGCCCGGCGATACCGCCGACCTCATTTTTTCCCGTGACAGACGAATCAATTAGACCGACTTGCGAAACTGAGCCGTCTGAGCCTATGAAGCCAAACAGACCTACATTATTGCTGGTGTCAGCGTGAAGTCCGCTTATTGTATGCCCACGACCCTCGAATGTTCCCATGTAGCGGTTCTTGTATGTGCCTATGGGCGTCCAGGCGCGGGTGCATACTACATTGTCGGTCATCAGCGCATTGATATTCACTTTTCCACCGTTAACGGCTTCGGAGAACCTGAAAAGCTCGTCTTCATTTGAAATACGGTAAACTCCGCAAACAGTGCATATCCCATTTTCATCGAAACTGTGGTCCTTAAGTTCGCCTGCAACCGGGATTTTCTCGATTGCGTCACAGCTGGAGCACTTCATAACGATATATTCAGGCTCCACACAGGTAGCCGGAATGCGCTGACTGGTTTCAACGTAATTGCGCGGCAGCTTCTCAATCAACGAATCAACGGCTCTCCCACAGCGATCGCAGACATAATACTGAACGCCATTTACTGTGCAGGTCGGCTGTCTGACTACTACTATTTTAGTTTCGATATGCCCAAGCGCTTTTACAGTTTCGTCCGGCACATTTTTCTTCATCTGGCACAGGCTGCACGTCATAATTATCTGTCTGCATTCGGTGCAGTTCGGGGGTATCTCCCCGGTTTCATCCCAGTCATGGTCGCAGGTGTTCGTTGTGCCGTCAAACTCCAACTTGCTGCCGGTTTTCTTCATCGTAAGGGTATATTTTTTATCCGACATCTTATATTTCGGCTCCACTTGTATCAGATAAGTGTCAGAACTGAGCTTCGTCACGCATTTGATTTTCATCCAACTCGTCGCAGAAGACTCCTGCAGAATAAGTTCGTCAGCCGTCAGACTGCTGACTCCCTGGGTGAACTTTACCTCTATCGTCTGGTCTGTGCGCGCTGAAACGCTGCTCAGGAATTTTCCGACTGTCACCCTGACTGTGGCTGTCAGTGTTCCCTCATCATCTGCGGATGAGGCGGCAGTTCTTTTTGAATAGATCGTAATGGTTGCAGTACCCTCGCCCTCAGCGGTCACAACGCCGGTTTTCATGTTAACGGTTGCAACGTCCTTGTTGTCGCTGACATATCTGATAATATCCGTGGAGTTTGATGGAGTCAGAGTCACGGAAATCTCCGCAGTGCTTCCTATGTCTGTAAGGTATATTTCACTTTCAGACGGCGTGACGCTTGTCGCACGCAGACAAACGTTAATGGTTTTTGTGGCAATAGTCTTTCCCGTGGACTGATTCACGCCCTTTATCTTCACGCTTCCCGGACCTACCGCAGTAAGCAAGCCGTTTTTTTTGCCGACTGTCGCCACTTCTTTATTATCCGAATAAAAATAAACTTTCGCACCGTCAACCTTGATATTAAAGCTTTCACCAACGTCTATTCTTGCCGGAATAGCACTTCCGTCATTTTTGGTAAGCTTATATGCCGCGAAAACCGTCATCGGCATAACTGACATCATCAGAGTTAAAACGACGGCAACCGCCGTGAAAATACTGGTAAATCGTTTCATTCTTTTTCCTCCCGTTGATCACGCTGCAGACGATACAGCTTAGAAAAAAATAATGCACATTTCTGTATGGTCGCCTATAAAAATGTATATAGCGTACCGCCTGCTTCATCGCTTTCTCTGCAATTCGGCACACTCTGCCCATTTCCATTGATACCCTCTAAAAATCTCCTTCACGGCAGATTTGACTTACCACGAAACGTCGCTTCGCTCCTTGTTCATCATCTGCTTGCTGTCAAACTTTAAACACATACAGTGTTACCGCAGTTTGACATCTAGCATCTGATATAAGTCGTGTGCGAAATCTGCTCGTGCCCCGGTTTGTAGAGGTTTTCTCTTTTAAAAGATTACCATTTCAGCTTTGATTTGTCAATTGTTTCTTCCTAATTGTAGCAATTTGCTTCATGAATGTTAAAAGCAGTACCGGTTTGATGTTATATAAGGTCACCTCTAAAAACCTCATGTCAGCAAAAATGGGCAGTGCGCGCCATATTCGCTCTGCAACATCGTGTTGCACCTCCTCGTAAGGCTTATAGACTTACGAGGAGGCTTTCTCAGAAGCTGGCATATACTGTCCATTTTTGCTTTTTACACTGGTTTTTAGAGGTTTCCTTATATTAGAAATCAACATGAAAAATCCTCCCCTGCGCTGGCAGGGGAGGATAAAAGCTATTTAGATCAAACCAACTATTTTTTTCAGAATTGAAGAAGCGTCCACAGCGTTGACATTTCCGTCACCGTTGAAATCTGCCATAAGCGGGTTCGCGCCGCTTTCCAGACCAACAATGTCCTTGAGTATCGCGCTTGCGTCCACTGCATTCAGAATGCCGTCGTTGGACATATCGCCTTGAAGGTCGCTGAATTCGCAGAGCATTGCGATGTAATCGCCTTTTTCGGTGACGCCCGGAAGGAATAGCTTACCGTCCGCACCGAGTTTAGCGCATGCCACGAATACTAGCTTGCCGTCAACGGAGTTATAGAGGTTCGCAAACTTGCCTGCGTGTTCAGATTTGAACGCGATTTCAAGACCCGTGGGAACTCCTGTGTTGTTGGTCCTGAACTGCATGCCCTCAATTCCACGCAGACCGTCATGTTTCTGGCTTGCGGTCCTGATGAAGGTGAAATCTGCCACTGCAGGAGCGGTTATTTCCGCACCATTAACGAACCAGCCGCGAGAACTGTCAACTATAAAGTGTACTTTAAGATACTTGTTGTCAATTACCTTGATCACCTCAACAGGAACGGCAGTGTTTCCGTTAAGCTGAATTGTAACCTCCGAACCGTTTGCGAGCTTTTCAAGTTCAGCCGCAATGTCGCTCCAGCTCTTTGATGAACCGCCGATAGTGGGATTGGTGGAAGTTGTGGGTCTGCTGCCACTGCCACCGCTGCCACTGCCACTGCTGCTGCCGCTGCCACTGCCGCTGCCGCCGCCGGAACGCTTGGTAAACTTAGCGGATGCGATCTTGCTGTCGCGGCAGTTTTCCTTTATAGCGATTGCCTTTACGGTCGCGTCTTCCGTAATTGTAAAGGGAGCCGTGTACTTATTGCTGTCCGCCGTAGGATCGGTACCGTCCGTGGTGTAGAAGATCGTCGCGCCCTCCTGTGCCGTAATGCTTACCTTGCAGGACTTGCTGAACGAGCCGCCGTTGGGATCGATAACAGGAGCGTCAAGCGTAGAAAGTTCTTTGATTCTTGCCGTAAATGTATCCGAGAACTGTGCGCCGCCCTCGTGCGCAGGGTCGTAAACGCCCTCCTCGGCGGTGTATGTAACTGTTACCTCAACCTCGGAATTGTCGGCAGGGAACTCTCCGTTCGCGCCGTAAAATCCGCTTGCAGAAACCTTTTCGTCCGTCATGGGTACGATTTCAGTATGGCCGCTGTCGTATGTGATCGTCAGCTCGCCGCCCGAGAGGTCAAGATCCTCGCGGTATTCATAGTCTGTCCTGGGCTGCTTGCTGATTTTAACGGTGTCGATATAATCGGCGCTGCAATTCATCTCCTTCTCAAACTCGACTGTGCCGTCCTTAAATTCAATGTCATTCGCCTCGACACGAGCCTTCAGCGTGATTGTCTGCGCCTTGTGCGAAGCGGGGTCAAAGCCTGATACTCCGACGTAAACCACCTTTGCAATTACTTTCCTGGTTCCGTCCGCGCTGGGAATCAAAGCTCTGTTGAAAAGCGCGGTATCGTCCGTAACGGAGCTGTCCACGAAAGCGCCGTCAACTTGCGGTGCTGTGAAGTTTGTATCGCGAGTGGCGTTATTTAACGACTCGAGAAGCTTATCGGCGCTGGCGAATTCGCCGTATCTTATTGTTGGAAGTTCGCCAATAAGCTGAGGCTCGCCCGCTTCGATCTTCATCTTTTCAATCTTTACGGTCGCTTCGTTGTCAACGCTGTAAAGCGTAATTTCCGTGTTGTTAAGTGTGTCTTTAAGAACAACGGACGCACCGGATACAAATTTGTACTCGTTGTTTGCGCCTTCGGCTGAATTAAATGTAAGCTGCTTTTTACCGGTTACATCGGCACCGTTCATGGTGAAAGTCTGTACGGCATTACCAAGTTCACATTTACATATGTCTGATTTTGCACCGTTGCTTGTTTCTGCCGACATCCACAAACCGCCTGACTCGACTTCTGCGCTCATCGCATAGGTGCCGTTGTCATTCTGAATACCCCTAATTATAGGTCTGGGACCGATAAGCTGATAGAACGTCCACGGACCATATCCATATTTATCATCATCCCAATTAAGGTCCGGCTTCGCGCAGCCGTAGAGTATGCAGTGGCCGTCCTTGTCGTAGAACTTTATGGACTTAAACTCAACGCTTGAGTATTTCTCAAGCTCCATCCAGAACTTTCCGCTTGCCATGCTGTCTTTATCAGTGGGAGTAAAAGAGTATTCCAGGTTGCCGGAATAAGCCGTATCTTTCACGAAGGAACCGAAATGAGTTCTATTGCCGTCTTTACCATACCCGCCGAAACTGATGGTTGCCTTCGCAGGCATATTATAACTAATATTGTTTGAATAGTAGTCTTCGATATCAACGCTCAGTTCAAATCTAACCGCCTGCTTCAGCGCAGAGTTTTCATCCGAAAATTCAAAATCATAGCCTTTTCGGAAATAGTCTTTTTCTATTTTGTCATTGCCATCCCCAAAAATACCGAAACCGTTTCCGGAACTGGTATCATAATTGTAAGTGTAAGCGTTTGCTATCACACCCATGCTCACTGTAACCGTTGTAACGGTAGCCACAGCGGCTATCGTCCATTTCACTGATGGTTTAAGTTTCATTATACCCTCCTAGTGTATTAATGTCTGTTATCCGTACCTTTTATATTATACATTTGTTTTTTGGATTTGTCAATACACCTGTAACCAATAGCACTAAGCATGTAACGAATAATGCACGAACATGGAACGAAAACCCGTTCGTTCCATGTTTGCGCTTTTGCTTGGACAATTCTGTACAGCTAACACTTTTTATTCCATCAGCTTTTTCAGATACATCATCATTGCTTTTTCGCCGACTGTCTTTTCTACCGAGAAATTCGTTTCCGATATATCGAACAGAAGGCAGCCGCAGTGTCCCCTGAACGTAGGGAAGCAGACTATCCGCAGGTATTTGTCCACCTCCGGGCTGTAATCGACTATTTCAAGAGTCTCGCCATACAGCACGGAATGCTCGTAGCTGCGCAGCCATTTTGAATCCATGTTGGGAAAAATGCTTCCGAATGTGTTGCCGATAAGTACATCCAGCGGACATTCCTCCAGCCTGGCAAGCGCTTCGTTTCCATAGCGTAATATCCAGTCCACCGCCTGACTTTCTTCGTTGAATATCATTTCGATGTCGGTGAACGCAATGGGAATGTTGTCAAAGCATTTGTAGTGCTGATGGTATTCCTCGATATCAGTGGGATTGTCGTTGTCGGCAAGCAAATCTATGATCGAATGCTGTTTCGCATGGAATTTCTCCAATATCTCCCTGCGGTGCTGCGTGGCATATTCCAGCGATTCGCCGTTTGACAGAGTAATAAGCTTGCCTACGCTGTGGATAGCCATTGCTGAAACAAGGCACCCGCGGGTTATTCTTATAAAATTTGCGCTGAGCGTATGCTGTATCTTAGCAAATGTCATGCGCGTCTTGAGCACGCTTCCGTCCGAAATGTGGATAAACGCGTCCTGCTTATTCATAGAAATATACAATATACTGCTTTCGGGTATGTCGTAATGCTTGCGGTCTGATATGAATGAGATGGTTTTTTCGTTGTTCACTTGTTAGCTCCTTTATTGTGTGATATTAACGATATGTCGATAAGTGCAAAGCTGTCATGACGGGTAATGTATGTGCGTATAATAAACGCCCTGCATTTATTATACCATATTTTTTCTATGTGTACAAGTACGCAGTATATTTTGTTTAGAATCTCACTCGGTTTCATATACTCCTCATATTCATAAGCGCTGTCTGCATACAAGCACTGGGGGGGAATATCGTCTGTCGGTCAGCGCCTCTGTCACTTCGTGACACCTCCCCTCGCAAGGGGAGACCGCCTAATCATCTTCTGATTTGATATTTTCACTTGACATGTAATTACAATTGTGGTATCATATATAAAGATGATGTTGTATATGAGTGAGCAATGAGGAATTAATTTTCCAATTGTTCACAATAATATCTCGTGCTGATCCGAAGTTACGGAATAACTTGCAGCTTTTTTATTACATTTGAGGTGGTTTATGAAAAAAATAATAGCAACCGTTCTGACGGCCTTTCTTTTGTTATCAGTTGTTGCTTGCGAAAACGTTTCCGATGAAAGTTATGTACAGACAGAACATCCTACGGCAGAAAGCAGCATTACCGCTGCGGCAGAAGAAACAGTCCAAGCCACCCCGTCTGGCGCTGATGAACCTTCACTGTCGCTTCTGAGTTGTCGTGCAGACGAGGATGGAACTTATTGCATAGACCAAACCACATGGAAGTCATCAGACGATTATGAGCTGTTTCGGAAATACTTTTTTGGCACGTGGGAAGGCAGCTTCCGCTTTCCCGAATATCCCGAACAGAAGCGTCTTGTTATTGACGACACTGAGAAATCGTTTGTCATGACTGAAACGGGTATTCGAATGCTTGGATTTTACGAAGCGGGAGTTCACGCGCTAGCTTTTATGATTGGAAGCGACAGCGGTAGCGCAATAATTTGGATAAGCCCCGACGAGCCAGATACGATTTACATGACATGGGGTGGAATGACCTCGCCGCTGTGGTCACGGAATGAAAGTGGAGAATATTCGACTGCGCCTGTTGTGTATACCCTGAAAAAAACCAATGAGCCTCTCAACGAACCGGAGGGTAATTTCCTGAGTATATTCAGGCTTCGTGAAATGGCGCGGGAATACGGAATCGATACTGATCTTCTTGTCAACATAGAGTATGAAATCGATGGGACGACACTTTATCACAATGATTGGTACCAGCTTTACCCTATGTACCTTGTTTCCGAAGCCGTGGATAAAATCGTAATCAGAACGTCAGTCGGCAATGTTAGCGATATCGACCTAAAACCAGTTGATGTAATATGCACATTTGAAAAGGCAGAGGGCGAATGGAACAGGAGCGTTGAGTTATTTTGACACCTTTTGGGTCTGAAAAAAGAACTGTGTAGATGCGAATAATCCCGAAAAACGTACCAAAGCCAGCCACTACGGCGAGGACAGGAATGGTCAGAGGGGCTCTACTCATTAGACCTTTCCGATGAATCCGACGGAACCCGCAGGCTGATGGCGCTTGCACCTGCAATAGAATCAGCTCTGCGAACAGGCGGAATACTGCTTGTGGACGAGCTGGAGCGTGAGCTTCACCCCATGCTTGTGAATTTCATCATATCCAAGTTCCAGAGCAAGAAGTCAAACCCCAGCGGAGCGCAGATAGTATTCACAACGCATGATACTGAGCTTATGAGCATGGAGCTTCTCCGCAAGGATCAGCTTTATTTCGCCGACAAGGATACCGCTGATGGTTCCTCTGAGCTGTACAGCATAAGCGAGTTCTCCACCCGCACGACCGATAATATCCGCAAGGGATATCTGGCAGGCAAGTATGGTGCAACTCCTGATATTGAGCTTGAGGAGGTGGAGTAATGCCCCGCCGTGTCAAAAGGGAAAAGCCGTACATCATCGTATTCTGCGAGGGTGAGAGCGAGCAGGCTTACGCAGACTTCCTTAAGCGTGAGTTTCGTGATGTTGCCGTGATTCAGCGTCCGAAATCCACCGGAACATTCGACGAAGCAGACCGCAGATTCCGCAACGACCATAAATACCTCAACAATGATGAGGTTACGGACGAGATCTGGTTCTTCTTTGATGTGGAAACCGTTGACATTCGAAAGTGGAGCGGCAGGCTGAGGATAATCAGCAGGCTTAGAAAGCTGAGGAAGAAGCCCGGAATACGCATACGATTACTTGTGACGACCGGTATATTGAATACTGGCTCATGCTACACTATGAGTATCTGGCACCGCCTATCCGCACAGTTGCGGACAAGGAGCGTATGCTGAACAGGGTCATAACAAAAGAGCCGACCTACAAAAAGGGCGATATGGACGCTATTTCAAGAATAGCGGAGAACTATCCCACAGCGGTTGTGAACGCCTGGAAAACCGTGAACAACCTATTGTCGCAGAGGCTCCCGGACTTGACAATACAGACAAGCGAAACGAATGGTTGTGTACACAGTGCCTGACATTCTCAACGGTTTATGAGGCAATCGAGTTCCTGGAGAGCCTGAAATTATAAAAGAAACAGCAGCACCAAAATCGTGCTGCTGTTATGCGTTTTAGAAAAAATCAATCGTGAAGCAGAAATTTTAGGGCAACACCGCACAATTAACGCCCCATTGCCATAAAAAGAGTGACATATTGTGAAATTCGTGTGAGTTACCCATCAGGCTCGCCAAGGCGCACTGAATCAAGCTGCCAGATGAGGTCTGGGGTCTGAAAAAACAACTGTGTAAACGCGAATAATCCCGAAAAACGTACCAAAGC
>ERZ773252.3560-NODE-3560-length-11803-cov-3.530388_pt1 | contig 11803 bp, 8 predicted proteins | sample MGYA00580517_ERZ773252 | MGnify/ENA primary metagenome ERZ773252 (study PRJEB29015, sample SAMEA2737766) | human gut metagenome | biome: human gut; feature: human-associated habitat; material: faeces | place: China | collected 2012 ... | reverse complement strand
TGATTACAGCGTTTGAAGGTCAGAGTATGAAATACGAAACCTATTTCAAGCTGGTGCTGGCAACCGGGCTGCGGCGTGGAGAAGCCTGTGGATTAAAATGGAATGACATCAACTGGCGCAAACGGACGATTCATGTACAACGCGGAGTCGTGAAGTTGAGCCACCAAGAGTCCATCACGAAAGACCCTAAGACCAGCAGCGGTGATAGAATGGTATATCTGAGCAAGGAAATGTGCCAACTATTGAAAGCGTGGCGTAAGGAGTGCGAGTGGGATAGGCAGCAGACGGCGAACGAAACCGTATCTGAGGAGGACTACTTATTCCGCCAGCCTAACGGCAAGCCGATGAATCCTTGCACATTCACTTACAGATTCAAGCTGATTTTGAAAGCCAACAACTTGCCGCTGGATTTGAATGTGCACAGCCTACGCCACACCAACGCCAGCCTGTTGATTGCGCAGGGCGTGGACGTGCGCACGGTGGCTAGCCTGTTAGGACACGCACAAGCGAGTACAACGCTGGATATTTATGCCCACGCATTTGACAAGAACAAACGCGAGGCGCAGGAAAAGCTAGGAAAGGTGATTGGATTATGAGAAAAATCAAGCTGACCCGTGCCAATAAAATTATTTTGCTGAAAGCGCTGGGGCGATTACTATTATCGGCAGAGAGCCATGAACACAGATTGGCGTGAAACTGGATATTTGATACTCAAAGTGGATTCTCTCCCAGCCAGTAAAAAGGCTGCTTGGACCAGTGAGGAAGTCTGTCTTGCAAGAAACGCTGTAAATCAGCTGAGAAACAAGAAAATTAAGCAGGGGCAGTACACAGACGCAACAGATGATATGCTGCTAAAATTATTCTAAAATCAAAATAACAAAAAGCGCATTACAAAAGCACATTGCAGCGCGCTTTTTTAGCGTGCCCGAAGGGATTCGCCAAGTCGCGCCCTAGAAACGCCCCACCGGGGCGTTTCTGCCCCGCGGGACGCAAAGCGCGGGGCATGGGCTGTTCGAATCCTCCCTTTTGCTGCCCCATAAAATCCATGCAAAACAAAAAGAGCAGCACCCCATAAGGTGCTGCTCTTGGTGCGACCGGGAGGATTCGAACCTCTGGCCTTCCGGGTCGGAGAACTACGACACGGCGCGTAATATGATGATATACTGCGATTTTTTGTTGGTTCTGCACTGCTACGGCACACCTATCACAAACAATATAAAACAATGTGTCAACGATAAAAACTGACCACCGGCAGCAAAAATCACTGCTAGTGGTCAGTTGGTGGTCAATCTTCGAGATTCATATTTTCTAATTGTACAGGCTGATTCTGCCCGGCGTAAATCACGTCTGTGATATGAACGCAGAGATTTGATTCGTTTATCCAGAAGTAAATATAATAGTTTTTGCTTACCAAGCGATGAATGCCCAGACTGTGCCATGGTTCTTCCGGTGTAAGATGAACACGGTGAGGGAACATATCCAATGAATTGATGGCCTTTTGCAATGTTCGCAGCAATTTTACCGCAGCTTGTGGTTCCGTCAAGTCAACCGCAATATAGTGGCTGATTTCGCGCAGAGATTGCTCTGCACGTACAGTGACTTTGACCTTATACTGCTTTTCCATTCTGAATCTCACCAATTAAACGGTCAAATACTTCATCGGAAGGTGCCGCTTGATTCTGCTTGGCCTGAGCATAACCGGCAGACATTCGTGCATTGAATTCGGCATCGTTCATTTCACTTCGGGATTTGGGCCGCGCTGCAGGAACGGAGGGACGAAACGGCAGTCCGTTCCAAAGGACAATTTGCCTATAGAAGATATTGATTGCAGTGGAAACGGGAATTCCTAAATCGGAGAGGATGGTTTCAGCCTGTTCTTTGACTTCCGGCTCAACCCGCGCAGTAACATTAGAAGTTTTAGTTGCCATGCAAAGCACCACCTTTCTAAGTTTCAGTATAGCACATTGTATTACATATTGCAATACAAATGCGTGGAGGCTTGGCTTTATTTGCTGCCCAGAGAAATCGGCTGTTTTTTGTGGAAAAATATCCCGGAACCGTGGGTTACAGCGCTTCAAAACGGATTTGCTGCAAATCCGCAGGGCCTTCGCCGTGGTAGATCAGATAGAGCGCCGCTGTGCCGGACAGCGTGTAGTAGAGGTAATAGCGGCGTCCTTGCCCTGCACCACATCGGGCGCGTACAAATCAGTAACACCGGGGCGGGTGTGGGGGTCCTGTTCGGCGGAGCACATAACGCCCTCATATCGCCAGTCGCTCAGATCGTCCAGCGGGGCAGACCAGCCGACATAGTCGCCTTTAGAGCAGTAGCGGACGCCGCCCTCGGTATCGTGGGAGCCGAACAGATAGATACGGTCCCCAAAGATATGAGGCTCGCCGTCGGGGGTGTACTCCCACAGGGGGAGGAAGGGGTTCATCGCTTGTTTTTTATGGGTGATTTTCCTTACTTGTAACAAAGCTGCAGCCTGGGGCTTATCAATCGGCGGCGTAGCTGCCCAGGAAGGCAAGGCTCGGCTTCGGGTGGCGGGTCTGGCCGTTGGCACGGTCAACGGCAATCAGGCCGAACGTCATCGAAAAGCCCTTCTGCCACTCAAAGTTGTCAAGCAGGCTCCAATGCAGATAGCCCTTGATGGGCAGGCCCTCGGCAAGGCAGTCCTGCACACCGGCCAGCGCCTGCTGGATAAACTCCACGCGGCGGGTATCGTCGCCGGTGCCGATGCCGTTCTCGGTAATCAGCAAATCACCGTGGAAATCCTTGGCCACGGCGCGCAGCACGTTGGCCAGCGCCTGCGGGTAAAACTCGTAGCCCATCTGGGTAAGCTCCGCGCCCTCCGGCATAGGCAGCTGGCCATCGGGGCCAATGCGGGTGCGGGTGTAGTTCTGCACGCCCAGAAAATCATCGTTCTGGATGTAGGGCAGATAGTGGGTAAATTCCTCGGCCCACTCCTTGGCGGCCAGTGCCTCACAGCCCGGCTCCGGCTGTAAATCGTGCAGGCTCAGGGTCAGACCGACCTTCAATTCGGGGCAAATCGCCTTGATGGCATCCCGCGCCGCGGCGTGGGCGCGCATAATGAGCAAATCGCCCTCCGGCGTGCGCTGCGTCTGGAAGGTCTGCGGGTTCTCGGTGCCGAAAAGCGCCAGTGATTCCGCGGCGGCTGCCTTGCGGTTTTCCAGCATCTTCTGCAAATTCATACCCATCTGCACGCTGCTTTCGGCCTGCCCGGCGGCTGCTCTGGCCGCGGCGGCCTTCTGCATCTGCATCATGTAGCGCTTCGAGATGGCGGCAATCTGCAGACCCATATTGGCCTCGTTGATGGTGCAGATATAGTGCAGCTCATCGCCGAGAGCCTCCACAACCTTGACGGCATAGCGCTTGAAATAGTCAACCGTGCTCTCGGCCTCCCAGCCGCCGCGCTCAATCAGCCATTTGGGGCTGGAAAAATGGTGCAGCGTCACCACGGGCTCTACACCGTGCTCGCGGCAGCAGCGGATCACCTTGCGGTAATGCTCCAGCTCGGACTCGTCAAAGCAGCCCTCCTGCGGCTCCACACGTGCCCACTCGATAGAAAAACGGTAGGCATTCAGCCCGGCCCCGGCCATAAGGGCGATGTCCTCCTCGTAGCGGTGGTAGTGGTCTACGGCATCATTGCTCGGCTCGGCAAAGCTGGAATGTTCCATCTGCTCCTGTGCCCACAGGTCGCTGTAGCGGTTGTTGCCCTCCACCTGATGCGCCGCCGTGGACGCACCCAGTAAAAACTCCTTGGGAAATTTCATAGTGTTGTCTCCTTGTGTTTGTGTTACATCCATCATAAAGTGCGGAAATGCAAAGAAAATACTATGGCGTTTGTTTGGTCTGTCAGCTGAGCTGGTTGAGCTTTGTCAATAGCTGTGCAAACAGTGCCTCGCCGCCCGGCATCATGCCTTTCAAGTCGTTGAAGCTCTTGCCGGCAAGGAATGCGGCGGCAGGACCGTCCAGCATACCCGGCAGGGCAGCGGAAAGCACCGCCTTGGCGTCGGCGTCCGCCAGCATGGTGCGCAGCGGTGTGTCCATCGTAAAGCGCTGCGGGGTTAAATCGGTTTCAGTGGCGTAGGAATACTGATAGCTGCCGCTGCCCAGCGTGATGGAGCCTTCCTGCTCCGGCAGGAAAAGCTGTGCAGTGGTGTTGGCGGGGATTTCCACCTCCACGGTGATGAGATGGTTCAGGCACTGCCACGCAAGGCGCACCCTGCCGTAGGGGGTGGTGCGCAGGGCACAAGCCTGCGTGATGCCCTGAATCAGCTGCGGCTGCAGCGTAATGGCGCGGTAGCCCGGTTCAGCCGGGCGGATACCGACCAGCTGCTCCAGCAGCCAGTCACCCACAGCGCCAAAGGCATAGTGGTTAAAGCTGTTCATGCCGCTTTCGTCAAAGCTGCCGTCGGGGCGAACGCTGTCCCAGCGCTCCCACATGGTAGTTGCGCCGCAGCGCACCTCATACAGCCAACCGGGGAAATCTTCGTTCAGCAGCAGCTTTCCGGCAAGGTCATTGCGGCCGATTTTAGAAAGCGCGTCCATCAGAATCGGCGTGCCGATAAAGCCGGTTGTCAGGTGCCCCTGATGCTTGTCCAGATTCTGTACAAGGCTTTGGGCAATGCGGTCGCGGTGCTCCGGTCTGGCAAGGTCAAACAGAAGAATCAGCGCCAGCGCGGTCTGGGTTTCGCCCACCACGCGCCCGGTTGCGGTGATGTACTCCTGCTGGAAACCGCTGCAGATTGCTCGGTGCAGCGCGGTATATTCGTCTGCCTCCTGTGCTTTGCCCAGCACGGCCGCCGCTTTGGCAAGCAGCTGGGTACAATGTGCGTAGTAGGCGCTGGCAATCAGGTAGGCATCGGTGCTGCCACGGTTGCCGCGGCCCTCCTCGCGGTCAAGGGCCAGCCAGTCGCCGTGCTGAAAGCCGCACTGCTGCAGATGGTCGGGCGTTTCCTGACGGCGCATATATTCTACCCACGCTTTCATGCTGGGGTATTGCCGTTCCAGAATATCCCGTTCGCCGTAAAGCTCGTAGAGCGTCCACGGAATGGTGACGGCGGCGTCACACCAGACGGCAGCGCCGCCGCTGCCCTGTCCGTTCACGTTCGGCACGATGTGCGGCACACCGCCGTCCGCGGCTTGTCCAATGGCAAGGTCGGCCAGCCACTTGCGGAAAAAGCGGTAGACGTCCTCATTCTGCGCGGCGGTGCGGCAGAAAACAGCAGCGTCACCGGCCCAGCCCAGCCGTTCATCGCGCTGCGGGCAGTCGGTGGGCACATCGACAAAGTTGGAGCGCTGGCCCCACACGATGTTCGCCCACAGGCGGTTGACCAGCGGGGAGGAGCAGGAAAATTGCGCGGTGGCGGCAGCGTCCGTACCCAGCACCAGCGCGGTGAAGGCGTCAAGCGGCGGGTTGCCGCCCATGCCTGCAATCGAGACATAGCGGAAGCCGTGGTAGGTGAAGCGGGGGACAAACGTATCCTTGCCGCCGCTGCACACAAAGGTATCGGTGGCCTTGGCGGTGCGCAGGTTGGCAGTATACAGGCTGCCGTCCGGCGTCAGGGCCTCGGCAAAACGCAGGGTGATTTCCTGCCCTGCCGCGCCCTGCCAGTCCAGCCGGACAACACCGGCCATATTCTGACCGAAATCCAGAATCGGCGTGCCGTCCGGCGTATGCAGCAGCTGCACAGGGGCGCGGCGCTCGAGCACGCGCACCGGCTCGCATTGCTGGGGGAACAGCGCCGGGGCATGGGCGTTCAGATCTTCTGCAAGGACAACCGGCTGCGGTGCAGTTGGCACAGCGGTGCGGTCGATGCGCTCACCGTGGTAGAACTCCGCCTCGCAGTGCTGCCCAAGGTACCACTGCCAGCGCGCATCGGTGGCAACTGTGACGCGGTGACTGTCCATGCAGGTGAGAGAAAGCTCGGCAAAGAGGGCCGTCTGCTTGCCGTACACCTGCCGCGTTCCGTTCAGATAACCGGCATACCAGCCGTTTGCGGTGGTGATTTCCAGCGTGTTTTCCGGCTGAATCAGCGCCGTGACGTCATATACCTGATATTGCAGGCGGCTGGCGTACTCGGTCCAGCCGGGGGCAAACCAGTCCTGCGAGACCTCCTGCCCGTTCAGCCGCACGGTATAGATTCCGCAAGCGGAAAGATACAGCCTTGCCTTCTGCACAGGCTCGGCAGAAAAATGTCGCACAAAAACAGGACATTCGCTGTGATTGTCCGCCAGGGTGTGGGTAATCCACTGCGCGGTGAGAAAGCGCGGCGCAAACAGTGCCGTGGAAAATTCGGCCTTGCCCTGCGCGGACTCGCCGTGGTTATCCCAGACAGTCAGCTCCAGTGTGTAGTGGCATTCCTCGTTCAGCGGCGGACCCGCATAGCGGACGGCGGCGCTCTCGCTGCCTGTGATGCGCCCGCTGTCCCAAAAGGGCATCAGGCCGTCCCTGATACAAATCCGGTAAGCGGTCTGGTGTACGTTCTGGCGGTCGCTTTCGAGCTGCCAGCCCAGATACGGCGTCGGCTCACTCAATGCGGCAGGGTTCTCCTGCCGGTCAATCAGAATTTTGGAAACCTTCAGCATAGCTTTCCTCCTGTTTATTCCTCGGCGCACGCCGCATCCAGTGCGTGCAGCACCTCCGGCGGCAGGGTCTGACCGCCCATCGAAAGCAGCTTCTTCAGGCTCATGCTCTTCATCTGGGCCAGCATCGGGCTTTCCAACATCGGTCCCAGCACCTTTGCCAGCACGGCGCGGGCTTTCTCGTTTTCCAGCAGGGTGCCCAGCGGCAGGTCGGCGGCACTGGGGGCAGCCTCATGCACAGGCAGAGACTGCGCAGCAACAGGGGTGAAGCCGATGCCCAGCTCGGCCACCAGCTCGCCCAGCGTCACGCGCAGCAGCGCACCCTTGGCACCGCCCTCGCTGCGGATAATTGCCATAGCGGCACCGTCATACAGCGGGCAAACCGGCCCGGCAAAGGGCAGCAGGTGGTCGGGCTTAGGGTCGGCGGTGCCCAGCGCGGCCAGTGTGCCGCCGCCCAGCAGTTCCACCTTGATTTCGCGCCGGTCGGCAAGAACCGGGTTTCCGGCGGCGTCAACGCACTGAATCTGCACAAAGCAGAGGTCTTTTCCGTCCGCGGCGATGGCGGGGCGGTCGGCCGTCAGGCGCAAAGCGGCGGTTTTGCTTGCGGTTGCCAGCGTGTCGCGGCCCGTTTCAACGCTGTTTTTGTAGCTGACGGCCTCCAGCGTGCCCGGCTCATAGGCAAAGCGGAACACCGCAAGGTACTCCTGCGCTTCGGTGCAGGGCTTGCGACCGAGGGAACGGCCGTTCAGCAGCAGCTCTACCTCGTCGGCGTCGGCGTAGATATTGACTTCCACGTCCTGCCCCTCGCAGCCGGGAAAGGTGTAGTTGCGCTGCACCGGCAGCCACGCCCACGAAAGCCGTGCCAGATGCTTGTCAACCAGCTCGGGCGGCAGGCAGAAGATATGCGGTGCGGCATTGCCCCAGATTACATCGCGGTAATAGCTCTGCGGGCGCTTGCGGCCCAGCAGGTCAAAGTCGCCGCAGTTGGCGGTCAGCCACGGCCATGCGGGCTGGCTGGGGCGCGGCTCGGCGCTGACCTCCCAGCGACCCACGCCGACCTCGCCGATGTAATCCCATGCCGTCCAGACAAAATCGCCGATGACATTGACATTGTCACGCGCGCCCTGCCAGCTCAGCAGTGCGGCGCGGGGGTAGCTCTCGGAGCCGTAAATCACGCGGTCGGGGTACTTTTCGGCATCGTATGCGTAGCGCGCCACCTTATAGTTGTAGCCTGCCACGTCCAGCGGGGCAAAGTAGGGCGCGGTGCCCGGGCCCCAGATGTCACGCCCCTCGGCAAAGGTGTCGTAGGCCATATTCAGCGCCTGGTTGCCGGTGGTGCCGCCTGCGGGGCGGTTGCCGTATTCCGAGAACAGCGCGCAGGCCGTGGCCGATACCGGGCGGCTTGCGTCCAGCGAACGCACCTTGTCGGCCAGCCGCTTTGCCCATGCAAAGCCGTCCGCCGTGCCGTCGCGCTCCTCCACCTCGTTGCCGGTGCTCCACATCACAATGCAGGGGTGGTTGTAGTCGCGGGTAATCATATCCTCAAGGTCTTTTTCCCAGCACTGCTCAAAGGTGACGTGCAGGCCAAAGCTGGTGCGGCCCATAACCCACTCGTCAAAGGCTTCCTCCACAACCAGCATACCCAGCTCATCGCAGGCGTTCAGGAACGCCGGGCCAAAGGGGTTGTGCGCGGCGCGGATGGCATCAAAGCCGCTTTCCTTCATCAGGCGAATCCGGCGGCGCTCGGCGGCGGCATGGTCAGCCGAACCGAGAATGCCCAAGTCATGGTGGATGCAGCCGCCCTTCATCGTGCGGGGCTGGCCGTTCAGCAGCAGGCCGGTCTTGCTGCTTACCTGAATCGTGCGGATGCCAATGCGCTGCTCTGCCGTGTCGGCGGTGCCGTTGGCGGTGACGGTCACGCGCAGGGTGTAGAGGGCGGGTGTTTCCGGCGTCCACGGCGTAATGCCGTTGGCGGCAAGCTGCACCGTTCCAAGGCCCTCTGCCGTAGCCAGCACCTGCCCCTCTGCGTCCACCAGCTCATAGGTTACGCTGTCCGCCGTGCCGGTCAGTGCGGTGTTGACCTCTACCACAGCGCTGCTGCCGTCCAGCGCGGCGGTAACAGCGCGGATACCGTGCGGCGCGGCGCTGACGGCGCTTGCCATGTGCAGCCACACGCTGCGGTAGATGCCGCAGCCCACATACCAGCGGGAGTTGGGCTTGGTGCGGTTGTCGGTGTAGACGGTGATTTCATTATCGCCCGCCTGCAGCAGCTTTGTCACCTCCACCCAGAAGCCGGTATAGGGGTTGTTGTGCTTGGCAATCGGCTTTTTGTTCAGCCAGACCTCGGTAATGCCGGCAATGCCCTCAAATTCCAGCCAGAAGCGCTGGCCGATGATTTCCGGTTCCACGGTAAAGCTCTTGCGGTAGTAAAGACCGGCGCAGGCCATAAAGCCCTCATCCAGCCCGGTCGTGGCCTCGGGCGAGCGTGCCTTCTCCACGGCGTAGTCATGGGGCAGACTGGTCTTTTTCCAGCCCTGCAGCATACCCACCATCAGGGGGTTCTGCAGGCTGCTTTCAAGATATTCCCAGTTCTGGTTCAAGTCAAATCGTTGCATAATGTTCTCCTTTGCAGTGCGGTTCTTGTGGGTGTGCTATTTGCTTGTCTCTATCATACAAAGCTTTGCCCGGGTAAAACAGTAACAGATTTGCTTTGAAAGTCAAAAATTCGTCTTGTTGGGAAAACAAGACGAATTTTTGACATTTGTGACTATTTTATTGTTGTTCAGGACTGGGCAATGGGCGCTATAATGCAGACAGAAGCTCTTATTGCTTCTGGCGATATTCCAACGGCGAGCAGCCGACCACCTCGTGAAAGATCTTGCCGAAGTAGCTGCGGGAGCAGAAATGCAGTCTGTCGGCAATCTCCTGCAGGGAAAGCCCGGTGGTGGTCAGCAGCAGCTTGGCGCGCTCAATGCGTACATATTTGATATAGTTTGTCAGGCTGGTGTGCATCTCCCGCTTGAATTTCTTTGTCAGGTAGTATTCGGCGTAGCCAAAGCGCTTGGCCAGCTGGTCGATGGGAATTTCCTCCTCGGCGTGCAGCTCAATATACGCGCAGCAGTCCTGTATCTGCTTGGACACCTCCGGGTTGGTGCGGCAGCGGTGTACCCGGTGTACAAAATCCGCGTACATCGTGGTGGAAAGCTCGCCCAGCTCCGTGCTGTTCTTGGCATCGGTGGCGCGCTGAATGTAGGCATCGCCCAGCGTATAGCCTTCCTCAGGGGAAAGGCCGCCTTCAATGGCAGCACGGCAGCACATCGAGATGAATACAATCACCGAGATCCGCGCCTGCCCCAGAATTTCGTTGGTGTCAACCTTGACGCCGTTGCTGACGCTGTTGGCCTGATTGACCACAAGGGCGTAGTTCAGATCGCCCTCGCGCACCATGCGCAGCAGCGCCTGCTCGGTTGTCCAGACCTTATGGCGGTCGCGTGTGGAAAGCTGCTCCTCCACATCAACGGTGCTGTAATCCTCATCTGTAATGTTGTATATGTCAAAGGTGTTTTTCTGCACACCGGTCACGCAGTAATTCAGCGTGATGGCATAGTGGTTCATGATGTTCGTGGCAAGGGTCGGCAATGCTTTCAGAGCCTTTTCAATCTGCATGGTGGTCTCCACACTGAGATTCAGATTCTGCAGCTGCCGCATGGCCAGCTCCATATTGCGCAGAACGGTGTTCTCGGTAAAATAGGGGCCAATCAGGTAGACCATTTTTACCTTGCCGCCGTCCGTTTCTGCCGCAGCACACCACTGCAGGCCGATGGAGGAGGCAACCTGCATGGGCGTATCGGGCAAAAGGTGATCATACAGCCGCTTTTTGCAGCCGAACAGCTCAAATACCTGTGCCAGAACTTCTTCCTCGGGGCAGTTACTGTACACAAGCTGGCCGCAGTCATTGTAGGCCCACAGGTACAGCGGCCCCGCACACTGAATCATATCCTTATAAAGCTGCAGATTCTGCCGTACATCCATTTGCATTGTCCCTCCGTGTTTTACAATCTAAGTAGATCCATTGTAACATATTTTGCCTGTGCCGACAAGAACGTCCGCCAACCCACCGCAGAAAGGAGCGTCCTGTGAAAATGAAAAGAAGCTATTGCAACCCGCTTGACCTTGGCTACCGCTACCAGCATATGATGGAAAACGGAAAGCGGATTACCTACCGTGAGGCTGCTGACCCGACACTGATTTACTTTAAGGGTGTCTACTATCTGTTCGCGTCGATGTCGGGCGGATTCTGGCACAGCAGCGATTTGGCCGACTGGAAATACCACACCAACCGTGATTTGCTGATTTATGATTATGCGCCGGATGTGCGCCAAGTGGGGGAGTACCTGTACTTCTGTGCCTCGCGCCGCGGCGAGAACTGCCCCATCCTGCGCACAAAGGACCCGCTGTCTGATACGTTTGAGCAGGTCAGTGCGCCGTTTGATTTCTGGGACCCCGACCTCTTCTGTGACGATGACGGCCGTGTCTATCTGTACTGGGGCTGCGGCAACACCGACCCCATCTATGGAATCGAGATGGACCCCGACACCATGCTGCCCATCGGGGAGCGCCGCGAGCTGATTTTTGAGCAGGCGGACACGCTGGGCTATGAGCGCTGCGGCGAGAACGGAAATGTCCCGCCCAAGGAGACAAGCCCGGTGTATCAGGCACTGAAGCCCTTTGTCAACCCGGCCACCGGGGAGCTGCAGCTGCCGCAAGCACTGCCCGCGGGCGGCGGCTTCAATCGGGAAAAGCTCGTCAAAATGTTTCGTTCGATTGGTAAGCCCTACATCGAGGGCGCCTTTATGACAAAGCATAACGGCAAGTACTATCTGCAATATGCCTCCCCGGCCACCCAGTTCAACACCTACTGCGATGGCGTCTATGTGGCCGATGCGCCACTCGGGCCGTTCACGCTGCAGCAAAGCAACCCCTTTTCCTCCAAGCCGGGCGGCTTTATGCAGGGCGCGGGGCATGGCAGCACGATACAGGATGCCGATGGGAATTTCTGGCACGCTTCGACCATGCGCGTCAGCGTGAATCACGATATGGAACGGCGCGTCGGGCTCTTCCCGGCAGGCGTGGATGCGGATGGCGTGCTGTTCTGCAACCAGAATTTTGCCGACTACCCGCACGAAATTCCGGCAG
>ERZ773252.3556-NODE-3556-length-11816-cov-8.381770_pt1 | contig 11816 bp, 10 predicted proteins | sample MGYA00580517_ERZ773252 | MGnify/ENA primary metagenome ERZ773252 (study PRJEB29015, sample SAMEA2737766) | human gut metagenome | biome: human gut; feature: human-associated habitat; material: faeces | place: China | collected 2012 ... | reverse complement strand
CTGCTTACAACAACGACGAGAAGCGTCTGTGGCCGGGCGAGCCGGGCGACTGCCTCGACCACAAGCGTTACGCAGATACCCTCAAGAAGATCGGCTTTGAAGGCGACGTTTGCACCATGGAGGTGTTCCGTCCGGACTACTACAAGCTGTCCAGCGAGGAGAATATCAAGAAGGCCGCTGAGGTTACCAAGGCACATGTTGCAAAGTACTGGGCTGAATAATCAGTAGTTAGCAATTAAAGATTAGCGATAACCTTCCGAAAGGGCAGACCATTGGTCTGCCCTTTCGTTTTATCTCTGCATGTCGTTTGATACAGGCGTGCAGTGCACTGCTCTATAAAAAACTTACCGTATGATAGTGTATGTTGATATACAGATTATTACATATATACAACCTGTTACCCACACTAACATACGCTAACATACACTAATCTATTTGTTATATCTTTACCGTAGGGGCGAACATTGTTCGCCCGCAGCGCGACCGGAGCACCCCAGGGTAAACGATTCATTCTCACAATAATTTCTAATTACTAATTCCTAATTTCTCAGTTTTCTGCTATACTATATAGTTAGGAACAAGAAGAAGGAAGGATACCATGACACTCTACATCAACGCCTGTCCGCGGGAAGAGTCGCGGACGGCACGGCTGGCGCGCGCCTATCTCGCACGCATAAGCGACGTCACCGAGCTGAACGTATACGATCAGCCGCTCGTCCCGCTCGACCGTGAACGGCTTGCTCACCGCAAATCGCTCATTGCCGGCGGCAAATGGCACGACCCGATGTTCGATTATGCCCACCAGTTCGCCGATGCCGACGATATCATCATTGCCGCTCCCTACTGGGATCTGGGCTTTCTGGCACAGCTGAAAACCTACATTGAGAACATTTATGTCACCGGTATTGTCAGCGCCTACAACGACCACGGACAGTCGTGCGGCCTGTGCCGCGCCCGCAGTCTGACCTACATCACCACCGCAGGCGGCGCGTACGACCCGCGGTTCAGCTTCGACTATCTGACCGCTATGGCCAAAAAATACTTCGGTATCCGCGAGACCCGCCTTATCTATGCGGAGCGTCTCGACATCTGCGGCAACGACCCCGAGGCTATTCTGCAGTCCGCAATCGACCAAATTGAAAGGAGCGCTGACCGATGACCGGAACCTGTGACGACTGCGCCTACAACGCCTACGATGATGAAATGGATGAATATGTATGCGAAGCCTATCTGGATGAGGACGAATTTTACCGCCTGATGCAGACCGGCAAAAGCTGTCCGTACTACCGCTCCGGCGATGATTATGAACTGGTACGCCACCAGAATTAAGGAGGAACCCTGACGATGACCGAACTTGAAAAAGCCGCTTCCGGCCTGCTGTACGACGCCAACAGCGACCCCGCACTGCTCGAAGCGCGTGCGCAGACCAGCGATCTGTGCATGGATTACAACGCACTCCGTTCCTCCCAGAAGGAGGAGAAAAACGCCCTTCTGCATACCATTTTAGGCGCCTGTGCGCCCGATATTGTCATTGATCCGCCGTTTTTTGTCGATTACGGCAGCCATACGCGTGTCGGCCGTGCATTTTATGCAAACCATAACCTTGTGATCCTGGACGCGGCACCGGTCACCATCGGTGACCATGTGTTCATCGGCCCGAACTGCTGTATCTCGACCGCAGGCCATCCGTTCGATGTTGCACAGCGCAACGCTGGGCTGGAATATGCCAAGCCGGTCACCATCGGCAATAACGTCTGGATTGGCATGGGCGTGCAGATTTGTCCGGGCGTCACCATCGGTGATAACGCCGTCATCGCCGCAGGCAGCGTTGTGACGGAGGATATACCTGCAGGTATGCTTGCCATCGGCGTGCCGTGCAAGGCCGTAAAGCAGGTAGCGAATAAACCGCAGAGACGCATTCTCTGATAAATTCGTAATTAGGAATTTTATCCTCCGCAGGGGCAGACCATTGGTCTGCCCTTTCATTTTACCTCTGCAGAACGCGAACAAGGGAGGCCATCGGCCTCCCCTGCGAAACATAAAACCATATCGTCAATTACTAACTGCTAATTTATTGAACCGCTTCGACAGTCTCCGAACCGCCCTCTTTATAGGTATAAACGGTAAACCCGTCATACGTCCAGATGCCGTCCTCGCCTTCGCCCATGCAGCTCGGCGAATAGCTCTTGGATGTCGGTGCGCCGAGTGCGCTCTCGAGTGCGGATGCGGATGAGCCGACGTACCCGCTCGCCTGAGAGGCAGTCGGCTTCGCCGGTTCTGCGGGTTTGGTCTCAGCCGGAGCGCTTGCCGCAGGCTTGCTCTGTGCCGGCTTGCTTTCCGGAGCAGATGCCGCCGGTTTGCTCGTCGAGGCAGACGGCTTGCTCGTGCTCGCCGGGGCAGACGGCTTTGCGGTCGTGGTGTTCGTGCTGCTCGTCACCGGCTTGGTTTCGTTGGTTTTATCCTCGGTTTTGCTGTCGGTCGAGGTCTTATCGTCAGTCTTAGTCTCGGTCTTGGCCTCGTCGGATTTCTCCTCGGTTTTCGCTTCGTCCTTCTTATCCTCGGTTTTGCCGGTCTGGACGGTCTGGCTCTCGTCCTTGGTATCGTCCTGTGCGGTGTTGCCGCCGCACGCAGCAAGACCAAAGCAGAGCGTTAGTGCCAGCAGCATGGCTGTCAGCTTTTTCATAAAATTTCCTCCATATTGTTTATTTCTCCTGCGGATATTGATTAGACGGATTACGGTTCGGTTTTGTTCCCCAAATCCGGTGAATATTTTAGTATATTCGGCAGATTTCGCTCAACAATCTCGATGATGACCGTATCGCCCTCCTGCACCTGCTCCAGCGGATACGGCATCTGCCGGGTGATGATCGCCTCACGGAAATCCTCTGCGAGAAACGGATGCAGCGCATTGCCGAACGAATCGCGGCACAGCAGCAGGCGGCCGTTCGGCGCATTCTCCTGCGTGGTCTGCATGAGGATATCCTCGTCCGAGCGCGGCGGGTTCACATACGAAAACGAGGTCTGATACACCTGCGTTTCCTCCTTTTGCGTGCCTTTCGGGTACAGCATTTGGTAAAGATCGCCGCTGTGGCTCCGCTCGGTCGTATAGTCCTCATCCGTGAACGATGTATGCGGCAGACCGAGCGTGTTCATCAGATAATCGTGTGCGAGCGCAGCGCCGCGGTTCGTCCAGTGCGAGTCGGTCTTATAATACAGCACGTTTGCGTGTGCGCGGAACACGGAGAACAGGTCGGCATAGTTCACGCCCTCCTGCTCGAGATACGGCAGCACGCGTTCGTAGTTGCCGTCCGCATCCTCGGTCAGGTAGCGCGCAGGCATGTGCTCCGGATAAAGCGAGCTTTTATTCGGCGCAATCGTGAACAGAAAGCGCGCGCCGCGGCTTTCGCAGTAGTCCTGCATGGATTTTACCGTCTGCGCCAGCTGCTGCGCCTCACTCTCGGTCAGCGTTGCGTGATTCTGATAATCATCGAGCGTTTTCGCGTAGTACAGCCAGCCGTCCGTTCCGTAAATGACGTCCTCGGCAGGCGAGGTACACAGCAGCCTGGTCTGCAACGCGGCATTCGCGGTGACAAGCTCCTGCCGGAAGCCGAAATGGTCGGCAACATAATCAGTCAGGCCGCCGAGAAAGTCTGCGTTCCAGCCGGTCTGCGCGTTCCACAGGCTCGGCTTGGGCGTGAGATGCTCATTGCCTGCCGCCTGCTGCTTGGGCAGCACGAGCATACCCGCTGCCGGAATCAGGCACAGCGACAAAAACGCCGCTGTAAACCATTTATATTTCATATTTCACCTCAAAATCGGAAGTAAATGAACGGATTAAACGAGCCTGCCGCAAGGTACATCATGCACAGCAGCAGCAAACCCAGAGAGCCGATGAATGTCACACTCTCACGTTTCGGCGTATGCTCACGGGCCACAGGCGTACACAGGAGCAGTGCAAGACACAGCGTCAGTGCAAACGCAGGCGTAAATTTTGCCCATACAGCCGCTGTGCCCATCCAATGCAGACCAATGCCGGAGAACATCGCGGCATACATGGCGCCTGCCTGCGCCAGCGTGTCCGCACGGAACAGCGTAAAGCCGAGCACGACCACGAGCAGCGTGTACAGCTGTCCGATTCGTTTTCCCTTGAGCTTGTCTACCGGAATCGCACCGCAGTCCTCAAGCACGGAAAACAAGCCGTGCCACAGTCCCCAAAGGACAAACGTCCAGCTTGCGCCGTGCCACAGTCCGGTTGCAAAAAATACGAGAAAACGGTTGAGCCACGTCCGCGCATTCCCCTTTCGGTTGCCGCCGAGCGGAATATACAGATAGTCGCGGAACCAGCCGGACAGCGAAATGTGCCAGCGGCGCCAGAACTCCTTGATGGTGGTCGCGGTGTACGGATAATTGAAGTTTTCGCGGAAATGGAAGCCAAACATACGTCCGAGACCGATGGCCATATCGCTGTAGCCGGAAAAATCGAAGTAGATCTGCAGCGTGTAGCAAATGGCGCCCGTCCATCCTGCCAGCATGCCGATCTCTCCGGCAGGCAGCGCGAACACAGTATCCGCCATCTGACCGAGCGCGTTCGACAGCAGCAGCTTTTTGCTCAAGCCGCAGATAAACCGGCGGATGCCGAGTGCGGTCTCCTGCGGAGTGGTGCGGCGGCTGTCGATCTCCTGCTCGACGTCATGGTATTTGACGATCGGCCCGGCGATCAGCTGCGGGAAAAACGCGATGTACAGCAGCACCTTCTTGAACGAGTGAGAGACCGTTTGTGGCTCACGGTACACGTCGATGACGTAGGAAAGTCCCTGAAAGGTGAAGAACGAGATGCCGATGGGCAGCGCAATGCCGGTCAGCGGCAGACTCAGCCCGCACAGTGCGTTCAGTGTGCGGATAGCAAAATCCGCGTACTTGAACACGGCGAGCAGCCCTATTCCGCCGAGGACAGCAAGCGTGACGCCGAGTTTGGCGTACTTTCCTGCGGCCAACCGTCCGCAGACGTAGTTGAGCGCCACCGATGCGAGCAGCAGCGGCAGGTAATACACCTGTCCGAACGAGTAAAACACCAGACTTGCGAGGAGCAGCCAGGTGTTTTTCGCATCCACGTTCGACAGCCTGCGATCGAGCAGAAACACGATCGGCACAAAGAAAAACAGCGAAATTGCAGAACTAAATACCATAGATTAACCCTTTACGCACCGCAATTCCGTCTGCGGTGTTATTTTTTCGTACTTGCAGAGTTTGCGACCGCAATACCTCCGCTGACCAGCACGAGCGCCGCCAGATTGCGTGCGGTGAAGATATTCTCGCCGAGCACGAGCGCGGAGAACAGCGTGCCGAACACCGGAATAAGGAAGCCGAACAGACTGACCTTTCCGACCGGAAATTTACCCAAAAGCGCCGTCCAGATGGTAAATGCGGCCGCAGACAGCACGATCATGTAGCCGAGCAGCAACACGCCGCCGAGCGTCACCCGACCGAGTGCGCCTCCGCCAGCCGTGCCGACACCCAGCAAAAAACAGCCGCCGATGAGCAGCTGCCAGCCGGTCAGCAGCATGGGATCACGGCCGGGCGTGTAAATGCGCGAGACAAGCGCACCCGCGCCCGCCGAGACCGCGCTCAGCAGCACCAGACCGTCACCGGTGAGGTTGAAGCCGTTCAGTCCGCCCAGTCCGAGCGCGAGCACGCCCGCAAAGCCGCAGATGCAGCCAAGCGTTTTCCGTCGGTTGAGCTTGTCATTCGGCAGCAGGCAATGCGCCAGCAGCAGCGCAAAAAACGTCTGCGTGCCGGAGAGCACCGAGCCTTTGGTGCCGGTCGTACCGCTCAGACCGATGTAGTAGCACACATACTGCAGCATGCTCTGAAACAGGCTGATCGCCAGAATCGGCTTGATTTCGTCCCGTTTGGGCACGATTCGGTGCCCTTTCAGCCGGGTCACGAGCAGCACAAGCATTCCCGCCAGCGCAAACCGCCAGCCGGCAAATACAAGCTGCGGAAACGGCGCGTCAGCCGAAACAGCGAACAGTTCGTACCCGCGCTTGACACACGGCGCCGCACTGCCCCAGAGAGCGGTGCATAAAATCGCCGGTAAATATAATTGACGTAACAGACTGCGTTTTTGTTCCCCCATTTTGATACTCCCAGACAAAATTTTTATGATTGCTGCTATCAGTATACCATACTTCCCTGCTCTCCTGCAAGAAAGGGAGTTTTATCGGACCTTCTCTGTGGTACACTGTCCTCAGTAAAAAAGAGAGGTGAAGCCATGATCTACACTTGCGACACCAAATGCTGCCACTTTATCTTCTTCGGCAGCGCTGAAACCCACGTCTGTCCGGATTGCGGCAAACACAGCATCCGGCCGTCCACACTCGAGGAACGCGCCGCGTTCTTCCGCCGCCAGACCGAGTTCGCACAGGAGCATCCGACCGGATAAGGCAATACCGCATAATTGAACAAGAGCGATTTACGAGCAAATTTTGCGTACTGATTAGGCGCGGTTTTGCGGTAATACTTTGTGTATTACCGTAAAGCCGGAACGACATCAGGACACAAAATTTCCGTAAAGCGCCGCAGCTTTAATTGTGCGGTGTTGCCTTCATCAAAAGAAAAACCCTTCCGAATGTTGTCCTCGGAAGGGTTTCACTTACTGTCTTCAGTTGTCATGTACGATTACGGCTCCTCGTGTGATGTTTTTTTAATCAGACGATTACTTGCCGCGACGATTGGTACGGTTCATGGTCTTAGCGTTGATGTGTTCGCCTTCCAGTTCTACCATGCGAGCGTTTACCAGTCCATTAAAGAAACTTCTCATACCCATAATCTTTGCACTCCTTTTCAGTGATTCAGGTGATTGTATTTTTGAGATCCTTTCCTGATCTCTGGTATTATAATACACTTTCCCTGAAAAGAATACAAGAGCAAGTTTTTATGAATATCTCACAACTCAACCATCGTTATTTTGTGTGGTTTGCACAGTGCCGCTTGACATCTTATACATAATTAACCGAAACCACTTGTGAACTTTACATAATAAATCAGCGATACTCCTTCGCCAGTCGTTCAAACAGCGGCAGCGCACGCTCGATGGTCTCGGTTTTCACACAGTAAGAAATTCGCATATGACCGGGGGCGCCGAAATCCGCACCCGGAACGACCAGCAGGTCATATTTCTTTGCGCGTTCACTGAAGGCGCGGTCGTCCGCCTCGAGCGTCTGCGGGAACAGATAAAACGCGCCGTCCGGCTTGACACAGTGATACCCCATCGAGGTCAGACCGTTAAAGAGCAGGTCGCGGTTGGTCTGGTAGACCGCAATATCGCTGGTCTGGTCGGCACAGCGTGCCGCCACGCGCTGGAACATACTCGGCGCACAAACATAACCGAGTGCGCGGCCTGCACCGCAGACAGCGGCATACAGCTCTCTGCTGTCGGCGGCTGCCGGTGGCACGAGCACATAGCCGATACGCTCACCCGGCAGCGACAGCGACTTGGAGTACGAGTAGCAGATAATGGTATCGTCATAGAAATGCGGCACAAACGGCACCTGCACGCCATCATATACGATCTCGCGGTACGGCTCGTCCGAAATGAGGTAAATCGGGTGACCGTATTCCTTCTCCTTGCCGCGCAGCATGTCGGCAAGGCGCTTGATGGTCTGCTCGGAGTACACTGCACCGGACGGGTTGTTCGGCGAGTTGACAACGACCGCCTTGGTGTGCTCATTCAGGCGCTGTTCGAGAGCACCGAAGTCAATCTGAAAATCCGCGATAGACGGCGGCACAATGACGCACTTGGCACCGGCACCGCTTTCGATGAACATTTTATATTCCGGAAAATACGGTGCAAACACAACAATCTCGTCACCCTCGCAGACGATCGCCTTGAACGCACAAGAGAGCGCGGCTGCCGCGCCTGCAGTCAGGTACAGGCTGTCGCCGGTGTAGTCCGTGCCGAAACGCTTGTTGAGGCTGTCCGCCAGTGCGCCTCGCACGTCTGCAGCGCCCTGTGCCGAGGTATAGCCGTGCAGTGCAACCGGATCACCTGCCGCTTCGACGTAAATCGCCTGACGAACGGCCTCCGGGGCGGGTACGTTCGGGTTGCCGATCGAGAAATCGAATACGTTCTCGCGGCCAACGATCGCCGCACGGCTGTTCCCGTACTCGAACAGCTCGCGGATCGTCGAACGGCGGCTGCCTAAATCCATCATGTGCTCATTTATCATGGTTATCTACTCCTGTCAGGGGTTCTCCCTGTGAAAATTACTGCCCTTATTATACCATACTATTTTATCAGAGTGAAGAGTGGAGAGTGCGGAGTGGAGCGCTTTCTTTTATGTTGTGAGGGAGCACGCTGTGCTCCCTCGCGGGATCAATTGTGCAGAGCGGGATGGTGTCCCGCCGTTTCCCGCCAAATAACACAATAAAAAATGGAGAACAGAAAGCAAACGTCAGACGCTTATTTTCATTCTCCATTTTCAATTATCAATCCGCCAGTCCGATGGCTGCCGAAAGCGGCATTGACAGCACAATGCCATGACTGCGGGTCTTCATTCCGACCGCCTGCATCAGCGCCGTCATAACCTGCTGTTTCTCGTCGCTTCGCACCACGAGGAATACGATTTCCTTTTCGGCCTGAATTTCGATACCGAAAAATCGTTTAACCTCATTTTCCGCAATACCGCGCGCTGAAATGACCGTGCCGCCGCGTGCACCGGCCTTGCGCGCCGCATCCATCGCCACGTTGGTATAGCCGCGCTCCATCACAACTGCTACAACGTCAAAACCGTCGTTCTTCTCTGTCTCGTGCATCCGGCTGACCTCCTTTTGCTCCTCGTCTGCAGCGGTCAGCAGCTTGTGCCACCGCAGACCAATGCCTGTAATCGGAATGGTAAACGCGATTCCGCGTCCGGGATACCGCATTTCCAGCTCACGTCCGAGCCTTTTGATCAGGCGAACGCCGGTCTGACGGCTGACCATGCACATCACAATGGCCTTTGCCGTTTCACCGATACCGAGCAGGTCGAGCATTTCCGTGCGCGCCGTGCCGTGTGCCATGCACACAAAGTCCACCGGCGCCTGTTCCTCACGATAGATACGCAGCACCTTTTCGCCCTGCTCCACGTCAACAACGGCCGCCACGACCTCTACCGCGCTCTGCACCGTCATCTGCGGTCGGTTTTCACTCATGCTCTGCTCCCTCCAAAACGATGATGCTGTCCTCATCCTCTGCGGAAACATCGGACGCATCCTCGCTGTTCTGTTTCTTTTTATAGATGAGACCCAGCACCTGAATGGTAAGCAGCGGAGTCATGGCTACCATGGCTACAATACCGAAGGCATCAGTCATCACGTTGCCGCCGAGTGCTTCACATGCGCCCATGGCAAACGGCAGCAGGAATGTGGTCGTCATCGGACCGGACGCAACGCCGCCCGAGTCAAATGCAATGCCGGTGAAAATTTTCGGCACGCAGAAAGTCAGTCCCAGTGCGGCAAGATAGCCCGGCACCAGTATATAATAGATTGAAATGCCTGTCAATACGCGCAGCATAGCCATGCCGACCGAGCAGGCCACGCCGATGGACAGGCTGAGCATCATCGCTCTCTGCGAGATGCCGCCGTTTGTGATGGACTCGACCTGCCGGTTGAGCACATGCACAGCCGGCTCCGCAGTTACCAGAAAATAGCCGATGAGCATGCCAAGCGGCACCAGCACCCATTCCTGTCCGCTCAGCGCCAGCTGCTGTCCGAGATAATGGCCCACGGGCATAAATCCGACGTTTACACCGGTCAAAAACAGCGACAGACCGGTAAATGTGTACACAAAGCCTACGCCGATTTTTCTAAGCTGCATGGCATGGAATCTGCGGAAAATCAGCTGAAACACCGCGCAGAACAGGATGATTGGCACCAGTGCGGACAAAACCTCGTGTATGTACGCGGGCAGCTCCACCACAAATGTGTGCGCTGCCTGACGAGTGTCCTCCACGTCCGGCACGGTCACTGCCGTGTAGCCTGCACCGTTTGTCGGATAGAAAATGCCAAGCAGCAGCACCGCCAGCACCGGCCCGATGCTGCACAGCGCAACCAGTCCGAAGCTGTCTTCCTGCGCGCCGCTATCGCCTCGAATGGAAGCTAAACCGACACCGAGCGCCATGATGAACGGTACGGTGACCGGTCCGGTGGTCACGCCACCCGAGTCAAACGCCACAGAAACGAACTCGTTCGGCACGAAAGCCGACAGGATAAACACCACCGCGTAAAACACAATGAGCAGCAGCGACAGACGAATTTTAAACAGCGTACGCAGCATAGCCAACACGAAAAACAGACCGACACCGACCGCGACCGTCCAGATCAGCACATTGTTCGGAATGGACGGCACCTGACCGGCCAGCACCTGCAGATCCGGCTCCGCGATTGTGATGAGCACGCCGATGATGAGCGTAATGAGTATCACGATGAACAGATTTTTCGTGCGCGGCAGCTGTGCGCCGATGCCCTCGCCCATAGGCGTCATAGATACGTCCGTGCCGAGTGAAAACAATGCCATGCCGACGATGAGCAGCGCCGCACCGGTTAAAAACAGCACCATCGTGCCGACCGGCATCGGTGTGATCGTCACGCTGAGCAGCAGTACAATGATCGTGATCGGCAGGACAGACGACACCGACTCGCTGATTTTTTCTTTCAAAATTTTGTTCATTCTCGACCCCCTGCTTCGCGATAAAATACAATTTGGGCTATTATATCATATAAGGAGCGGTGAGTTCCAGTGAACAGGGAATTCTTAACGAAAACAAAACACCGACTCTTTCGAGTCGGTGTTCGGTGTGCGCGATGAGTTATCTTCCCGGGCCGTCACCAGCCAAGTATTGTCACCGTAAACGAGCTTAACTACTGTGTTCGGAATGGGAACAGGTGTACCCTCGTCACAATAATCACGCACTTACTTTCTTGTGAACAAGAAAGTAAGCAAAGAAAACTTTACCTGCGCGCTACGCACGCTCTTGTTCAAAAGAAACCTTATATATATGAGAAACGCTTTCGCGCTAACTCACTTTGTAATACCATCAGCCTACTGTCAACATCTTTCTTAAAGAAATTTGGTGACCCGTGGGAGAATCGAACTCCCGTTTGCGGCGTGAGAGGCCGCCGTCTTAGCCGCTTGACCAACGGGCCATAACAGTTAGACTTCCGGTATCTCGGTTTCGCTGTGGACTCTCTCGAACCCACAGCGCACCGAATCTGGTACACCATCACGGGCTCGAACCGTGGACCCACTGATTAAGAGTCAGTTGCTCTACCAACTGAGCTAATGGTGCATACTTTTCTTCGAGAAGAAAAGTATGCAAAAGAAGCTTTACCTGCGCTCACGCGCTATCTTCTTCGCTGTTTTCTCTCTCGGAAAACTTTTTAGAAGGTCTTTACACCCTCAAAACTGAACAATCCTACTCGCAAGCTATTTCTTCGAGGTTACCTAACATTTAAGGTCAAGCCCTCGGCCTATTAGTATCAGTCCGCTCCATACATTACTGCACTTCCACTCCTGACCTATCAACCTTGTAGTCTACAAGGGGCCTTACTCCCGAAGGATGGGAACACTTATCTCGAGGGGAGTTTCACGCTTAGATGCCTTCAGCGTTTATCTCGTCCGTACTTAGCTACCCAGCTATGCCCTTGGCAGAACAACTGGTGCACCAGCGGTACGTCCATCCCGGTCCTCTCGTACTAAGGACAGCTCCTCTCAATATTCCTGCGCCCGCAACAGATAGGGACCGAACTGTCTCACGACGTTCTGAACCCAGCTCGCG
>ERZ773252.3542-NODE-3542-length-11870-cov-3.271011_pt1 | contig 11870 bp, 10 predicted proteins | sample MGYA00580517_ERZ773252 | MGnify/ENA primary metagenome ERZ773252 (study PRJEB29015, sample SAMEA2737766) | human gut metagenome | biome: human gut; feature: human-associated habitat; material: faeces | place: China | collected 2012 ... | reverse complement strand
GATCCATGTCCCATACCGCCTGTGACGTATGGGATCCCCAATATCTTCTCGAACAGGAAATATGGTGCGGAACCCGGATTCCAGGGCCAGATCTGCGGTCTTGTTCCCATCAGCTCATATGTTTTCTTCAAGGTCTGAACAGAAGAAGAATGATAAGGTACGCTGGACGGATCATATGGCTTTCCATACTCCTCGATCTCGATATCCTGGAATCCTCTGGAATCCAGATGTTTCCGTACTTTCTTCAGCATTTCGTCCGGCTTCATTCCCGGAACAAGGCGGATATCCATCTTAACCGTTACTTCGTGCGGTAAAAGTGTCTTTGAACCTTCACCGATATAGCCGCCTTTGATACCATCAATATTCAGAGTCGGAACCGTCAGCATCTTTTTCCACAGATCCAGACCGGTTAAGTCCCACTTGAATTTTTTGACGTCATACGCTGTTTTCCACTCTTCTTCATCCAGAAGGTCCGCGGAAGCAGCCAAAGCCTCGTCTTTTTCCTTTTCCAATGGTAAGATTCCATCATAAAAACCATCGATCAAAATTTCATTTTCATTCTCGCCGATCATCGATGAGAGCGCTTTTGTCATTCTCCACACAGGGTTCGCAACCCAGGCTGCAAAAGCGCCATGGATCCCTCGGTCTGTCGGACCGCCCCAGTCTCCGCCTTTTGACTTCAGTTCAAAGCTTACAATTCCCTTCACACCCATAAAGATGGAAGCAATTCTGTTTTCCTCTCCAAATGATGGGAAAAACATTGCATCGCAGTCTTTAAATTTATCCTTGTTGACTTCCAGGAACTCCTGGAGGGATTTGGAGGAAAGTTCCTCCTCCCCCTCTATCAGGAATACAAGGTTTACCGGAAGTTTTCCGGCAATTTTTTTATATGCCTTTATCGCTCTGAAGAAAGCGACTGTTGGTCCCTTTGTATTTACTGCACCACGACCGATAATGCAGTCTCCGTAATCTCTGAACGGATGGATTTCTGCTGCCCACGGATCTGAAATCCAGTCAGGCTCCTCAGCCGGAAGCACATCGTACATGCTGTAGATAAGAAGCGTGTGCTCTGCTTTTTCATCAATGCGACCGTAAACAATGGGATTACCAGGTGTCTCAATCAGCTCAGAGGTGCCGCCGCACTCTTCGATCATTTCCTTCACGCGTTCCGCTGTTTCCCGGATACCTTCCCCTGTCGCTGAAATGGATTTCATACGCATAAAATCCTGGACAGCCTTTAAATCATTATCAAAATTCTCGTCAAGATATGTCAATACTTCCTCGATTTTCGGTCCTTCCATCGCTATGCTATCTCCTTTCCGTCCACGGATCAATCTGCAAGTTTCCATTTCCATACTTCGAAATTAAACCATACAAAATTCTCGATCGGAACTTCTGCTAAACGTTTTGAATATGCCCATAAATCATTCTGATGGTATAACCAGATATACGGCTGATCTTCTACCAATGCTTCCTGATATGCGTCATAGCACTTTTTCCGCTCTTCCTTTGTTACTTTAGAAACGCCTTCGTTAGCCAGATCAAACCACTTTGGATCTTTTACAAGTGAATAGTTTCTTGCGTCATTCGGTTTTAAAATTACGCTGCTTTCGTTCGGATCGATATTACTTCCGCCTCCGAGAAGACCTAAATCAGCTTTTCCTTCGCGGAGCATCTGAAGTAATGTAGTGAAATCATATGTCTCAATTTTTACTTTCACACCGATTTTTTCAAGGTCCTGTTGGATTAGGAGCGCAGACTGCTCTCTTACCTGATTTCCTTTCGGAACGATCATCAGATACTCTTTGTCAAAATTAAATCCTGCTTCTTTCAGCATTGTCTCTGCTGCTTCCGGGTCATATGTATTAGGTTTCAGGTTCTCATCATAATACGGATGATATTTTGGCATCGGTCCGACAGCAACCTGACCTTCTCCCAGCATCAGCTGATCAACCATCACCTGTTTGTTGATCGCTTTATCAAATGCATTTCTCACCTTCGCGTCCTGGAAATCAGGATCCTCATCAGACAGATTAAATAACATATACTGATAAGAATAATCTTCTACAGAAGCAGCCACAAGAGAGTCTGAGCCCTTGACAGTTGCCCAGTCGGATAACGGGATACTTCCCATGCCAACCACATCAATATCTCCATTTAAGAGTCCTGCTGTCAGGTTTGCTGCCGGCACAACACGAACGACTAATGTCTTAAAATCAGGGCATCCCTGATAATAGTCTTCAAATGCTTCCATCTCTAAAGTCTCACCTGCAGTATCTTTCACATATTTAAATGGTCCGGCACCAACTGGACTTGTCCAGAAAGAAGAGTTATTGATATCCGCATAATTTCCAGTATCTAAAATATGTTCCGGAAGAACATAAAGGAAGCTTAAGAATGCGTTTAAAATAGTATCCTGATCCTTCGGCTCTTTAAATGAAAATTTTACCGTGTAATCATCGACAGCTTCTACACCTAACTGATCTGTGTCTGCTGCAATGCCGTCATCATCGGTTCCCGCTAACACATTAAACGCGGAACGATAATAGTTATCCACATCTGGATTCGTCATTGCCTTACAGGTAAATACAATGTCATTTGCCGTCAGTTTTTCTCCGTCATGCCACAATGCATTTTCAGCTAATTTGAAAGTCATCGACTTGTTATCATCTGCTATTTGCCACTCAGTCGCAAGGCGGGGTTCGATAACTCCATCATGTGTTCTTGTAACCAGACGTTCAAATAATTGATCTGCTACCGCGTTTCCGTAATTTCCTGACGTATTGTAAATATTCAATGTGTCCCAGGAAGAAATAACTGCCATAGTTACTACTTCATCTTTAGGACCTTTCTGCGCTGTTTCTGTTCCCGTTTTTTCCGCTGCAGCAGTTGTTTCCGTTTTCCCTTCTGTCTGTGTGGTCGTTGTACCACTTCCTCCGCATCCGGACAGCGCTGTCATTGCCGCTAATAAAATTGCCAGCATTTTTGTCGTCTTCTTCATTTTCTTTTCTCCTCCTATAATTATTTTTTTGCTGTTTTCGGATCTAACGCATCCCGTAAACCGTTTCCAATAAAGTTAATCGAAAGAATTGTGATTACCAGTGCCAGTCCCGGCGGAACCCACATCCATGGACGGCTAGTCAAGATCGTGATGGACTGTGCATTATAAAGCATATTTCCCCAGGAAGCAGCCGGCGGCTGAACACCCATTCCAAGGAAGCTTAACGAAGATTCCAAAATAATCGCGGAGGCGATCCGAAATGTAATGGAAATAAAAATCGGAGCGACCGCGTTCGGAAGGATATATCTGGTAATGATCAACTTGTCTTTTGCTCCAATCGCCACAGCACCTTCAATGTAATCCTTTTCTCTTATGCTCAAAACACTTCCATAAATCTGTCTTGCGAATTTCGGCCATCCGAGCACACCTATCACAACCGTAACGGTGATAATTGACGGACCAAACATGGATACCAGAAACAAAATCAGAATCGTGGATGGAAATGACATGAAAATATCTGACAGACGCATTACCACAACTTCAAATGCCCCACGATAAAATGCTGCCAGCATACCCAGAGGAATTCCCACGATCACGCTGACCGCCGTGGAAAAAATTCCAACTGCCAAAGACACCCGGCCACCGTAAAGTAATCAACTTAATACATCTCTGCCGACATCGTCTCCTCCCAACAGATGTTTCGCGCTAGGCGGCATATTGAATGCCAACGGATCGATCTCAGCTTCCGAAAACGGAAGGAACGGAGGAGCTATGATAACGATCAGTGTGATAAGCACCAGTGTGAAAAAACCGATTACCGCCAATTTGTTGTTACAATACCTCTTGATAAAGTTTTTCGCTTTCGACTCTTTTTTACTGTCTTCCACCTTTCTCACCTCCCTTAATTATACCGGATCCGTGGATCAAGAATTCCGTAAACAAGATCTGTTAAAATATTAAATACCAGCACCGCAATTGCGACCAACACTGTAATCCCCATAACAACCGGATAATCTCTGGCATCTATGGACTTGATCATCAGGCTTCCGATTCCCGGCCAGGAAAAAACCTGCTCCGTGACAACTGCTCCGCCAATCAGCAGCGGTATTTCCATACCAAGATATGTAACCACCGGTATCAAAGAATTTCGCAGCACATGTTTTATTATAACTTTCTTTTCTTTGATTCCTTTTGATCGTGCTGTTCTGACGAAATCCTCCCTCATAACCTCCAGCATGCTGCTTCTTGTATACTGGATCAGGCTTCCCACTAGCTGCATTGCCAGGACAACCGACGGCATAAATAAATGGCACAATAATGAACCTATGGTCTCCTTTTTTCCAACATCGTACATGCCGCCAATAGGAAGGACTTTTAATTTCACTGAAAAAACATATAAAAAAATCAATGCCAGGAAGAAGCTCGGAGTTGAAGTCGCCAGGAATGAAAATACCGACGAACCATTGTCCCAGCCTTTATTCTGATATCTTGCTGACTGAACTCCTAATGGGATTGAGATCAGACAGGCAATGATCACTGCCGCAAAGGTCAACAGAATTGTCGGACCAAGACCTTCCAAAATCATTTGCATTACCGGCTGTCCTGTTCTGTATGAATCTCCCAGATTTCCCTGGAAAAAGTTTTTGATCCAGGTGAAATACTGGATATACAACGGTTGATCCAGACCAAGCTTTATCCGCTGTCGTTCAACTTCTGCCGCTGAAATATTCTGGTTGTTGAGCAACAACTCTAATGGGCTTCCGGACGCCATAGAAGAAATTAAAAAAACCAGAACTGTAATTCCAAAGAAAGTTGGTATTGCTATCAAAGCACGCCGTAATACATACTTTTTCATTCTATTTCTCCCTTCCATTGATTGAGTAAACATTTACATATGCTATATAACATTATATAATATTTAGATACATCTATATTATCATTCAGGCGCTGATTTGTCAAATAATTTTGTACTCTGACATATTCTTTTAGTCAAGTTCTATTATCCGGAATTTTTTTCACAAAGTGTACCAGAGAACGATCATATCTTTATGCCGCACCATTGAAAATACATATCCGGATTCCGCACGGATCACCGCATGGCTGACCATTTGATTTCATGTTTATACAATACATCATGTAACATCATGACTTTATATGATTCAGTATAAATAAATTGTGAACAATCAACATTTTTCTATTCTTTTTTATTTTTAGTTCAGAAAATGCATACCACGTGTACAGTAATGTAATTTTTACAATTCTTCAGCCATGTTTTTCCATACTGTGGTATAACCGTTCTGCAAAAAATACAGCTGAATTCAGGAATCCCAGAGCAAAGCTAACCAGAATCAGGATCCCCGGATGGAACATATCGCACAGTCTGCCTCCCACCAGGTTTGCAAGGACTGTTCCCACCACACTGCTGACGGTCAGTCCCATTGAAATACTGAAGCTGCGCAAGCGCTCATCCGCCGCCTCCGCAAAGCACTCCACGCTGACACTCATGTAGAACGCAAAACTAGCACACTGCAGCATCTGTCCCAGATAAAGGGCCCATGTACCGGAAAACAGCAGAAAGCAGAACGGTCTGAGGAGATTTGTGATCAGGGCGATCGCCATTCCCAAAAGAGCATGGGAATTCTTCTTTTTCCATGCAAAAGCCAGCAGCATAAGACCTGCAAACTCCACTGCCGCTCCTGCCCCACAGACATTTCCATATGTCTCCGCATCTCCGCCCAGTTCCACGATGATCAGGGAGAGAAAGCTTCCCACCAGACGGTGGCTGAACCAGTAAAATGTGATGATTCCCAGCCAGAACAGGAAACGACGGTTCTGCACCAAAGTATGAAATGCCTGGAAAAAGGAGAGACTTTTCTCTTTCTCCTCCTGTTTCCGGCGATTCCCGAGACTGGTATCTGGAAGAAGAAGGAGACATGGGATCATGAAGAGAAATATCACCATTTGTACGAGAAAATAGCCATCCCAGCCTCTGTGTTTAAAATAATATCCACCAATCACCGACATCACCGCATACCCGATGGACCCGCCGGCACGAACCCGGCTGTAGATCAGATCCGGCTGTTTTTCCCGGCTGATATCGACCCAGGCATCCATCAGCTGACTGAACGGGTAAACGATCCCGGCAGACAGGACCATCCCAGGAAGCATGATCCAGGGCTGGTCCATATATTTTGTACAGAAGATACACAGTGCTGAGATCATTCCGATAAGCAGAAGAAGATACCGCCTTGTTGGAAGAAATGTGTCCGTGATATAACCGCCCACCGGCTCCATCAGAAGATTTGCCAGAAATGTCAGGCTGGTGATGATTCCGCAGACCGTGGCGCTGTAGGCGCGTTCCGTCAAAAACAGGACCGTATAGCTGGAAAATATGCAGTATGCGGCATAGTAAATAAAGTATGCAGAAAAAAACAGAACCGTATAGTGAGAGCCGCTGTTTATTCCAGCGGCCCTCTCGCGTCTCATCATAAAACCTCCAATGGAACAGATGCCAGCAGTAACCTCCTGTTAAAAATACAGTTACCGTCCTGCCATCCTTCCTCATAGAAGCAGTACACCGGACCTGTTCCCGCCAGGTCAGACGCCCCGCCCTCTTCTGCCAGAAGGAAACCATCGTCCCAGTTTTTTCCATCATCTACACTGATGCGGATCGTCAGTTTCTGACGGGCGTCAAGACTCCACCGGACCGCCTCGCCGTTTTTCTGACGCTCCAGTGCCGGTTCATCTCCGTAAGCGCAGTTGACAAAGGCCATCTGTCCGTCTGGAAGTGTGAGCAAAGCTCCGCCGCAGATCGGATCCGGAAGTTTTTCGTTCAGCCATGGAGCTCCCCACTGGACCGCATCCTGTCCTTTCTCCGTTTTTTTGCTCTCACAGAACGCTCTTCTCCGCACTCCCGGGATCTCATGGCGCATGGTGGCAAGCAGAGTTCCGTCGCTCCGCTCCGCCACGGAGCTTTCGGTTGGATCACCGATCCCATTCTCCGCTGGAACCGTATTGCTGCAGTGCCACGTCCCGCCCCAGTCATCGCTGGAAAGGCAGGCAAAGCAGGCCGGGAGATGCGCATTCTCTCCACGGCTCAGCCACAGCGGCAATATCAGAGTTCCGTCTTTTTTGCAGATTCCATGGCCCGGAGCAATGGCCCACAGCGTCACCGGCCATTCTTTCCGGAAACCATCGATCAGAGAAGTCAGCTCGCGCTCCTCCCCAAATGTTTCCCCATTATCATGGCTTTCCCTAAGAAACAGTCTTTGATAATCCTGACACCAGAAGAAATATACTCTTCCCTCCGGCGCTGCGATCAGCAAGGGATTATGAAGAAGCTCTTCCCCTTTCGGCGATACCATTGTGATCCGCTCTCCTGCGGGCTGCGGCTGTCCGTCCTTTAAAATACAACTCCTGAAGAATAAAGTTCTGCGGTTTCCTCCGGCTTCCCTGCCCTCATATGCCAGAAGCAGATCCCCGTTGGAAGCCGTAACGATTCCCGGGACACGGTAAGAGTCAAAGCCATGTTCCCCATTTTCCTCCACCAAAACCTTAACACAAGTCTTCTCCGCCATCATTTTTCCTCCCCACTTTACTCCTGCATTGGAAAATCACAGTTAAACTGTGTTACATACTTGTCCCTTCCGGACGTGGAATATAAAACCATTGTACAGCAGCTGCCAAAATCTCCAGTCCGCACTACTGCCTTAGCATTTTTCATTGTCTCCATCAGGCGCTCCTGGCTGATCGTTCCGCCCGGAAGCTGAGGCACGAGAGACTGGATCTTCTGATACATCGCATCATTGTACTGCAGCATCAGCTCAAATACTTCATAGCGCTCCGCAACCAGATCATTCAGGATCGCGCACATCGTCTGCACCAGCGTCGGAACTCCCCGCACGAGAGAGACATCGATCACATTACATCCATCCGGAATTGGCATATTCGCGTCACAGATCACGATCGCATCCTTATGTCTCGCTGTCGCCAGCGCATATCCAAGCTCCGCATTGATCACCGTGTGTTTAATCATTTAATTTCTCCTTTCGTTAAATACGTTATATAACATCATTATTTTATATGACCAGTATAGAGGAATCTGAAAAAAAGGTCAATATTTCTTTTTTCTTTTTTTAATAACATTTAAAATTAAAAAAAGAAGATGCATCTTTGGTGGTATGTTAATACCTTTTTGTCCAACAGGACGTCCCATCAGAATTTCCTGTTACATAAGAAAAAGCCCTGTAAGCTGTTTATATCAACAGTTTACAAGGCTTTGGGGCTTTTTTCTTGATTTTCCAGGTTATTTTTCACTTTCTACAATTAATGTATTATAGAACTCTTCAAATACATCTGCCGCCAGACAGACAGTTTCCAGACAGCGCACATCGTCTTTCTTATAGATCTTTACCAGCTCTGAGCAGTCTGTGTTTCCAAGCTTCTTTCGGAATTCATCTACAAGGTCCGCGCATGTATCCTTAAAACCATCGGTTGCATGGGCACGGGTCTTCACCGTCAGCCGTCCCAGCGCTGCCATTGCGCCGCATAATGCACCGCAGGAGGAGCCGCATCCCATGCCGCCGCCAAACGCACTGACCAGCTTGAAATCATCTTCCGTAAGACCGATCCCGTATTCCTCGTCAATACATCTTAAGATCGTCTCCGCACAATTGTAATCCTGTTCCAGATAGTATTTTTTTACGTTATCTCTCAGCATATCCTCTTCCTCCGGTTCTTTTTTCTGACTAAGTCCCAATTCTCTCTTAAAGTATTTTAATGATGAAAAATGATATCGACGTTCAAATTCTCTTTCATGAAGCTTTTTTATTCCTTTTATATGTTCGACATAATCATCAACAAATTTTATCACAGAATCTACTATCTTTTCAATATTATATATAACTTCTTTGTATTCGTCCTGATCAACAACAGTGATATCCTCGTTTATAAATTCTTGATTGGTGACAATTACCACTTTTGTAAAATCCAATCCCGAATGATGCTTTCTCGATCTTTCTGATGCTTGGAAATGATACGCATATTTATGACGTATTTCAGTCCGAAACGGTACACATATCAAGTATCCATGTTGTTTAACAAGAAGACATGAATATGGTCTATCCTCTTTACTTAGAATTTCCTCATACATTTTAGATGGATACCTCTGATAAAATTTTTTGCTTAATTTCTTTATACAAAATTCAATTGATGTATTCATGGTAAGAATCCCCTAAGAAAAATAGACTGGTATAGAAAAGGGAGGATTTCTCCTCCCTCAAAGATTCTTCGCTCGGTCACTTTTTATTTTACCGACGAGTCGGAACCGTCACTCGTCTCATCGCTCGGTCACTTTTTATTTTACCGACGAGTCAGAACCGTCACTCGTCTCATCTGCGAAGGAAAGATTAACTCTTTCACTGATAGTATAGTGGATTTCTTATCGAAATACTATTAGCATTTTTTACAAAAAAGAACGTTTGAATTTTACGTGCTGCTGTTCATGCGGTACGCAGACAGTAACGGATTTTCTGCAGTTCTTATTCCCCCCTATCCTTCCAACTTCCGCCCTCCCGACAGCACTCTCCACACTCCCGGCAGGAAGCGGACAAGGAATTTGGCGAGGATGTAAGAAACCATCACGGCGATCGCCGGAAGCAGGAAATAAACAATCAACGCGATTCCTGCAGCGGATACAGATCCGGCAAGCTGTCTTGCCGCAACAGCTATTCCTTTGTTTACGAATCGTACGACGATAAAATGGATCGCATAAAGAAACATGCTCTGGCGCATCCATGGACGGATCTTCGGAAGACGCACTCCGCAGGCAAACGCCCAGCACGTCATCGGCACAGCCATACGGTAAAAGCAGGTCCAGAGGACGGCCGCTTCAGGTGCCATCATCCTCCTGTAACAGAATACAGAGATCATGACTCCCGCCAGGCCTTCTGCAAAACAGCGCCTTCTCACATGAGCCGGGATGACACCGGCTGTATTTCCATCTTTGTCCTCTGGGGCAGCTTTCTTTTCTTTCGTTCCATGATCTGCATTCCATCCGGCTGCCTCTTCCTCCATGCTTCTCTCCACCAGCCCTCGGCGATGAACCGCAAAGTATGCGGCAACCGAATAGTAAAGCAGGGCGTCCGTATTCGGATGGCGCATATCCAAGTGGAGATGCACCGCAAACACAAGTCCCACGATCCAGAAAAGACCGACCGCCCGATTCTTAACAAGTGCATAGATCATCGGTGACACGATGATCAGGAAAATCAGCTGATAAAGATACCAGAAGATTGGCGCATACGCATACTGTGAGACCGCCCGCCAGATCTCCTGCACGGAAAATGGAATGATGTCACGTCCGACCACGGATCGTATGGCGAGAAACCGGGATGCTGCCATATAACCCAGATAGTAGATGAGATTCCAGACTACATAAGGGATCAGGACGCTGAATACCCGACTCTTCCATTTTCTTAAAAGCTTGTCCCAGGAAAAATTCCGGAAAAACAGGTAGGATGACAGCAGGAAAAAGCCCGGAACGGCGATCTGTCCCAGTCCCACCGACACGAAATTTTCGATCCGGTCCGCAAGACTCCATATCCCATCCTGCGCCCCACCGGAAAACAGATCCACATTATAAGAGTGGACCCAGATCACAAATATGCTGAATAGAAACATCAGCCATGATATCTGGTCATGAAATCGTTTTTCTCCGCTGCCTGTCACCATACGCACTCCCCACAGTTTTCTTTTATCTTACCATATAAAATAGGACATTTCCAGACAGACTATCAAAGAATCCAAAATCAAGTTGAACGTCCGTGAGGTTTGACAGATTCCTCATTTCCCATTAATATTTGTGATGTCGGGGCAAGAGGTCAGAAACCTGCCCCAGGCCTGCTTGCAGGAGGATTTTTAACCCTGATTCCCGCCCAAACATGTGTAAGCAGCTATTTTTCAAAGAGAAACGAGCAAATTGCGAATATTTTCAGAATACGATCCTTTTGAAAGAAGGTCCTTATATGTACATTTTTCTCCAGTCCATCCTGCGCATGACCGCATGGCCGATGACACCCCCGGTGCCTTATTCTGACTTTCACATTCTGCTGACCGTCTTTGGGGCAGGATTTGCGGTCTCTTTTGCGCGGTTTTTCGGCAAAAAAATACGGTCCATGGCATCGCCTGAACCGTATTTCCGCCATATTCTCTTTTCCTGTGGAGTACTTCTTGCACTCATGGAACTCTATAAGCAGGCATTTTTATATGTCATCGAATTTCACGGGCATTTCGACTGGTGGTATTTTCCATTCCAGCTCTGCAGCATTCCCATGTACATCTGTCTTGCTGCACCGCTCCTTCACTCCGAAAAAACACTTCGCCGCGCTGCCACCTTCCTTCAGGATTTCGGGCTGCTGGGCGGAATCATGGCCCTGGCTGTGCCGCCAGGACTCATGCATCCGTACTGGACGATGACGCTCCATGGCTTCCTCTGGCATTTTACTCTGCTCTTCCTTGGACTTTTATCCTGTATGTCAGGCATCGCCGGACATGAACGGCGGGATTATATGGATATTCTTCCGTTCTTTTTCCTATGCTGTGTAATTGCCTGTGTGATCAACATCGCCGCAGGTCCCACCGCTGACGCTGACATGTTCTACATATCCCCATTCCATCCGTCCTCGCAGCCGGTTTTCCACGAAATCGCGTGTACGGCTGGTATCTTCTGGGGAAATCTGCTGTATGTCGTATCCATGATAGCAGGAGGACTTCTAATGCACAAAATTTCATCGCAGCTTTTATAATTAACAAAAGCGCTCCGCGAGGATGCGCAGTGATTCTGTATGGAATATGTCAGCTTTGCTGACCA
>ERZ773252.3527-NODE-3527-length-11903-cov-6.803596_pt1 | contig 11903 bp, 6 predicted proteins | sample MGYA00580517_ERZ773252 | MGnify/ENA primary metagenome ERZ773252 (study PRJEB29015, sample SAMEA2737766) | human gut metagenome | biome: human gut; feature: human-associated habitat; material: faeces | place: China | collected 2012 ... | reverse complement strand
TTCGTCGTGGAGGCACGCACAAGATTGCGGTCCACATAGTCCTGCAATTTGGCAGCTTTTTCTACAGCGGCGTCATGCAGCTTCTGCTGGCGCTCGTCAGCAGCCTCGCGCTGGGGCAGATAGGCCGAGTAGTTGCCACGGTAGGTCTTGATGCTCTTGCCGCGCAGCTCCCAAATGCGGGTGCAGACGGCGTCGAGGAAGTAGCGGTCATGGCTGACAACGAGCACCGCACCGCGGTAGGCTTTCAGATAATTTTCGAGCCACTCCATCGTTTCCAGGTCCAGATGGTTCGTCGGCTCGTCCAGGATCAGCAGGTCGGGGCGCTCCAGCAGCAGCCGTGCCAGACGCAGCCGGGTCTGCTCACCGCCCGAAAGCACGCCCGCCAGCTTTGTCCAGGTGTCGGCGGGAAAGCCCATGCCGTTGAGCACCTTTTTGATCTGGGTGTCCATGTTATAAGCGTCCATCGCGTCGATGACAGCGGTGCAGTGGGCGATCTTTTCGGTCAGTTCCGCATTGTGCGGGTCTGCAGCCAGCTGCTTTTGCAGCGCGTCCATCTCCTGCATGGCGTCAAGCGCCGGGGTAAAGACCAGCCGCATTGTGGCATAGATGTCCAGTGACGGGTCCAGCCGGGCGTTCTGCTCAAGGTAGCCGGTGGTCACGCCGGTGCCGAACGCGGCATCTCCGGCGTCGGGCAGGCTCTCGCCGCAGAGGATCCGCAAAAGCGTCGTCTTGCCGGTGCCGTTGGCACCGATGATGCCGATACGGTCCCCGCGCTCGACACCTGCATTTACATCACGCAGTACCTCGTGTTCGCCGAAGCTCTTGCCTAAGTTTTGAAGTTCCAACAACATAGCGGTACATCCTCAATTCCAAAATGATGCCGCCGCCTGATGACAAACGGGCAGCGGCAGTGCGCCCTTGCCTTACAGCAGGGCTTCGTTGCTGTGGCGGCGGTTGCGCACGCCGATATTTTCCAGCTCCTCCGGCTCCATCACGATGCGGTAGAGCTCCTCATAGGAGCTTACCGTATATTTGGGCGTGATGCCGGACTTGTTTTCAAGATTGCCGGGGTTGAACCAGCAGGTATCCACACCGGCGTTCAGGCCGCCCTTGATGTCGGCCAGCAGATCGTCGCCGACCATCAGCACACGGCTCTTGTTCGTGATGCCGAGGTCACGGAAGGCGTGCTCAAACAGCTTGGCGCTGGGCTTGGCCGCGCCGACCTTCTCGGAAATATAGATGCCGTCCATGTACCTGTCGATGCCGGAGGCCGCAATGCGGGACTCCTGCACGGCAATGGCACCGTTCGAGACGAGGGCCAGCGTGGCGACCTCGCTCAGCTCCTCCAGCGCGGTCAGTGCGCCGGGCAGCAGGTCGGCATGGGTCGCCAGCAGCTCCTCATAGCGGTCATTCATGGCCTTGCTCTTGCCGTTGTCGGGCAGCTGCATGGTCTGCATGAAGCGGGAGAAGCGGATCTGGAACAGCTTCTGCTTGTTCAGCTGGCCTTTGGCCAGCGAGTCCCACAGCTCGCGGTTGACCTTGTGGTAGGTATCATAAGCAGCCTCGTCGTGGGGCAGCTCGTACTCGGCGAGCATATCGGTCAGGGCCTGGCGCTCTGCGGCGTCAAAGTCCAAAATCGTATTGTCAACGTCCAGCAGGACGCAGGTATAAATTGCCATCTTCGTAACCTCGTATGCTTATTGCGGTGTGGAATCGGCGGAGGTCGGCTCCGGCATCGGCGTGGGCACAGCGGTGGGTTCCGGCGTAGCCGCGGCGCTGACAGTCAGCACAAAGACGCTGTCCGCACCGTTGTTGACCGCGTGGATGTGGTAGGTGCCGGGCTCGTTGGCCGTGAAGGTCACCTGCGTGCCCGTTGTGCGCCAGGAGGTCTCCTCGCAGCCCCAGAGCGTGTCGCCGCTGCCGTTTTCCACGGTAGCCGTCAGCGTCGTACTCTGGCCTGCGGTCAGCGTGCCTGTGCCGCTGATGTTGATCGTGGTGGCCTCGGCCTCGACGGTGACGATCAGCTGTGCCGTCGAGAAGGTGCCGTTGATCTCAATGCCTGCCTTGATCGTGTAGGTCCCGGCGGCATCGGGCTTGAAGGTCAGGCTGCTGCCGTTCTTCTCCATCTCATCGTTGATGGACCACTGCACGTTCGCGGCGTCGTAAGCCTTGTTGCCCAGCTTGACCGCGGCATTGACAGTCAGGCTCTCGCCCTGCTTGATCGTCGTATCGCCCTTGTCCAGCGTCAGCTCGACGCGGGCGTCGTTGAACATGGCCTTGACAGAGATGTCCTTGGTAATATTGTCATAGCGGGTCGCGGTGGTGACGCCGTCGCTCCACTTGTAGAACACAAAGCCCTCCGCCGCCACTGCCGTGACGTTGACGCTTGTGCCGGAGTCGGCCTGAATTTCGACGCTGGACACGCCGGTCTGGCCGTTGCCGGTCAGCGTGCCCTTGGCGCTGTCCTCGACCTCATAGCTGGCCGTGAACTTCGTCGGCGTCGAGGTCGGCACCGGCGTGTTGCTGCCTGCGGAGGCCGACGCACGCTGCGGGATGTCCGACGTGTCGGGACGGCTGTCCATCGTATTGCAGGCGTGGCTCTTGGCGTACTCCAGCAGGGCGCGTGCGCCGGAGGTGCTGAAACCATTGGATTCAAAGTAGGTGCCCTCGCCGTAGCCGCGGGTGTTTTTAAGGGTCTCGGCGGTGTTCAGGTACTTGAAGCCCAGATCGCTGCTGGCCGCCGCAATAGCCTGGTTGAACTGGTCAATGCGGGTCTGGGTCTCGGCAGCGTTCGTGCTGTCCTCGGTAACGGGCGGGATGCCCACCGCGATGATGTCGCAGTAGGCGTAGGCCGAGCGGATGCTCTGCAGGAACTGCTTGTAATCGGCAATGAAGGAGTCCACACTGACCGAGCCGTCCACATCGTTCGCGCCCAGCATCACAAAGACGCGGCGGGCCTTCATCTTGGGGATGGCCTGCGGGATCGTGTAGCTGCTGGCGTCCGATGCAAAGTTTACGCAGGAGGTGGACAACGCCTTGGAAATCTGCAATCCCTCCTGCCCGACAAACTGATTCAGCGTGATGCGGGTGTCCTTCTGCAGCGTCACGGCGTACTGGTCACCCGCAAAAACGCTGGCCGTAATGTAGGCGTCATCCGCCGCGCTCTGCGGCAGGATGGAATCCAGCGTCGTATCCAGCGGGTAGGCGTCCGGGTCGTAGGAATCCTTCCCGCCTGCAAACAGGCCCAGCTTCGTCGGCAGCACCCATGCCGCCAGAATGCTCATCACAACGGCCAGCGCGCACAGCGCCAGCACCACACACGCTTTGCGCTGTGTCGGGCTCAGGCCTTTTTTCTCCTCATTACGTTCTCTGCTCATCGGGAACGGCAACCTCCTTAATTATCGAAAGCGGGCGTACCAATGGCCACAACCCACCTAGTATACATAGTATAGATTATATCATATTTGCCGGGCTTTGAACATGGTTTTCAAAAAATTGTCACGTATTACAATTTTATTACAAGCAAAAAGCCCGGGATTTGACATCCCGGGCAAAATTGGGTTCGATTTCAGGAAAGCAGCATTCTGTCGTTGGCAAACTCGCCGTCGCTGACCTGCTCAAAGCGCTGCAGCAGGTCACTGACCTGCAGGTTCTTCTTTTCCTCGCCGCGCACATCGTAGATGACGTGGCCCTCGTACATCATGATCAGGCGGTTGCCGTACTTGATGGCATCCTTCATGTTGTGGGTGATCATCATGGTGGTCAGGTGGTTCTCCTCCACGATCTTGGCCGAGAGGGTCAGCACCTTGAGCGCCGTCTTGGGGTCCAGAGCGGCGGTGTGCTCATCCAGCAGCAGGAGCTTGGGCTTGTTCATGGTAGCCATAAGCAAGGTCAGTGCCTGACGCTGACCGCCGGACAGCAGGCCCACGCGGGCGGTCAGGCGATCCTCCAGGCCCAGATCCAGGCTCTTGAGCAGTTCACGGTAGCGCTCCCGTTCGGCCTTGGTGATGCCGATCCTCAGGCCGCGCCGCTTGCCGCGCCGGGCGGCCAGGGCAAGGTTCTCCTCGATCTGCATGGTGGCGGCGGTGCCGGTCATGGGGTCCTGGAACACGCGGCCGATGTAGGCGGCGCGCTGGTGCTCCCCCAGTTTGGTCACGTCGGTGCCGTCAATGATGATCTTGCCGCTGTCCACAGGCCACACACCGGCCACAGCGTTCAGCATGGTGGATTTGCCCGCACCGTTGCCGCCGATGACGGTGACAAAATCACCTTCGTTCAATTTCAGGTTCAGACCGTTCAGGGCCGTTTTCTCGTTGACGGTACCGGCGTTGAAGGTCTTGGAAACATTCTGGATCTCAAGCATTTTTTGCATCCTCCTTCTGTGCCTTCTTTGCCGCAGGCTTTGCGAAATACTTGCTCTTCCAATAGGGCACGGCCAGGAACACGGCCACCACGGAGGCGCTCAGCAGCTTGAGCAGGTTTGCATCAAAGCCGAGGGTCAGCACCAGCTGGATGACGATGTAGTAGATGATAGCACCCAGCGAGACGGACACCAGCTTGAGGGCAAAATTGTGGAAGATGCGGCTGAACAGGGCCTCGCCGATGATGACAGCGGCCAGGCCGATGACGATGGCACCACGGCCCATACTGACATCGGCAAAGCCCTGATACTGGCTCAGCAATGCGCCGGACAGGGCCACCAGACCGTTGGAGACCGCCAGACCCAGCACTACATTGAAGCTGGTGTTGATGCCCTGGGCACGGCTCATGGCAGGGTTGGAACCGGTGGCGCGGATGCCGCAGCCCAGCTCGGTGCCAAAGAACCAGTACAGCACACCGATGACCACGGCGCTGACCAGAATGACCATGATGATGGGGTTGTGCAGGGCAAGCTCCTTGACCCAGCGCAGGGAGATCAGCAGGTCGTACTTGTCCACGTTGATGGACTGGTTGGCCTTGCCCATGATCTTCAGGTTGATGGAGTAGAGGGCCAGCTGGGTCAGGATGCCAGCCAGAATGGCCGGGATGCCCATAAAGGTGTGGAGCAGGCCGGTGACAAGGCCGGTGGCCAGACCGGCCAGCAGGGCGATGAAAAGCGCTGCCCAGACGTTCATGCCGGAGAGCAGGCACATAACGCAGACCGCGCCGCCGGTGCCAAAGGAACCGTCTACGGTCAGGTCAGCCACATCCAGGATGCGGTAGGTCAGGTACACACCAATGGCCATGATGCCCCAGATGAGGCCCTGCGCACAGGCACCGGGCAAGGCACCGGGCAGGTTGGCAAGTCTTGCAAGAATATCCAAAACGTTTTCCTCCTGTAACTACACTTTTTTCTGATACGGGAAAGCGGAGAAGAACCAAAATTCGCTCTTCTCCGCTGATTTTATTGTAAAGTCTCTCCGTCACCGCAGCGTGAACTCTGCGCTCCTATCAGGGGAGCTTTCTGCGAAACAGACAGAGCGCTTGTTATTCCTCAATGGCCTCATAACCCTCGGGAACGGTCATGCCCAGATCATCGCAGATGGTCTTGTTGTACTTCTTGGTCACGTTGGTGTACTCAACGGGCATGGTGGAGATATCGGCCTCACCGGTCAGGATCTTGGCGGCCATCTCACCGGTGGTGTAGCCCAGATCATAGTAGCTGATGGACAGGGTCGCCACACCGCAGCCGGAGCAGATGCCCTCCTCACCGGCGAACACGGGCTTCTTGGCCGGGCGGCAGATGCCGTCGATGATGCCGGTGTTGGCAGCGCAGGTGTTGTCGGTGGGGACATACACTGCGTCGTTCTCGTCGGCAGCCTTCTGGCAGACAGAAGCCAGATCGTTGGAATCAGAGAAAGCGTACTGGGTGGCGGTAACGCCCTTGGCCTCCAGGTACTTCTGGACCTCGTCTACCTGATACTGACTGTTTGCCTCGGCAGAGCAGTAGAGCAGGCCCACCTTGGTGGCCTCGGGCAGCCACTCGGTGATCATATCTGCCTGCTGATCCAGCGGAGCCAGATCAGAGGTGCCGGAGACATTGCCGCCCACGGTGCCATCGAAATCGGTCAGGCCCAGAGCAACACCGTACTCGGTGACGGAGGTGCCCAGAATGGGGATGCTGTCGGTGGCAGCCTGTGCGGCCTGCAGGGCGGGGGTAGCGTTTGCCATGATCAGGTCAACGCCTGCGGAAACAAAGCCGTTGGCGATGGTGGCGCAGGTTGCGGAATCGTTCTGGGCGTTCTGGAAGTCAAAGGTGACATTCTCGCCGAACTGTGCGGTCAGGGCATCCTCAAAGCCCTGGGTGGCAGCGTCCAGAGCGGCGTGCTCCACCAGCTGGCAGATGCCAACGGTATACTTCTGGCCGTCAGCCGCTGCGGAAGAGGCCGCAGCAGAGGAAGCGGTGGAAGAAGCAGCCGTGGAGCCGGAGGAACCGCCGCAGGCAGTCAGGGCAGCAGCTGCGCCGCAGACAGCGGCGGCAGACAGGAACGAACGACGAGAAATTTTACGCATGATATTACTCCCTCAATTCTACTTTCGCGGCAACAGGACACCGCATGAAAGTCAGTATTCAAGCGGTCTATCGCATCGCGCTGCCGCTTTACACTCGTGAAGTATATCACACTTTTCTCCTCAAAACAACCGGGGAACAGCCCGAATTATCAATCAAAGTAATTTTATCTATCACTTTTTTCGATTGTTCTGTGCCGCATCTGCATTCCTTCGAGCTTTTTCAGCTCACCGTCCAGCCAGAGCAGATTTTCTTCCAGCTGGGGGCGGTACTCTTTTGCAAAGTCGTACCGGTAATACAGCGCCTGCCACAGCTTTTCCTGCATCCGCCGGGCAAACACCGGCTCAAACAGAGCCTCCAGCCGCTCCACGGTATCTTCCAGCGCCATGCACACCTGCGCCCAGCGCACATCGGTGGCCTCCCGGGCGGGCACATCGTAACGGGCCAGATAATCCCCCACCCTTGCCGCAATGACCTGCCCGCCGCACTGGGTGGGCTGCAAAAAGTAGGATACCTGCCCGTCCTTCGTGATCTCCTGCGCCAGCGGGTAAAGGGCGCAGACCAGCGGCTCGGCATCGTGGATGGCGCAGTGGTTCCCGGTGAGGAAGGGGCAGTTGCCGCGCTCCTCCTTCAGCGGGGCCAGCCGCAGCACCGGCAGGCGGCTGACCCGCCCGATGCTCCCCCGGCAGAACGCCCGGGCCACGGTGCGGGGCGGCAGGCGCAGGCGGGCCGCGATGCGCCACAGGTCAAAGCCCGACAGCACGATATCCTCCCGCCCCCGGCAGCAGCCGCCGCAGCCCGCGCAGGCAAACGAAAACGCCTCGTCCCGGGCAAGCAGGGGCGCGGTGCGGGTAAAATCGGTGCGGCCGCAGAGATCGACCTGTGAATCCTTGAGCATGATGGTTCTCCTGTTCTGTGAATGGTTTTGTTCCATTGTACCACAAAGCCGGGCACAGAAAAAGGGAGCGCATCCGCTCCCCTGTTCAGGACCCCCGGCTCACACGGCGGTAGACCGTTACGGCATCCTCGATGTGGTAGGGCGCGGTGCTGTGGTTTCCCCCTGCCCCGGCCGTGACCAGAATGTATTCCCTGCCCTTCACCTCAGCCAGACTGGCAAGGCAGAGCCCTGCCTCCCCTGTGTAACCGGTCTTGCCGCCCAGGATCCGGCCACGGTGCAGCTCAGTGCCGTCCAGCTGGCTCAGCAGGGTGCTGTGCATCGTGAACCCCTGCGGGTGGCAGTTGGTGGCCGGAACGGTATACCGCTCCGTGGTAAACAGCTTGCGGAAGGTCTCGTTCTGCAGGGCTGCTTCTGTCAGCCGGGCCATATCCCGCACGGTGGAAACATGTTCCGGGTCGTGCAGGCCCGTGGGGTTGCAGAAATGCGTGGCGGTCATCCCCAGCTCTGCCGCTTTCTGGTTCATCCGGGCCGCAAAAGCTTCCTCGCTGCCGCTCACCTCCCGGGCCAGCGCTTCGCAGCACTCAGCCCCCGAGGGCAGCATGGCACCGTACAGCAGATCCCGCACCGTGGCCGTTTCCCCGGGCTGAAACCCCGCCAGCGAGGCATTCTGGGCCTGCAGAGCCGGAAAGATCTCCTCGGGCAGGGTCACGGGCGTGTCGAGGTCCGGGTTTGCTTCTATGGCCAGCAGAGCCGTCATCATCTTGGTCATGGAAGCCGGATAGATCGTGCTGTCGGCATCCTTTTCGGCCAGCACCTCCCCGCTGTCGGCCTGCAGTAAAATGGCATGGGGACTGTTCAGCCCATCCAGCGTGACCCGCCGGGGCCACAGCAGCAGAAGCAGGGTCGCCAGCACCAGCAGCCAGAACAGCCGCCGGAAGGCTCTGCGCCGGTGCTTCCGGCGGCGCGGTGAAGTTTTCATTCTCGTTCTCATCCCTTTTTGCAAAATCAAAAGCGCTTTCATCCCTTAATACGGGACGAGAGCGCCTTTTTCTGCAAAAAGTGGGGCCGCCCCACAAAAAATTGTGCAGTGGCCCCAAGCCAGTTCAATATTTTACCTTTTTACGTCATCTACAAGAACGTGTTCAGTGCTGTGCCTTATGGAACATGCCCTTGCGCTTACGCTCCAGCAGATAACCGGCAGCCAGCAGGACACCGCCTGCACGCACCAGAACATCTGCCATCCAGTTGGTGGTACCGGTCTGGATCAGCTTGCCGCTCTCCGGGGCGGGCGTGGTCTTAGCGACTGCCTGCTCCACGGTGGGAGTGGTGGGCCGTGTATTCTGCACAGCCGGGGTAGTCGGCGTAGTGGGAGCCGGAGGAGTAGGATCGGAGCCCTCTGGCGTTTCCGGTTTCGGGTTCGTGGGGATCACAGGGTCGGTCACTTCCCGCAGAGCGCCGTAAATGGTCACGGTGTACTGTGCGGAGTCGGTGCCGTCGATGTCGCCGGTGACCTTCACGTTGGAATCCGGGCCAAAGGCATCCAGCACGCCCGCTGCTGCGGTGGTGTTGGGGTTGTTCTGGCTCTCATAGCCCCAGACGATGGTATAGGTCTTGCCCTCATACTCGTACTCTGTGCCATAGACCATATCATAGGCGCTGGGCGCACCTTCTGCCTGCTTTTCGTAGTTGCCCCAGATGAGCTTGGTGTTGCCCTCTGCATCGGTGGTCTTGGTGAAGTTCAGGCTCTTGCCGTTCACCACCATATCCCGCAGAATAACGACCTGATCGCCATTCTCAGCGGTCTGATAGGCTGTGTTGAAATTGTATCCGGCCTGCTTCAGCTCTTCCAGCGCCTTGCCGATGATCTCCGGGTCATGGGAACCGTCCACATCCAGCATATAGTTCAGTGCGGCGGCGGGCACCCACACGGAGAGATACTGCTTCCCGGTCTCTTTTTTCAGGTCAGAGAGGTAGGTATAGGTCTGGCCTTTATAGGAAAGGGCATCGAAGTTTGCGTGGGCATCATCCTTGGTCAGCAGGAAATTGGTCAGCTTGTCGCCCTGCTCGTTCACCGGCCACAGGGTGTCGTCGGCGCTATAATCATAGGTCAGCGTACCGCCGGTCACGATGAGTTTCTGGTTTTTATTCTCAGCGCCATACGTAATCGATTCAACATCTACATGCGAATTGTCCTTGAAACGGATATCGACATCATTACCATAGGCATTGATACCACCATACAGATACTTACCGTTTGTGGTTATAACGCCGTTATCAGCAATCAAAGAGACCCCATCGTCCATCATAATACCCGCAGAAGCAACATATGGTGAACCGGCCGTATCACTGATGTTCATTGCACCATTATCGTTGACCAGAATCGTATGAGTCGGCTTTCCTTGGTATGCACCATCTGCTACACATGCCCATACGCCATAATGAAAAGCGGTCGTCAAATTATACAAACTGTTTGAAACATTCAGTTTAGTCGCATTCCCTTCACTACCGGTCAGGATGATGCCTGCTGCACTCGAGTTGGAATTCACAACGCTTCCATCTCGAATATTCACATTCTTATATCCCGCCCTAATACCATAACCATAAAATGCGCTGGCATCAATATCGAGCTTACTGTGAGCGATATTCAAATCGCCCTTACCGCCTTTTTCCGGGCCATAAATTGCAGTGCCTCCTGCGCCTACGGTTATTTTAGCTTCTGTATCGTCAAGTTTAATGGAAGAAGTACCGTTGTTTCCGGTCATAATACCGATATTGCCAGCATCAATATTAACCTTTGCCTTTTCAAACGTAATATCACCGGCAGATTTGAGTGCCTTTCCCTCCTTGTCTACACCTGCACCCTCGTACTCAATGGCTTTTTTAACATCGCTGATATTCAGCGTACTATCCTTCACAGTCAGGCTTGCATCCGAGCCTTGATGTCCGTAAATACCGGTCGCAGCACCACTGATATCCAGCGTACTGCCATCCTCGACTGTGATATCATCCCAGCTGGCAATACCAATACCGGTATGCGGCGCTTTATTGTCCTTCACACCGTCTATCGTTAGGGAAGAGCCGCCGGAGAGGGTCAGATCACCGTGCTGGGTAACAGCGCGGCCTGCCTGAGTGGAACTGGAGGTCTTAGTATCCTCAATGGTCACATCAGCGCCGTGCGTGATTTCCACGTCCGAGCCAACTGCCATTACCAGACCGCCTGTGGTCTTACTGATGGTCAGTGAGCCGCCAGCGGGGCTTTCCGTTTCTTCCGTGTCTGCATCCGCAGTTTCGGTCTTTTCTACACCGCCGCTGATAGTCAGATGCGTTTTTGCACCCTCGCTGGTGCCCGAACCGTCACCTGCGCCACCATCGCCCACACGGATACCCTCGACATTGACTCTCTTTGTAAGGATATTCTCTTTTTCAGTTGCCTTGGAGCCATCAATGGCATTCTCGCCCTTCAGGGTAAGATCCACATTAGAATTGTCCTGTACGTTGATACCCGCCTTTCCGTTTTGTGTCAGGTTGACTTTGGTATGATCCAGCGTCAGGTCAACATCGGCTCCCTTGTTTTCATCTTTATCTTCCAGATTCACACCAATATCAATGCCATGGCCGCCGGTGGTCAGGTTGGAATTCTTGACTGTCAGGTCAACATCTGCACCCTCGCCCACCTTGATGATGGTTTTATCCCCTGTGCTCCCGGTATCTGGGAGTGCTTCAGTCTGGGTGCTGGTATCCACATTCACACCGTCAACCACGATTTTCACATCATTGCCTTCGGTACCATCGGTCTTGTCCGTCTTTTTTACATTCTCCATAACGGTGATGGTGTTTCCAGTTGTGGTCTCAGACGTGGAACTGTTCTCTGTGTTGTTGCCAGAAGCATCGGTGGATTGTGCGGCATTATCCGTAGGTGTGGGCACCTCTGTGCCATTGTCGGAGGTATCAGTGGATGGCAGAACATCTTCCGTTGGCGCGTTGCCGTCCTTGACGTAGATCGTACCTTTATCCGCTTCATCCTCATTGACGTAGGTACGTTTGCCGTCCTCACCCTGATAACTGTACGCGCCGCGATTCTCATCCTGGTCAACAGTTATATCACCATTGCCCAAATAATACGTCACCGCAGAAGCACTTGGGCCAACCGTGCTCACGGCAACCGCAGTGGCCAGCGACATTGCTGCCAACTTGAATTTCTTGTTTGTCATTTTTCTTCTGCTCCTTTCCAGTTCATGCTCACATGATCGAAAAGTGGTGGTCAAACAGCAGGCCGATCCTTTGTCAACTGTTTTTTGCATGGGAACGCGTTTCTCCCAAAAGCGTTTCCAGCCTTATGATAGCACACCGTACGAAAAAATCAGGCAGAAATAGAAACCTTTGGCATTTTCTTTGCTAGTGAAAGAAAATGCCGCACAAAAACAACAAACCCCCAAGGAATTTCTTCCTCAGGGGTTTCATGTAAGTCGGCGACTACCTATTTTCACGCGCCGTTTCCAGCGAACTATCTTGGGC
>ERZ773252.3525-NODE-3525-length-11908-cov-3.333840_pt1 | contig 11908 bp, 6 predicted proteins | sample MGYA00580517_ERZ773252 | MGnify/ENA primary metagenome ERZ773252 (study PRJEB29015, sample SAMEA2737766) | human gut metagenome | biome: human gut; feature: human-associated habitat; material: faeces | place: China | collected 2012 ... | reverse complement strand
AGCCTATGGTGTGAGCATCTCCGCTGTGGCAGACAACCTGTTCAGCAATGTTAAATATAAGGTAGAAGAATTTACCGGCATGGAGATCAAGGACATCAACGTTTTCGTTGAAGGCGTAAGGCCGATTGACTGATTGTAAGGAGGAACAAGATTTTGGAAATCAAGACAATAAATGCCGCGCTCTGCGCTAAAATGTTTCTGGGCGGTGCCAAGAACCTGGAGGCCAACAAAGAATGGATCAATGAGCTGAACGTATTCCCAGTTCCGAATGGAGACACAGGTACAAACATGACGCTGACGATCACATCCGCCGCGAAAGAGGTGGCTTCCCTGGAGAACCCGGAAATGGAGCCTTTGTGCAAGGCAATTTCCTCCGGATCCTTAAGAGGCGCCCGCGGAAACTCAGGCGTTATCCTGTCCCAGCTTCTGCGTGGTTTTACCAAGGGAATCAAGAAACATGACGAGATCGACGCTCCGCTTCTGGCAGAGGCCTTTGAAAAGGCAGTGGAGACCGCCTACAAGGCAGTTATGAAGCCGAAAGAAGGAACGATTCTAACGGTAGCCAGAGGCATGGCTGAGAAGGCTTCCGAGCTGGCAACGGAAGGCATGGAGCTGGAAGAGATGATGGAGGCCATCGTGGCAGAGGGCGACGCAGTCCTGGCACGGACTCCGGAGATGCTTCCGGTGCTGAAAGAAGCAGGCGTGGTGGATTCCGGCGGACAGGGCCTGATGCAGGTCATGAAGGGTGCTCTCGACGTATTCAAGGGAAAAGAGATTGAGTACACAGTAGAAGAGCAGAAGAGCGCCAAGGCAGCAGCCGAGGCACAGCCGGAAGAGAAAGAGATCAAATTTGGTTATTGCACCGAGTTCATCATTATGCTGGACAAGCCCATGAGCCCGGAGACTGAGCATGAATTCAAAGAGTTTCTGATGTCCATCGGCGATTCCATCGTACTGGTGGCAGATGAGGATATTGTCAAGGTCCATGTACATACAAACGACCCTGGCAAAGCAATCTCCAGAGCACTCACTTACGGCTCACTGACCCGTATCAAAATCGACAATATGCGTGAGGAGCATCAGGAGAAACTGATCAAAGATGCGGCAAAAGTTGCAGAACAGCAGAAGTTCGAAGAAGAAGAGCGTAAAAAAATGGTGCCGCCGAAGCCGGTCGGATTTATTTCCGTTTCCATTGGTGAGGGTATCGGTGAGATCTTCCGCGAACTGGGCGTTGATTATCTGATCGAAGGCGGTCAGACCATGAATCCGAGTACCGAAGATATGCTGCGTGCAATCGAAGAAGTAAATGCGGAGACGATTTACATTCTTCCGAATAATAAAAACATTATTCTGGCAGCAAATCAGGCAAAACTTCTGACCAAAGACAAAGAAGTGATCGTAATTCCGACCAAAACCGTTCCGCAGGGAATCACAGCCGTTGTCACTTACAGTGCCGAGGCTTCTGTGGAAGAAAATACGGAGGCAATGTCTGAAGAGATCAAAAATGTAAAAACCGGACAGATCACTTATGCAGTGCGTGACACGCACATTGATGACAAGGAGATCCATGAGGGCGATATCATGGGAATCGGCGATCATGAGATCCTTGCGGTCGGAAAAGAGATTCAGGATGTTACACTGGAAACGATTGCCCTGATGGATGCCGATGATGCAGAACTGATCACGGTATATTACGGAGAGGATACAAAAGCCGAAGATGCAGAAAAATTGGAACAGGCACTGACGGAAAAATATCCTTCCTGTGATGTGGAAGTCTATGCCGGAGGTCAGCCGATCTATTATTATGTTGTTTCTGTGGAGTAATTATGAATACATTATCACCGCTTACAGAACTAAAAGGAATTGGTGAAAAGACAGAAAAGCTGTTTGCAAAAGTGGGCGTAACGAATGTCGGAGAACTGCTTTCCTACTATCCGAGAACGTATGAAACGTACGGGGAAATACAGAAGCCGGATGCCGTAACAGACGGCATGACGGCTGCTCTGTATGGTCAGTTTCAGGGACCGCTGGCAGTGAAGCGTGTAAAAAACATGCAGATTGTATCCGGCGTGTTCGAAAGTGATGCACAGAAAATACGCATCACCTGGTATAATATGCCTTATCTTCGCAGCACCGTAAGAGCCGGTGTGCCTTATGTGCTGTGGGGCAAAGCAGCAAAGAAAAACAGACAGTTGGTATTGGAGCAGCCAGCTGTTTTTTCTTTCGAGGAATATCACAGAATGCGGCAGCATTTAAAACCGGTGTATCCTCTGACGGAAGGACTCTCTGCAAAGACCATCGAGAAAGCAGTGCGGCAGGCACTTGAAAGTCTGCCCTTTTTCAAAGAGACACTGCCGCCTGCTATCCGCAGCAAGTATCATCTCGCAGAATATCATTTTGCACTTGAACAGATTCATTTTCCGGAGAATCGCGAACAGATGCTTCTGGCGAGAAGAAGACTGGTATTTGATGAATTTTATCTGTTTATCCTTGCACTGCGGCAGCTGAAGCAGGTAAATGAACGAAATCCGCAGAGATTTCAGATACAGAAAATTCCTCTAACAGATCAGATCATTGCAAACTTATCTTTTTCACTTACCGGGGCACAAAAAAAGGTCTGGCAGGAGATCGAGCGTGATATGACAGGTGATTATCTGATGTCACGCCTGATACAGGGAGATGTAGGATCTGGAAAGACGATCCTTGCCTTTCTTGCCCTATTTCTTGCAGCGGGAAATGGCTGGCAGGGATGCCTGATGGTTCCGACCGAGGTGCTTGCAGTGCAGCATATGGAGGCTATCCAGAAGCAGATCTGCGAACAGAAACTGCCTTTTTATGCAGAACTGCTTACCGGTTCCATGACAGCGAAACAAAAACGGGAAGCCTGCGGCAGAATTGTCTCCGGAGAATCACAGATCATCATCGGGACGCATGCGGTCTTTCAGGAAAAGATCCAATATAAAAATCTGGCACTTGTGATTACCGATGAGCAGCACCGTTTCGGTGTGCGGCAAAGAGAGTCTCTGTCGGAAAAAGGAGATATGCCGCATGTGATGGTTATGAGTGCAACTCCGATCCCAAGGACACTGGCCGTGATCCTGTATGGAGATCTTGATATTTCGGTTGTGAATGAACTTCCGGCAAACCGTCTGCCGGTCAAAAACTGTGTGGTTGACACCTCTTACCGTCCGAAAGCATATCGTTTTATAGAAAAACAGGTAAAGATGGGGCATCAGGCGTATATCATCTGTCCGATGGTGGAGGAGAGCGAGCAGATCGAAGCAGAAGATGTGATTTCTTATACAGAAAAACTGAGAAGTACACTGCCGCAGGATATTACGGTTTCGTATCTCCATGGCAAGATGAAACCGGCCAAGAAGAACGAGATCATGGAAGCTTTTGTGAAAAATGAAATCCAGGTTCTTGTTTCCACGACGGTGATCGAAGTTGGTGTGAATGTACCGAAAGCCCGCGTTATGATGATCGAAAATGCCGAGCGTTTCGGTCTGGCGCAGCTCCATCAGCTCCGCGGGCGCGTCGGTCGAGGAAAAGACCAGTCCTACTGCATCATGGTCAACGCCTCCGGCGAGGAAGACGCCGGAAAGCGGCTGGATATTCTCAATAAGTCAAATGACGGCTTCTACATCGCCTCCGAAGACTTAAAACTGCGCGGTCCCGGAGACCTCTTCGGCGTCCGCCAGAGCGGCGATCTCGAATTCCATTTAGCGGATATATTTGCAGATGCAGATATATTGAAGGCAGTTTCGGATGAAGTGAAGAAATTAATGGATAAAGATCCGCTGTTGGAGGCGGAGGAGAATCAGGAACTGAAACGGAAGATGAATGGGTATTTGGAGAGAGGTTGGGAGAAGGTGAATTTGTGATGGGGATGGATTGAATTGCAAATCGCGGTTTGAGTAGATTAATTAGAAAAAGCTCCTGCATACACAGAATGAACATTCATCTGTGTATGCAGGAGTTTTTTGAAATTTCCAGCGGTTTATCAGCCGTCAATTCTCATTACATCTGTCCCTCGTTATACCGCTTAATCAGCTTCTGGATCTTCGCAGTCGGAGTCAGTGCGTTCTCCAGAGATACGTTATGGTTCAGGGAGTTGATGATTGCAGCGATAAACTTGCTCATATCAGCTTCTACATACCAGTCACGTTTAAGAAGTTCCGGCGTGTGGTAGTTTAAGTTGGTGGTTACGACGCAGTCGAGGTAACCTTTTGCGAAAAATTCGTCGAATTTCTCAAGTCCGTTGGTGAACAGACCGAAGGTAGCGCATACAACGACGCGTTTTGCCTTGCGCTCTTTGAGGGCGCGGCAGGTGTCCAGCATGCTCTCGCCGGAGGAGATCATGTCATCGATGATGAGAACGGTCTTTCCTTCAACGGAAGAACCTAAGAACTCATGGGCAACGATCGGGTTACGTCCATTGACAACACGGGAGTAATCGCGGCGTTTGTAGAACATACCCATGTCAACACCGAGGTTGTTTGCCAGATATACGGCGCGGGACATAGCGCCCTCGTCCGGGCTGATAACCATCAGGTTGTCCTTGTCGATCTTTAAGGTTTTGTCATGGTTCAGTAATGCCTTGATAAACTGGTAGGTCGGCATGAAATTATCAAAACCGCTTAACGGAATGGAGTTCTGTACACGCGGGTCATGTGCATCGAAGGTAATGATGTTGCTTACGCCCATCTGAATCAGTTCTTCGAGCATCATCGCGCAGTCAAGGGATTCACGACCGCTGCGCTTGTGCTGGCGTCCTTCATATAAGAACGGCATGATAACATTGACACGATGAGCGGTAGCAATGGATGCGCCGATGATACGTTTTAAATCCTGATAATGGTCGTCCGGGGACATATGATTGGTAAATCCGCTCATTTTGTAGGTCAGGCTGTAGTTGGTTACATCGACCATGGCGTAAATATCGGTACCACGGACAGACTCATTGACGATGCCTTTTGCTTCACCGCTTCCGAAACGCGGGCACGCGCAGTCAAGCATGTAGGAATCAGCATCATAGCCGCGGTACTGTAAATTTTCCTGACGTTTTTTCAGGACTTCAATATCGTTGCGGCGGAAATTGATAATGTGGGAGTTGACTTTCTCAGCCAGATCCCGGCAGCTCTCCAGTGCGGCAATTTTAAGCGGCGCAACCGGAAGCGTGTCATTAAACACGTAGTCATTCGACATGATTATACCTCCAAACAGTGTAGGTCCTTCGATGCATGCGGGCAGAGCGTACAAGTTTGTCTGCCATTTGCAGGACATAATACAACTATTTTATACCATTTTACGATAAGAAACGTCAATAGCAAATGAGAAAATTACAAAAAAAATCAAATATTTGGCTTGCTTCCCCAAAAATCCACATCTGCGAATCAGAAGCACAACTTTACAAAAAAGCTGATTACTGTTAATATAATACTGGATTCTTAGGGTTTAAAAATATTTGAAATGAGGATTTTATAAATGAAAAAAGGTCATCTGATAAAATCGGTCGATCCGGGCTCAATTGCGGAGGAAATGGAGCTGGAACCGGGGGACGTCCTTCTGACGATCGATGGAGATGAGATAGAGGATATTTTTGATTATGAATATAAGATAAACAGTGAGGAGATTACGCTGCTGGTCCGCAAGAAGAACGGCGAGGAGTGGGAACTGGATATCGTAAATGAGTATCAGGATCTGGGGATTACCTTTGAAAATGGTCTGATGAGCGATTATCGTTCCTGCAGGAATAAGTGCATCTTCTGTTTCATCGACCAGATGCCGCCGGGCATGCGTGAGACACTGTATTTTAAGGACGATGATTCCAGACTTTCGTTCCTGCAGGGCAACTATATCACGCTGACGAATATGAAGGATAAGGATATTGAGCGGATTATCCGGTTTAAGCTGGCGCCGATCAATATTTCAGTGCAGACGACAAATCCGGAGCTGCGCTGCAAGATGCTTCATAACCGCTTTGCCGGTGAGGCACTCCAGAAAATCGACCGCCTGTATGAGGCGGATATCCCGATGAACGGTCAGATCGTTTTATGCCGGGGCGTCAATGACGGGGCGGAGTTAGACCGTTCGATCCGTGATCTGACGAAATACATTCCGGCGATGCAGAGTGTTTCGGTTGTGCCGGTCGGTCTCTCGAAGTACCGCGATGGTCTGTATCCGCTTGAGCCGTTTACACCGGAGCAGCTGGGCGATACCATTGATTTGATAGAGAAATGGCAGAAGAAGATCTATGCGGAACATGGTATTCACTTCATTCACGCCAGCGATGAATTTTATATGGGCGCCGGGCGCCCGCTTCCGGAAGCGGATCGCTATGATGGCTATATCCAGCTGGAAAATGGGGTCGGCATGATTCGCCTGATGGAGGAGGAGATAGCCGAGGCGCTGGAGCAGCTGCATCCGGGAGAGGCTGGCGAGGTGTGCCCGGAGGAGATTTCGATTGCAACGGGACGGCTGGCTGCCCCGTATATTGAGCAGTATGTAGAGCGCGTGTGCCGCCAGTTCCCGGGGAAAAAGGTACATGTATATGCGATCCGCAATGACTTCTTTGGTGAGCGGATCACGGTGGCGGGGCTGATCACGGCAAAGGATCTGATTGCACAGTTAAAGGAACAGCCGCTTGGCAGCCGCCTGCTGCTTCCAAGCGCCATGTTCCGAAGCGGCGAGGAGACATTTCTGGATGATCTGACCCGCACGGATGTACAAAATGCTTTACAAGTTCCGGTGGATATTGTAAAATCAAGCGGACGTGATTTTGTGGAAGCAATTCTGGCTCCTGTGAAGGAGGAAAGCTCCAGGCATGGCGAGTATGAGCCGGATCCGGAGGAATTTGCCGCTCAGATGGATGATAACTGGCAGGAAGAAGATCTGGATGGCGTACAGGTGTACGCATATGAGCCGGAAGACCTGGATTAGGCTGCCCCAGACGAAGTCGTTTGTTTTGAAGAGGAAGACTCAGATCTGGAGGATGAGAAAGAAACGTGATGGCTGGAAATACAGTGGAAAACGTGCTTTCGGACACACAGAAAGAAAGCGTCTGGATGTGAAATGCATCACAATGAATGAAACAAGTAACTGGACAATAAAAATAGCAGCTGTGGATTTACAAACCAGCTGCGGAGCATGAAAATAAATGGAGGCATAAATATGAAAAAGAAACCGGTGGTGGCGGTCGTTGGACGTCCAAACGTGGGAAAATCCACCCTTTTCAACGTCCTTGCGGGCGATATGATTTCGATTGTAAAAGATACTCCAGGTGTAACGCGTGACCGTATTTACGCGGACTGTACCTGGTTAGACCATTCTTTTACCCTGATCGATACTGGCGGTATTGAGCCGGATACGAAGGATATTATCCTGTCCCAGATGCGTGAGCAGGCGGAGATCGCGATCGCGACGGCGGATGTGATCCTGTTTATCGTAGATGTGCGTCAGGGCATGACCGATTCGGATTCCAAGGTGGCGGATATGCTGCGTAAATCGAGAAAACCGGTTGTTCTGGCGGTCAATAAAGTAGACAATCCGGCGAAATTTGGCAATGACGTCTATGAGTTCTACAACCTCGGTATCGGTGATCCGGTAGCGATCTCGGCAGCCTCCCGTCTGGGACTGGGCGATCTGCTGGATGAAGTCGTGGCACATTTCCCGGAGGGAAGCGGCGACGAGGAAGAGGATGACCGCCCGAGAGTGGCGATTGTCGGAAAACCAAACGTAGGTAAATCTTCTATTATAAATAAGCTTCTGGGCGAGAACCGCGTCATCGTATCGGATATCGCCGGTACGACCCGCGATGCAGTCGATACAGAGATTGTCCGCAACGGTACCGAATATGTCTTTATCGATACGGCAGGTCTGCGCCGCAAGAGCAAGATCAAGGAGGAGCTGGAGCGCTACAGCATCATCCGTACCGTAACGGCGGTTGAGAGGGCTGATGTGGTTCTGATGGTCATCGATGCGAAAGAGGGAGTAACCGAGCAGGATGCAAAGATTGCCGGTATCGCACATGAGCGCGGAAAAGGTATTATCATCGTGGTAAATAAATGGGATGCGATCGATAAGACCGATAAGACTATTTATGAGTACACCAATAAGATTAAGACCGTTCTGTCCTTTATTCCGTATGCGGAGTTCGTGTTCGTATCCGCACTGACCGGACAGCGTATGAATAAGCTGTTTGAGATGATCGACATGGTGCGCGAAAATCAGACACTGCGTATTGCAACCGGCGTTCTCAATGAGATCCTGGCAGAGGCAGTGGCACTGCAGCAGCCGCCGTCTGACAAGGGCAAGCGTTTAAAGCTCTACTATATGACACAGGTAGCGGTCAAACCGCCGACATTCGTTGTGTTTGTCAATGATAAGGAACTGATGCATTTCTCATATACACGGTATCTCGAGAACAAGATCCGTGACGCATTCGGATTCAAGGGAACTTCCTTAAAATTCCTGATCCGCGAGAGAAAGGGGAAGGATCAATAATGGAACGTCTCATCTGTATTGTGATTGGCTATATCTTTGGTCTGATCCAGTCCGGCTATCTGTATGGAAAGGCAAATCATATGGATATCCGCCAGTACGGCAGCGGAAATGCCGGTTCTACGAACGTCCTGCGTGTGATGGGAAAGAAAGCGGGCGCGATCGTATTTTTAGGGGACTTTTTCAAGGCGGTGTTTGCAATGGCAGTCTGCCGTCTGCTGTTTAAGGGAAATGCGGACGTGGATCTTCTTGCATTGTATGCGGGTCTGGGAGTCACACTCGGTCACAATTTCCCGTTTTACCTGAAATTCAAGGGCGGCAAGGGAATTGCCTGCATGGCGGGCATCATGACAGCGATGGATCTGCGGATTACGCTGACCTGTTTCGTGATTTTCTCCGTGACGGTGTTCCTGACCCGCTATGTATCGCTTGGTTCGATTCTTGTGTCGCTCACCTTTTTTGCAGAGCTTGTGATCTTTGAGAGCATGGGTTCCTACCGGGTAAGCACGCCGAACCGCATCCAGTTCTATGCACTGGGCGCGATTCTGATGTGTATGGCGATCTGGCGCCATCGGAGCAATATTGGGCGTCTATTGTCCGGCACAGAAAACAAACTGGGCGCGAAGAAATCATGAAAGAAGTTTAACAACACTTTACATAGTTGCCATAAGGTAATTGTTCACAGGTAGGCACTTTTGGAACCGAAAGTGCCGTAAGAAAACGTGGTGGCAGCAGGAATTTGCCGTATTTAAATGCGAAGCCACGGCAAATTCCGTTACTGGGCACGTATGCGTGAACGGTAACGTCATAAGTAATGGGAGTGTATAAAAATTTCCAAATAACATTGACCTGTAGAGAGAAGAAGAGAGAAAAGCAGGTCGGGAGGTATCAGGATGGCAGCAGTAGGAATTATCGGAGCCGGAACCTGGGGCACAGCCCTGGCGGTGCTTCTGAACAATAATGGGCAGGATGTGACAATCTGGTCCGCATTTGATACAGAGATCCAGGAAATGAGCCGCACCAGACGGCACAAAAATCTGCCGGAGGTTGTACTTCCGGATCCGATCCAGATGACAGCTGATCTGCGCACCGCGATGGCGGAGAAGGATATGCTGATTATGGCGGTTCCGTCCGTCTATGTCCGCAGTACGGCGGCGAAGATGAAGGAATACCTGCGTTACGGTCAGATTGTCGTGGATGTGGCGAAGGGAATCGAGGAGCAGAGTCTTATGACGATGTCACAGGTCATCGAGGAGGAACTTCCACTGGCGGAGGTAGCCGTCCTTTCCGGACCGAGCCATGCCGAGGAGGTGAGCCGGGGATTGCCGACCACCTGTGTGGCAGCGGCGCACCGCAAAAAGACTGCTGAGTTCATGCAGAGTGTGTTTATGAGCCCGGTGTTCCGTGTTTACACCAGCCCGGATATGCTGGGCGTGGAAATTGGCGCGGCTCTTAAAAATGTCATTGCGCTGGCAGCCGGTACCGCGGATGGGTTGGGATGCGGCGATAACACAAAGGCGGCGCTGATCACCCGCGGAATTGCGGAGATTTCCCGTCTGGGTATTGCAATGGGCGGAAAACAGCAGACCTTCTACGGATTATCCGGCATCGGTGATTTGATCGTAACCTGTGCGAGCATGCACAGCCGCAACCGCCGGGCGGGGATCCTGATTGGAAAGGGATATACGATGGATGAGGCGATGAAGGAAGTGCAGATGGTTGTCGAGGGCGTTTATTCTGCGAAAGCCGGTCTTCTGCTGGCGCAGAAATACGGCTGCGATATGCCGATCGTTTCCCAGGTCAATCAGGTGCTGTTTGACGGGAAATCTCCGAAAGAGGCGCTGGCGGATCTGATGATGCGCGATCCGCGGATCGAATCGAGCGATCTTCCGTGGGAAGGATAATTCATGCGGTAGCCGTTTTTCTGAATTTGAGTGATTAAATTCGGGAAAATAGCAATGAGATCTACTATGTTTTTCTGGAAAATGCAGGTGTCCGTGTCAGGTGGACAAAAGCTTATAAAAGTGCTTGCTATAACCTGTAAGAATACTTAATATAACTACGAGATCTGGAAAAGAGAGAATTTAGCGAAAAAAAACGAAAATCCGCTAAATTCCCTCTTTTTTAAGTGGTTTTTGTATTGACAATTAGAGGGGTAAAATTTATAATTGCCTCATTCAAATAGTTGTTGTATTCCATTGCAGCATAGAATTGGAGGAGAATATTATGAAAAAAAGAGTAGTTAGTCTTGGGCTTGCAGCTATGATGGCGATGTCTATGACCGCTTGCGGCGGTTCTGGAAATGCGGGCACTTCTGAATCAGCAGCAGAAGATGCACAGGGCGCAGAGGGAGCTGACGGCGAAGTATTTAAAATCGGCGGCATCGGACCGATCACCGGCGCGGCTGGCGCTTACGGCGAGGCTGTAAAGAATGGTACTGAGCTGGCAATCAATGAGATCAACGAGGCTGGCGGTATCAATGGTTACCAGGTAGCGTTCAACTTCCAGGATGATGAGAATGATCCGGAGAAGGCGATCAACGCATACAATACCTTAAAAGACTGGAATATGCAGATGCTTCTTGGCACCGTTACTTCCAAGCCGTGTATCGCAGTTGTAGCAGAGACAGCAGCAGATAACCTGTTCCAGCTGACTCCGTCCGGATCTGCTGTTGAGAGTATTTCCGGCGACAACGCATTCCGCGTATGCTATTCTGACCCGGATCAGGGACGTGCATCCGCTCAGTACATCGGCGAGCACAAACTGGCAACCAAGATCGCTATCATCTACGACAGCTCCAGCGAGTACTCCGATGGTATCCGCGAGTCCTTCGTAGCAGAGGCCCCGAATCAGGGTCTGGAGGTAGTAGCCAGCGAGGCATTTACATCTGATAACAATACCGATTTCTCCGTACAGCTTGATAAAGCAAAAGAGTCCGGCGCTGATCTGGTATTCCTGCCGATCTACTATCAGGAGGCATCTGTTATCCTGAAACAGGCAAACGATAAAGATTTCCACCCGCAGTTCTTCGGCTGTGATGGTATGGACGGTATCCTGAGCGTTGATGGCTTTGATAAGTCCTTAGCAGAAGGTCTGATGCTTCTGACTCCGTTCTCCGTAGACGAGGAGTCCAGCCAGGACTTCGTAACTGCTTACCGTGATGCTTACGGCATCGACCCGCTTCAGTTCGCAGCAGATGCTTACGACGGCGTATATGCAATTAAGGCAGCTGCAGAGAAGGCAGAGATCACACCGGATATGAGCACTTCCGATATCTGCGATGCACTGAAAACAGCTATGACTGAGATCCAGATCGATGGTCTGACCGGTACAGAGATGCACTGGACGGCAGAAGGCGAGCCGCAGAAAGCGCCGAAAGCTGTAGAGATCAAAGACGGCAAATATG
>ERZ773252.3494-NODE-3494-length-12005-cov-8.023849_pt1 | contig 12005 bp, 10 predicted proteins | sample MGYA00580517_ERZ773252 | MGnify/ENA primary metagenome ERZ773252 (study PRJEB29015, sample SAMEA2737766) | human gut metagenome | biome: human gut; feature: human-associated habitat; material: faeces | place: China | collected 2012 ... | reverse complement strand
GTCTGTATACCATCAATCTGTGGGTGGCAGGCTCCGGCTATGTAGCTATTTTTGACAAGGAAAATATTTTCAACAACAGCCTTGTGAACAGTATTACCCCGGGCTTTTTGGTAAATTTCAAAAATGTGATCATTATTTTCCTGATCACCATGGTAGCAAAATATCTGTTAGACTGGTACATGAGCACCAAGTCCGGATTTTTACTTCGTGCCGTAGGTGACAATGATACCATCGTTACCAGCCTCGGCGTGGACAAAGGACTGGTGAAGATCGTGGGTCTGTCTATTGCCAACGGCCTGGTATCCTTAAGCGGCTGCATCTATGCACAGCAGCAGAGAAGCTTTGAAATCTCTATCGGAACCGGTGCGGTAGTCATTGGTCTTGCCAGTGTTATCATCGGCACCAGTCTGTTCAAGAAGGTAACGTTCTTCCGTGTGACCAGCAGCGTAGTGGTAGGATCCATTTTGTATAAGGCATGTGTGGCAGTTGCCATGTTCGCAGGCATCAGCCCCAACGCCATCAAGCTGATCACAGCAGTCCTGTTCCTGATCATTCTCGTGATCAGCATGGACAGAAAGAAGGTGAAAGCATGCTAGAGCTTATCAATATCAATAAAAATTACAATCCCGGCTCGGTCAACGAGCTGTGTCTGTTCAAGGATTTCAATCTTACCGTAAAGGACGGAGAATTCGTATCTGTCGTAGGAAGTAACGGTTCCGGTAAGACTTCCATGCTGAATATCATCTGCGGAAGTATTGCGGTGGACAGCGGCAAGATTCTGATCCACGGAGAAGATATTACAAAACAGAAGGATTATATCCGTCAGCGCCGGATCGGCAGAGTGTATCAGGATCCCGCCAAAGGAACCTGCCCCAGCATGACGATCCTGGAGAACATGTCCATTGCGGAGAATAAGGGCAAGCCGTATAATCTGGGACGTGGTGTAAATAAGGCAAAACTGGAAACTTATCGTGAGATGTTACGACCTCTGAATTTAGGTCTGGAGGATAAAATGGGTGTGCAGGTCGGTTCCCTCTCCGGAGGACAGAGACAGGCGCTGGCACTGCTCATGGCGACCATGACACCGATTGATTTCCTGATCCTGGATGAGCATACCGCAGCGCTGGATCCCAAGACTGCGGAGATCATCATGGAACTCACCGACCAGGTCGTGAAAGAGAAGAAAGTGACCACCATTATGGTCACTCATAACCTCCGCTATGCCGTAGAGTACGGCAACCGCCTGATCATGATGCATGAAGGAAAAGCTATCCTGGATAAGGCTGGCGAAGAGAAAAAGAGCATTAACACGGAAGAGATTATGGGAATCTTCAATAAGATCAGTGTAGAATGCGGTAACTAAATTGAAAGTTTACGAAAGTATAGTTGCGCATAGGCAAAATAAGAACCGTGATTGGGAGCTTGCTCACAAATCACGGTTTTTATTTTTGCCGTGATGCGGCGAACGCCGCGATATGAAATAAGATTGGAAGAGTCTTTTGCTGGCAATCTTATGAATAGCGTGGATCATTGCAGATGCCATCTGCCACCCGGGGAGATCTGTTTGTATTAAAAGCACCATTTTCTGCTAAAAAAATACAAAAACAGGAGATTTTGCCATGTAAAAAACTGCTATTTTCGCTGAGCGTGCAAAATGAAGATATTCCGTACAAAAATTCCTGATTTAGAAGTTTTTTTGTACGGATTTTGCTATTTTGATGCGATTTTCACCAAAGCAATAGAAAGAAGGTTACGCGGCTGTTTCGCTAACTCTCTGTTGTAGGACAAACATATTACTGCCCGGAAAGTGATTTTAGAAAACCAAGCGGTATTTTTATCGAAGAATCCATGAAAACGTTCTAAAAATTACTGCTTCGGATAGGATGCTTCCATTCCGGCAGTAAATACCAGTCGCTGTAAAAGAAAATCGCATTAAATTTACTGCTTATAAAGCACAAAATGGATTTTAGGCAGTAAAGATCGGAACATCAAAACAAAAATACCACCCAGGAAGACAACAAAGTCATCCGGGTGGTATTTCACTAACTCTCAATTTATTTCTTTTCTGGGCGTAGATTTTCTAATACTTCATCCGGTACATACAGCTTCCCCCAGCCGGTTCCGAGGTCGATCTTGGGCTTGTTGGCGCCGTGGAAGTCGGAACCGCCGCTGATCTTCAGATCATATTTGGAGGCAAGTCCGCGGATCTGGCGCTCCTCAGCGGTATTGTAGGTGCTGTAGATGGCTTCGATGCCCACGAGACCGATCTTTTTCAATTCCGCTACGAGAGTATCCAGACGATCATCGCTCATGTGATAGAGGATCGGATGTGCCAGCACCGGTACGCCGCCGGCCCCCAGGATCAGTTCCACAGCCTGAGCGGGTGTCACCTTTTCCCTCGGAACAAAGCAGGGACAGTGATCGCCCACGTAGCGGTCAAAGGCTTCTTTCATACTCTGGATATAGCCGTGGGAGAGGAGATATCTTGCAAAATGAGCCCTGGTGATGACAGCACCGGGGAATTCCGATAAAAGTGCTTCATAAGTAATGTCAATGTCATGCTCTCTGAGCAGCGCGCACATCTTTGCATTGCGGTTCTCGCGGGAACGAATGAAATCTTCTAAGTAATGGGCAAACTTCGGCTGGCAGTAATCAATGAAAAGGCCAACCATGTGGATATCTTTGCCCTGATATTCCGTAGACAGTTCAATACCGGGGATCACTTCCGGCACCTGAGAGGCGGGAGCGTCAGACGGTGAAGCAGCCTGAGCCTGCCGCAGTTCCTCCGCATACCGGATCGCCCGTTCCAGACCGTTGACCGTATCGTGATCGGTGAGAGCGAAGGCAGTTAAGCCTTTTTGCATTGCATAATCAACTAATTCTTCCGGGGTAAAGGTACCGTCGGAACAGGTGGAATGTACGTGAAGATCTACCATATTTCTATCCATTCTGATATTATCTTAGTTCTCGTCGTCTTCGGTCTGTGCGGTGAATACAGTACGCTTTCTTGCCATTTCATCGCTTGCCAGGTACTCATCGTAGGTAGTGATCTTGTCTACCAGACTGCCATTCGGCAGAATCTCGATGATACGGTTGGCAGTGGTCTGTACGAACTGGTGGTCATGGCAGGAGAACAGTGCCACACCGGGGAACTTGATCAGACCGTTGTTCAGTGCAGTGATGGACTCCATGTCCAGATGGTTGGTGGGCTCATCCAGGATCAGGCAGTTGGCGCCGCTGATCATCATCTTGGACAGCAGGCAGCGAACCTTCTCACCACCGGAGAGGATGCGGACCTTCTTCACACCGTCTTCGCCGGCGAACAGCATACGTCCCAGGAAACCGCGGACATAAGTGGCATCCTTTACGGGAGAGTAACCGGTCAGCCAGTCGGCGATGGTCATATCATTGTCGAACTCTGCGGTATTGTCCTTCGGGAAGTAGGACTGGGAAGTGGTAACACCCCACTTGTAGGTTCCCTCATCCGGCTCGATCTCTCCGGCAAGGATCTGGAACAGTGTGGTCTTCGCCAGCTCGCAGCTTCCTACGAAAGCAACCTTATCTTCACGGCCCAGAGTAAAGGAGATGTCATCCAATACCTTTTCTCCGTTGATGGTCTTGGACAGATGCTCCACAGCCAGTACTTCGTTACCGATCTCACGCTCGGGGCGGAAGTCGATATAGGGATATTTTCTGCTGGAGGGCTTAATGTCATCCAACTCAATTTTTTCCAGGGCACGTTTTCTGGAAGTAGCCTGCTTGGATTTGGAAGCATTTGCGGAGAAACGGGAGATGAACTCCTGTAATTCCTTGATCTTTTCTTCCTTTTTCTTATTGGCTTCTTTCATCTGCTTCACCAGCAGCTGGCTGGATTCATACCAGAAGTCATAGTTACCGGCATACAACTGAATCTTGCCGTAGTCGATATCGGCAATCTGGGTACATACCTTGTTCAGGAAATAACGGTCATGGGATACCACGATAACGGTATTCTCGAAATCGATCAGGAAGTCCTCCAGCCATGCGATCGCGTCTAAGTCCAGATGGTTGGTAGGCTCGTCGAGCAGCAGGATGTCGGGATTACCGAACAGTGCTTTGGCTAACAGGACCTTCACCTTCAGGCTGCCGTCTAAATCCTTCATGAGAGAGTAGTGGAACTCGGTGCCGATGCCCAGACCGTTTAACAGCATGGCGGCATTGGATTCTGCTTCCCAACCGTCCATTTCAGCGAATTCTGCTTCCAGTTCGCTGGCACGGATGCCGTCCTCATCACTGAAATCTTCCTTGGCATAGATGGCATCCTTTTCCTTCATGATCTGGAAGAGACGTTCGTTACCCATGATAACGGTATCCATAACCACGTTGTCATCGTATTTGAAATGATCCTGTTCCAACACGGAGAGACGCTGACCGGGGGTGATGACGATATCACCTTTGGTAGTGTCCAGCTGACCGGACAGGATCTTCAAAAAGGTGGATTTACCGGCACCGTTAGCTCCGATGAGGCCGTAACAGTTGCCCTCGGTAAACTTGATGTTGACATCTTCGAATAAAGCTTTCTTACCCACACGGTAAGTTACGTTGTTTGCACTGATCATTCTTAAACCTCTTGTTATTCTTCTTATTAAATGTGTTACAAAGCCACCCTTACCATTATACATAAAAGCCCACATATTTCAAGGAAAAAGTGTGAAATCTTGACAGAGTAAAATATTTATGTAAAATGATTACTAAAAGATATGAACAAGGTTCATTGGCATAATGGAGGTTTGCATGGCAACGATTAAAGAGATTGCAGAGATCGTGGGTGTGTCGAGCGCAGCGGTCTCCAGAGTATTGAATTACGATGAAGGAATTTCCGTCAGTGAGGAAACGAGAGAGGCTATTTTTGCCACAGCGGAGAAGATTGGCTATAAGAAAAAAGTTATTTATCCGAAAATTGAAAACGTTGCACTTTTGTATTTTACAGATAATGAGGATGAATTGGAGGATGTGTTTTACCGCGGTGTCAGGGAGGAAGTTATAAAGCAGGCAAAAAAAATGAATATCCGACTGCAGATTTATGACCGCAGAGATGGCATGAGCGTGATCCCCAGAGATCTGAATGCCTTTATTGCCGTAGGCTGGCTGACCCGCAAAGAGATCAATCAATTGTATAAAATCTGCCCCAGAGGAGTGTTCATCGGCACATCACCGGATGAAAAATTGTTTGATGCGGTTAGACCCAATATGGATTCCTTCGTGACACAGATGGTAGATTATTTTGTGGAAAAGGGTCATAAAAAAATCGGATTTATTGGCGGAAGCGACCGGAATATTGATACGGGGAAGCCCTCCATGGATATCCGAGAATGGTCCTTTCGGCAAAGTGTGGCATATTATCATTGTCTGGAGGAGGAATATATCCTGATCTCGGAGAAATTCACCGTGGATGAAGGTTATCGCATGGGAAAAGAATTACTGAAAAAAAGTTCCCTGCCCACCGCATTGTGCATTGCGAGCGATACACTGGCAGTGGGAGTATTGCAGGCACTGAATGAAAAAGGGATACAGGTGCCGGAGCAGATGGCGCTTTTCAGCATCAATGATGTGAATATAGCCAAATATCTGTCTCCGCCGTTGACAACCATACATATTGATATTCCCTGCATTTGTGAGACGGCATTGGATCTGCTGCGAAACCGGGTGCTGTATGGTGGCAAAGTGACAAAGCTTATCTTTGTGAACGGGATTCCAATTTTTCGCAAGAGCTGCTAAATCAATAATAAGTCAATGAACAATAAATAGAAAAAAGTTAAAAGGGAGGTGACGGAACAGACCTCTCTTTTTGTATGCTTATTTTGTATAAAACTGACAAAAGATACCTGCCAAATTTGGCAATAGGGTAAAAAAAGAACAAGAGGCATTGACGAAAAGAGGTAATGATGCTATATTTTTTCTAAAGGTAAATAATTTACTATAATAAAAGTAAAACATTAACTTTAGAAAGATTGAAAGGAGAAAATTAATGAGAAAGAAATTTTTGGGGATTTTGTTGGCGGCAGGAGTAATCGCGGCAATGACAGGATGCGGAAGCACAAACAATGTAGACGGTGAGAAAGCAACAGCAGATGAGAATGGTAATTATCTAATTAATGGTAGCTTTGAAGAGGCTGATTTTACCGGATGGACGGTAAATAATGTGAACGATTCCACAGAGGAACTGGATATCTATGATCGTGATACTGACTGTTTCGAGGGGGTACAGTCCCTGCATTTTTATTCCGGTAGCAGTAATGTGGATTTTTCCGCAGAACAGACGGTGAACGGACTGGAGGAAGGCACTTACAAACTGACGGCACATATCCAGGGAGATGCTGCAGGGGATAAAAACGCAACGGTGTATTTCTACGCTGTGGTAAACGGGGAAGAAATCAAAGTGGACGGAGAACTGAACGGCTATGTGAACTGGTACACTGCAGAGATACCGGATTTGAAGCCTGCGGACGGAGAAATCACGGTAGGTGTACGTGTTACTACAGCACCCGGCGGATGGGGCACCATCGATGATCTCACGCTGGTGAAGGAGTGATCATGGAATTTATCAAGGGTATGGACATCTCTATGGTGAAGGAACTGGAAGTCAGCGGAGCGTCCTATTACATAAACGGAAAACAGGAGGATCTGTTTCGTATCCTGAAGGAGTGCGGAACGACCATGGTACGGCTCCGGATCTGGTCAGACCCGTTTGATGAGATGGGTAACTCCTACGGTGGCGGGGGCAATGATTTACAGACTACCATAGAAATTGCCGGAAGAACTGTGGAAAACGGAATGGACTTTATGTTAGACTTTCATTACAGCGATTTCTGGGCAGATCCCGCCAAACAGATCAAGCCGAAGGCATGGCAGAAGCTGCGGGGAGAAGCGTTGGAGACTGCAGTGTATCTGCATACCGTGAATACGCTGAAGGCACTTAAGAATCACAAGCTAATTCCGAAAATGGTGCAGGTCGGCAATGAGATTACCAAGGGTCTTCTCTGGCCGGACGGTTATGTGGAGCAGACGGAGAATATGGCAAGGCTTTTGCGGGCAGGGATCCGGGGAGTGAGGGAAGAGTGCCCCGGGGCAGGAATTGTGCTGCATTTGGATTTCGGCACCAACAATGAGCTTTACAGGCAGTGGTTCGACCGGATCGCACCGTTTGCATTGGATTATGATGTGATCGGAATGTCCTACTATCCGCACTGGAACGGCTCTCTGGAGCAACTGCAGAATAATATGAACGATATCAGTGCCCGTTACGGCAAGAATGTACTGGTGGTAGAGACTTCCATCGGCTATACTACGGATACCCTGGGATGTAAAGGAATCGTCTATTCCGAGAAGGAAGAAGAGGCTACCGGATATCCTGCCACACAGGAAGGACAGGAGCAGTTCTTAAGGGATCTGATGGCTACAGTCAGGAAGGTCAAGGAGGACAGAGGAATCGGTGTGTTTTACTGGGAACCCGCATGGCTCCCGATTCCGGATTGTACCTGGGCGAGCACGAGCGGAAGTCAGTATATGCAGGAAAAAATGGCAGCCGGCAACGCCATGGCGAATATGGCATTATTTGATGCAGCCGGCAATGCCAACAGTGCCCTGCTGCATATGAAAACAATGTAGGTGAGGAATGACTATGAAAAAAGGAATCATATCGATGTTGTGCATTGCACTGGCGGTGGGGACACTGACCGGATGCGGAAGTAAAAAAGAGGATAACAGACTGGTGATCTGGACGAATATGAACGTGGAAGTGGATACGCTCCAGAAATATGCAGATACCTGGGGAGAACAGAATGGATATGAGGTGGAGGTGATCCACCAGTCCCCGTCGGTGCAACAGTTTGCACAGGCGGTGAAAAGTGCTGAAGGACCGGATGCTGTAGTGGGTATCCCAAATGACCAGCTTGCGGATTATGTGAATGCAGGCCTGACAGCGGAAGTACCGGCAGAACTTTATAATGATGCGGATTTTTCCGAAGCTGCAGTTCAGGCATGCTATGTGGACGGCAAAAGATATGCAGCACCTCTTTCTGTGGAGACAACCGCTTTATTCTATAATACGGACATGGTAGAAAAAGTGCCTGCGACCTGGGAGGAACTGGTGGAACAGGCAGTGGAGAACGGCGGTGTGCAGTTTGATGCCACCAGTATCTATTATGATCTGGGATTTGTCAGAGCCTGCGGCGGCTATATTTTTAATTATCAGAATGGTGCTTATGATACGTCGGACATTGGCCTGGCAAATGATGGGGCAGTACAGGCGTATCATTTCCTTGATGATCTGTGCAACCGTTATGGCCTGATTACGGCAGATGTCACGGCAGATATTGCCAGAAGCAATTTCCAGAACGGAAAATGTGCGTACTATATTGGAGGCCCTTGGGATATTGACGGTTTTACTTCGGCAGAGACACCCTTTGGCATCACGGAGATGCCGACATTTCACGGTCAGGCATTCGTAACACCGGTGGGAACCCAGGTAAGCTTTGTGGGTAAGGACAGTGATAAACAGGAGCCGGCATGGAGTTTTATCAAATATCTGATTGAAAACGGTGCAAAAGATCTGTATGAAGCAGGTGACCGCATTCCTGCAAGACTGTCCGATCAGGAACTGGAAGAGATCAGGGAGAATGCTTACGCGAAAGCATTTATCGTACAGATCAATCAGGGAGAACCGATGCCTACCGTATCCGAGATGGGTCAGCTATGGAGCATTCATGTCAATAATATCCGTTCCATGTGGTCAGGTGAGCAGACTCCAGAGGAAGCGGCGAAAAATATGGTGGCGCAACTGGAAGAAGCTGTTGAATTGATGAATTCAGGAAAGTAGTGAAGATATGAAGAAGAAAAAGAATGGTATGGCATATGCCTATCTGGCACCCACACTGATTACCATATTGTTGGTGACTTGTCTGCCAATTCTGTATACGGTTATTTTGTCTTTCACGAATTATAATATGTACCATTTGGGAGATTACACTTTTGTGGGAGCAGACAATTATCTGACAGTTTTTTCCGGGAGTATTAAAAGTGTGTTTTTCCCGGTGCTTGGGTGGACGATATGTTTTGCGATATTCAGTACGGTGGGTTCCTATGCTATGGGACTGCTGCTGGCAATTCTTCTGAACAATCCGCATATGAAGGAATCCAAAATATATCGGGCAATACTGATCGTACCGTGGGCATTGCCGTCCACAATCGCTATTCTTGCATGGCAGGGATTGCTAAATGAGCAATACGGCGGGATCAATAATCTGCTTCATGTAATCGGAATTGCATGGAACATCCCATGGCTGACGAATCCCCTTTGGGCGAGGATTGGGCTGATCATTGTCAATGTATGGCTGGGATTTCCTTATATGATGAATGTCTGTCTGGGCGGTTTGCAATCCATCTCCACGGAATATTATGAAGCGGCGGAGATTGACGGGGCATCGAAGTTTCAATGCTTTAAAAGTATTACACTTCCCATGGTGACGAAGCTTTCTATCCCGTTGGTGATTTCTTCATTTGCGGCGAATTTCAACAATTTCGGAAATATCTATATGATAACACAGGGCGGTCCTGCCAGAGTAGACAACCAGTTCGCCGGTTATACGGATATTCTGGCAAGTACGACTTACAAAATGACTACATGGTCTAACCGGTACGAGTTGTCTGCTACATTTAGTGTACTGATCTTTATTATTGTCGGAACATTTACATTGGTGAACATGCATTTGTCCGGCTCATTCAAGGAGGTGGATTAAATGCTTGGCAGAGAGAAAATGAACGGTTCGGAAATGCGTGCGCTCTGGGGAAGCCGTATTGTAATCTGGATCACCATAATACTGGTGCTGTTTCCGGTAGTGTGGATCGTAATGTCTTCTTTTTCGGCGGGCGACAGTTTTTTTCTGTCCTCTCTCTTTCCGGAAAAGTTCAGTGTGGAACACTATGTGACGTTGTTTCGGGAGACGGATTTTACTGTATGGGTATGGAATTCCCTAAAGTTTTGCGTTATTGTGGCGACGATCCAGCTTGTGATCACTTCTCTGGCGGCATATGCATTCGCGAGACTGCGTTTTATCGGGAGAAAATATGGACTCATGTCGCTGCTGGTGCTGCAGGTATTTCCCAACAGTATGGCAGTGGCAGGCTACTATATTCTGATCTATAGGTTTGGGCTGGTTGACAGCAGTCTTGCGTTAATCTTTGTGCTGGCGGGAGGCAGTGCATACAATATCTGGCTGTTAAAATCCTATATTGATGGTCTGCCGGTGGAACTGGATGAGGCAGCAATGGTAGACGGGGCGAATCAGTTTCAGGTGTTTTACAAGATTATCATTCCGCTTGCCATGCCGCAGCTTGCGGTGATCTTCCTGTTTTCTTTTATAGCAACCTACAGCGAATATGTAATCACATCGATTTTTTTGCAGACACCGGGAAAAATGACGCTGGCGTTGGGATTACAGTCTTTTATCAGTGATCAGTTTGCTGCTCACTGGACGCTGTTTTCAGCAGCAGCGGTGATTTCATCCTTGCCAATTATGATTGTTTTCATGTGTCTGCAGAGATTTATCCAGAGTGGACTGGTGGCAGGCGGTGTGAAAGGATAAGCAATATAGATTTTAAAGACATAAATTTTACATAGTAATGATTGCTAGGAGGACCTCCCTTTGATAAAATGAATTTATCAAAGGGAGGTTTTCTTATGGAGACAAAATTAAATTACAAAAGAACGTTTCTGATCGGACTGGCTTTTCTTAGCATCTGTTCCTTCTGGCAGATGTATGACAACATCATCCCCCTGATCCTGCAGAATACCTATCATCTGGGCGAGACCATGACGGGAGCGGTGATGGCATTAGACAATGTGCTGGCGATCTTTCTGCTGCCGGTGTTCGGTACGTTGTCAGATAAGGTACATACGAAGCTTGGCAGAAGAATGCCCTTTATCGTGTCGGGTACGATCCTGGCAGTGATCTTCATGATGTTACTGCCGATGATCGACAATGCAGAAAAGGCAAGATGGGGCACTGTAGAGTCCTTCAGTAACCAGGTGATCTTCCTGGCGGTGCTGTTTTTCACCCTGGTGTCCATGGGACTGTATCGTTCCCCGGCAGTAGCACTGATGCCGGATGTAACCCCGAACCATCTGCGCAGCCGTGCCAATGCGGTGATCAATCTCATGGGAGCTGTGGGCGGTGTCTATGCTCTGATCATGATCAAAGTTCTGGTGGGCAAAGGTGAAACACCGGATTATCTGCCTTTATTTGCAAGTATTGCAGCAGTCATGGCGATCGCTGTGGGAATTCTCGTGATGACCATCCGGGAAAATAAGCTGCGGGAAGAAGTCGAGAAGGCAGAGGCGGCAATTGCAGAAACAATAGAAGAAAAAGCGATGGCTGAGGGCGTGGAAGCTGTCGGTGAGATCGAGGCAGTGGGAGATACCGGAGCGGTAAAAGCTTCCGACGGGAAAAAACAGACAGGAAAGACGGAAGGCACCAAGGGGATGCCGAAGGAAGTGAAGCGGAGTATGTATTTCATGCTGGCGTCTATTTTCTTATGGTTTACCGCATATAATGCCGTGACCACAGCCTTTTCCCGCTACACGAAGGTAGTATGGAAGATGGAGGGCGGAAGCTTCGCCAACTGTCTGATGGTAGCGACGGTAGCTGCTATTCTGAGTTATATTCCCATTGGAAACATCTCTGCGAAGATCGGTCGTAAGAAGACTATCATGGGCGGTGTTCTGCTGATGGCAGCCTGCTATGGTGGCGCAATTTTTGCCAGAGAATATCACCCCATCATCAATGTGGCATTTGCCCTGATCGGTGTGGCATGGGCAGCCATCAATGTGAATTCCTATCCGATGATCGTGGCCATGAGCAGTGGCAGCGATGTGGGAAAATTCACCGGAACCTATTATACGTTCTCCATGGCAGCGCAGATCCTGACTCCGGTATTGTCCGGATTTTTGCTGGAGAAGGTGTCCTATA
>ERZ773252.3491-NODE-3491-length-12013-cov-3.489129_pt1 | contig 12013 bp, 6 predicted proteins | sample MGYA00580517_ERZ773252 | MGnify/ENA primary metagenome ERZ773252 (study PRJEB29015, sample SAMEA2737766) | human gut metagenome | biome: human gut; feature: human-associated habitat; material: faeces | place: China | collected 2012 ... | reverse complement strand
TTGAAGAAAGTCACAAAAACAGCAAATATAACTTTGAAGAAAGTCACAAAAACAGCAAATATAATTTTGAAGAAAGTCACAAATATGATAAAGATAATCTTGAAGAAAGTCACAAATATGATGTATAATATCTTGAAGAAAAGTATATAACATATAATATGATGTAAGTGTCAAAAGTCCAAAATACGATTGTGCACATGCAAACAAATATTTTAGATTTATTGACACACCTATATTATGGAGGCAGATATGTATTTTAAAAGAAAAGCATATAATAAACTATTAGACTGGAAGAAACTTTATTCAGATAAATATGCGGTATTATTGGAGGGGGCAAGGCGAGTCGGCAAATCGACGATTGCTGAAAGTTTTGCAAAAAATGAATATAAATCATATATATTGATAGATTTTTCAAAGGTGACAGATAATATATTAGACTGTTTTGAGGATATAGGAAATTTAAATATATTTTTTTTGAGACTGCAGGCTGAAACAGGAATAACATTGTATGAACATGATTCTCTTATTATTTTTGATGAAGTACAGCTTTTTCCAAAGGCAAGGCAGGCGATAAAACATCTTGTGTCTGATGGCAGATACAGTTATTTGGAAACAGGTTCTTTGATTTCAATCAGGAAAAATGTAAAAGATATTTTAATCCCATCTGAGGAAATGAAGATACAGGTTTATCCTATGGATTATGAAGAATTTTGTAATGCTGCGGGTAGCAGTTATGAACTTTTGCAACAGATTTTTGATTGTGGTACGGCTATCGGACAGGCAACTAACCGTAAATTAATGAGAGATTTGAGGATATATATGGCAGTGGGGGGGATGCCGCAGGCGGTAGAAGCATATATAAATGGGAAAAACTTTTCAGAAATTGATATGGTTAAAAGACAGATAATTTCTCTTTATGAGGAAGATTTTAAAAAAATTGATTCATCAGGGAGAATATCGGCACTGTACCATTCCATTCCGGCACAGCTTTCAAAAGATGTAAGAAAATATCGGATTACAACAGCAATCGGAAAGAAAAATAATATAAAAATGGAAGAATTATTGTACGAATTGATAGATTCAAAAACAGTTTTACCGTGTTATAACTCAACAGACCCAAGAGTAAGTCTGACGGATACAAAAGATTTTGACAGTTACAAATTATATCTTTCTGATACCGGATTGTTTGTCACTTTGATGTTTATTGACCGCCCGGTAACGGAAAATGATATATATGCAAAAATGCTTTCAGATAAATTACCTGCAAATCTAGGGTATCTCTATGAGAATCTTATCGCTCAGATGATTGCTGCATCGGGAAGGGAATTGTATTATCATACTTGGGAAAAAAATGGCAGTACACATTATTATGAGGTGGACTTTCTGACTTCTGAGGGAAGTAAATTAAATGCATTTGAAATTAAGTCATCCGGTGCAGGAAAACATGAGTCGATAAAGGAGTTTTGTAGGAAATTTTCTCAAAATGTTAATAAGGCATATTTAATATCGCAGAAAGATGTGGGTATGGAAGATAATTTAATGTTTAAACCATTTTATTTAATGCCTTTTTTGATAAAATAAAATATTTTTTGAAGAAAATGGAGTTGTTAAGAAAATGGCACATAAGGCATTTTTGGCAGTTGCGTAAATTGGTGCTGAACAAGAGCAGGGAAGAAAATATTTTTCCTATATCTGCAAATAAATTTAAACAATAATACAATTCTTAAAATTATTAAACAAAAATCACCCCTGCCGCTCAATCATGAGAAGCAGGGGTGTTAAAATGCCATTGATACTTGTATTCATTTGTCTTTTATTTTACTGTTACTTTGCACACGATTTTCTTTTTACCTGAAATTACCGTAATGTTGACTTTTCCTTTTCTTTTGGCTTTGATTTTTCCGGTTTTGCTGACAGTGACAATCTTTTTATTTGAAGTTTTGTAAATAATCTTATCCCGACTGTTTATCGGTGTTAGAGTAACTTTCAATCTAAAAGTTTTACCCTTTTTCAAAGTCAGTTTAGTGCGGTTTAGTTTTATCTTTTTCGTGGTCTTTGTCTTTTGGCTTGTCTGTGTATTTGTGTTTTGATTTGAATTTTTATCTGAAGTATTTGTATTCTGTTTATCAGAAGTTGTCTTAGCTATTCTAACAGACTCTACTTTTCCACAAACAGTGCAAGTTCTGGATTTCAGTCCGTCTTTTGTGGCTGTTGGTTTTTTTACAACCTTGTATTCTCCATAACTGTGTCCTGTTGCCTTGACTGTTTCAGTTTTAGTATTGCCACATATGGTGCAGGTATATGTCTTTGTACCTCTCTTTGTGCAGGTAGGTTTTGTTGTAATCTTTCCATCGTCATAGCTATGAGTTTCAGTTTTAGCAATCGATTTACCGGAAGAAATTTTCTTTCCACAATCGGTACAATAAGTATCACCGGTATAACCTTTTTCCTTACAGGTAGCATCCTTTTTGTTACGGATTTCAGTATGCTGATGTCCTGTTGCCTTGACTGTTTCGGTTTTAGTATTGCCACAGACAGTGCAGGTAAAAGTTTTTGTGCCTTTCTTTGTGCAGGTCGGTGCTGTTGTGATTTTTCCATCATCATAGCTGTGATTGTTTGTTTTGGCAGTCGTCTGACCTGATGAAATTTTCTTACCGCAATCGGTACAATAAGTATCACCGGTATAACCCTCATCTTTACAGGTAGCGTCCTTTTTATTACGGATTTCAGTATGCAGATGTTTTGTTGTTTTTTTGACTGTTTCAGTTTTAGTATTGCCACAGATAGTGCAGGTAAAAGTTTTTACACCCGTATCTTTACAGGTCGGGCTTGTTGTAATCTCACCTGTATTCCAGTTGTGATTGTCTGTTTTGACAATCGTCTTACCTGATGAGATTTTCTTACCGCAATCGGTGCAATAAGTATCACCGGTATAGCCTTCATCCTTACAGGTAGCGTCCTTTTTATCACGGATTTCGCTGTGAAGATGCTTTGCTTGTCTGCTGCCTTGCTTATCGTTTCGGTTTTAGTATCGCCACAGATGGTACAGGTAAAAGTTTTTACGCCTTCTTTTATACAGGTCGGTTCTGTTGTGATTTCACCATCATTCCAATGATTATCACATTCATGTACAGTTATTGTTGGCATATCTGTTATTGTCAATCCGTACAACGATGCCGTTAATGTTGTGTTACCCTCTTTGACACCTGAAATTTTCCCATCACTATAAGTGGCAATCGAAGAATCAGTGACAGAAATGTCCGGTATATCTGCCACAAATGCCTTACCTCCCAGATAATTAATCATAGTTTTTATATTTGGTGTTATTGTTTCTCCGGTTTTAAGAATATATGAATCTTTATCAAAACATAGTTCAATATTTTTAATCTTGCTCTTAATTAATGAAATAGCCGTAATCTGCTCGTTGTCAATTGCTGATGTTTTAGTTGTATTCAGAGATGGTCTGTATGCAAATTCTTCCACCCAGTAGTCACAGCCATCGTATTTTACATGGCCAATTCCAACGCAGTTAAACTTAGGATTTAACATATTTCTGCGGTGTCCTTGTCCGTTATATTTTTCACCATCTTCACGCCATGCTGTATTTACTGCTTGTGCTGAGTGATAGCCTATTGCAATATTCTCTCCTACAGATTGCCAATCAGTGATATTTTCTTCTTTATAAATGCTAGAAGAGTCTTCACCATTTGGTCTGGTATGATCATACCGTATTACAAGTTCCGCTGCACGCTTCATTGCAAGTTTCTCCAAATCATAATCATAAGTAAGAGCATCTCCAAAATATGCGTCTTTTTTTGTATTGGTTTCATTCCAGCACCAGGCATCATAATCACTCGTTCTCATCTCATTTATCATGTCAAGGATTGTCCTGGCTTCCGTCTGGCCATATTGTACTGAGATGTTGACCGGGATGATTTCTTCTGCTGCATTTGATTTATTTGAAATTGTCACAAAAAAGCTTATGCACAAGAAAAATGAAAGTAACTTTGATAGATGTTTTTTCATAGATTTCACCTGTCCTTTCTATAAATAAATTGTTAGGTGATTGCGAAACTACTTATAGGTTGTGTTATATTTGCACAATTTAATTACAGTTTATGATAGTTTCGCAAATGCCTAAATAGATTGTTATGAATACTTGTGATAAGAAATCACTGTAACTATTTATGGTGGCAGCACTTAAAATGATAAATGTCAAAAAATGTATTATTTAAATGAATTATACAAAAAGTGTGTTGTGAAATCAATAGATGTGTAAATATAAATTTACGCATCCCTGATGGTATTTCTTACCCCAGAATCTCCCTAATCCTCACACTATAATCATGCCTGCTTTGCACCGTTTCAAGACCATGCATTGCAATCGCTGTCCGTTTATCTTCATGTTTCAGATAATAGTCCGTTTTTTCGAGAAGGTCATCTATGCCATTGTAAACCTCAAGGTCTTTTCCAATCGTGAAACAGTCTTTTAAATCCTCTCTCCAGTCAGTAATGAGAAAGCCGCCCGCTCCGAGTATATCAAATACTCTTAAAGGTATTCCGGTTTCGATATTTGGTGCTGTCATGTTTATATTTATCTTAGAACTTGCAAAAACAAGCGGTGCTTTTAAAAGATAATCCACAGCTTTATGTGTTATGAGCGTGGGAAAGAGGGCAGAGGTGTCGCTTGTTGTGAAAAGATGGACATTCTTAGGATGTTTCATGGCAAGCCTGTTAAGTGTCATTGTACGCATTTTAGCGGCTGTTTTGTGTGAGAGTACACTTGTTGCAAAGTGAAATTTTAAATCCGCATTTGACTGTGTACTCCTTTTTATATCTGTATATTCGGACAGCATATCAATGATTTCAGGTGTGAGCATATTTTTTAAGAGATTACCTCCGCTCACATTTAACTGTGCTTCGATAGCGGCATCCATATAGCCGCAGAGGTAGTCGGGGAGTGTGTGCTCCATTTCGTCATAGCGGTTTTTGTCATAAAGATTTCCCACAAATGAAATATCGTACTTATATTTTGAAAATAAATTGTTTTTATAGCTTTTTGTGTATTCAGATTTTGCAGTTGTATAATTTTCTGTTTGTTTTAAATTTATATTTTTTATAGAAATATTTTTGTATGCAGTCTGCTCAGGCAAGTTTGACTTTATAAAGTCATTGTCTGTTAAATCTGATAAATTATGACTGTTTTCAATAAGTGCCTGTACACGTTTTGTATTAGTACATAGTGGCAGGTAATGAACGGTATCTGTTCCATTATTGTTAAAATGTTTTGCTTCACTGCTGTCAAATGTATATATACAGTTGGTTTTGTAATTTACTGACGGATGCTGCATATTTAAAAGAGGAGAGTCCACATTGTAACATATATAACGGATGTTTTGTCTGTGGCAGACCTCGGCTATATATGAAAAAAAATTTACTGAAAAAACAGCATCATATTTTGTTTCTTTTTCTGATGTTTTTTCACATAATTTATCTTCAAGCACTTTGGAAAAAGATGCAATATCTTCATCACTCATTTTTATTGCAGAAAAATCAAGGACATCACAAAGATGTCCCTCATTTTTCATAGTATCCAGTATATCGGGATATACGAAAATATCCCATCTGCAAATCAGTATATTCATTAGAAAACTCCGTTTTTAAGCTGTTTCTTCATTATCTTTTGATTCTGCAATCAGGTTTTTTCCGGCAGTTGAGAGCATAAGTTTAATTCTGTTAAGCTGGTTTACCTCGCTTGCTCCCGGATCGTAGTCAACTGCTACAATGTTTGAGTCAGGGTACTGGTGACGGAGTTCCTTTATTACACCTTTACCTACGACATGGTTAGGTAGACAGCCAAACGGCTGTGTGCAGACTATGTTTGGAACGCCTGATTTTATAAGTTCTATCATCTCACCCGTAAGGAACCATCCCTCACCTGTCTGATTACCACATGATACGATAGGTGAAGCGTATTCTGCAAGTTTCTGAATCGGAACGGTAGGGTGGAAGCGTTTGCTTGCGGCAAGTGCGTCATTTGCACATTTACGGTATCTTTCGATAAACCATATAAGGAAATTGTTTATCTTCGCACTTGATTTTTTCTTGCCGAGGTATTCAGCCTTAAAGTTTGCGTTGTATAAGCTATACATAAAGAAGTCGATAAGATCCGGGCATACGGCTTCTGCACCTTCTTCTTCGAGAAGCTCAACTATAAAGTTGTTTGCAAGCGGCATGAATTTAACAAGTATCTCACCTACAATACCTACTTTTGGCTTCTTTATGTCAACAAGTTCAAGTTCATCAAATTCCTTAACGATATTCTGGATGTTTTTCTTAAATTGCTTCTTATTTGCCTTTTTAACTGACTCGATAGCAATCTTTTTCCATTTTTCATGGAGTGCATTTGCAGAGCCTTTTACTTTTTCGTAAGGTCTTGTCTTGTAGAGCACACGCATGAACACATCACCGTATATAAGTGCCTGGAGTGCCTTGTTTGCCATTTCGAGATTTACCTTTAAGCCTGGATTTTTCTCAATTCCGGCACTCATTGAGATGACAGGGATATAACCCATTCCAGCTTTTTCGAGTGCACGTCTGATAAATCCTATATAGTTTGTTGCACGGCAGCCGCCACCTGTCTGCGTGATGATAAGGGCAACTTTGTGGAGGTCGTATTTTCCTGACAAAAGTGCCTGCATAAACTGTCCTACAACGATAAGTGACGGATAGCATGCATCATTGTTTACATATTTAAGACCGTAATCTATACATTTGCTGTCTGCCTTTAATACCTCTACATTGTAACCGCAGGAAGCAAGTGCAGATTCGAGTATCTCAAAGTGGATAGGAGACATATCAGGTACGAGTATCGTGTAGTCTTTTCTCATCTGTTCCGTGAATATAACTCTGTGGTGTGCAGTGTCAACACGCTTAGCCTCGATTTTTTTGCGTTCCCTGTCTTTTACGGCGGCGAGGAGTGAACGGATACGGATTCTTGCCGCACCTAAGTTGTTTACTTCATCTATCTTTAATACAGTGTATATCTTATTCTGTTTTGTGAGAATGTCGCTTACCTGGTCTGTTGTAACAGCATCAAGACCGCAGCCAAATGAGTTTAACTGTATAAGGTCAAGATTGTCATTTTTGGCAACAAATGAAGCTGCCTTATACAGTCTTGAATGATACATCCACTGATCCATTACGATAGTAGGACGGTCAACCTCGGAAAGTTCTGAAATGCTGTCCTCTGTGAGAACTGCAACACCGTATGATGTGATAAGGTCAGGAATACCATGGTTTATCTCAGGGTCGCTGTGGTATGGGCGGCCTGCGAGCACGATGCCGTGTCTGCCTGTTTCTTTGAGATATTGAAGTACCTCTTTTCCCTTTTTGGTCATATCTTCACGAACAGCCTGCATTTCAAGCCAGCCCTCGTGTGCTGCTGCTTTTATCTCAGCGGCAGGGATACCGTTTTCTTTACGGAAGAAATCCACAAGACGCTTTGTAAGTATTTCCTCACTCTCAAGAGAGATAAACGGATTCTGGTATTTTATCTTATCATCACGCAATTCCTCAATATTGTTTTTTATATTTTCACCGTATGATGTGACGATAGGGCAGTTGTAGTGGTTTCCTGCGTCAGGCACTTCGACACGCTCATAAGGAATACAAGGGTAGAATATGTATTCAAGTCCCTGTCTTATAAGCCATGTAACATGACCGTGTGCGAGTTTTGCAGGATAACATTCCGACTCACTTGGAATCGATTCGATACCGAGTTCATAAATCTTTCTGCTTGATACAGGAGAAAGTTTTACACTGTAACCGAGTTTTGTGAAGAATGTGAACCAGAATGGATAATTTTCGTACATATTTAATACGCGTGGGATTCCGACAACTCCTCTGGGGGCATCAGCCTTTTTAAGTGGTTTGTAATGTCTGAATACACGCTCATTTTTATATTCAAAAAGATTTGGAATCTGTTCTTTGTTCTTTTCAAGTCCGAGTCCTTTCTCACAGCGGTTTCCTGAAATAAACTTGCGGTCACCCGTAAATTCATTTACCGTGAGCAGACAATGGTTTATACATCCCTGACATCTCGTCATTGATGTTTTAAAACGAAGCTCATTTATTTCTTTAAATGAAAGCATTGTGCTTTTCTGTCCCGTATATCTGTCTTTTGCGATAAGTGCTGCACCGAAAGCACCCATGATACCTGCTATGTCAGGTCTTATCGCTTCACAGCCTGATATACGCTCAAAACTTCTGAGTACGGCATCATTGTAGAAAGTACCGCCCTGAACGACTACCTGTTTTCCGAGGTCTTTAGGGTCTGTAAGTTTGATAACTTTAAGCAGTGCATTTTTGATAACGGAGTATGCAAGTCCGGCTGAAATGTCGGCAACACTTGCTCCCTCTTTCTGTGCCTGCTTGACTTTTGAGTTCATAAATACCGTGCATCTTGAACCGAGGTCGATAGGATTTTCGGCAAATAAAGCTATCTTTGCAAAGTCAGCTACCTCATAGTTGAGTGATTTTGCAAAAGTTTCGATAAATGAACCACAACCCGATGAGCAGGCTTCATTTAACTGGACTTTGTCGACCGAGTTATTTTTTATCTTGATACATTTCATATCCTGACCGCCTATATCAAGAATACAGTCTACATTAGGGTCAAAGAATGCGGCAGCAGTATAATGTGCGACAGTTTCTACTTCGCCCTCGTCAAGAAGAAGTGCTGATTTAAGAAGTGCCTCACCATAACCGGTTGAGCATGAGCGTACTATTCTTGCACCCTCAGGCATTTTTGAGTATATATCTTTCATTGCTTTTAATGCAGTCTTTAACGGACTTCCGTTGTTGCTGCTATAGAATGAGTATAATAATGAACCGTCGTCACCGATAACTGCAACTTTTGTTGTAGTTGAACCGGCATCTATACCTAAGAAAAGGTCACCTTTATATGATGAAAAATCACCTTTTCTCACATTGTGTTTGTTATGTCTTTCAGTGAAATCTTCGTATTCTTTTTCAGAAGCAAACAAAGGCTCCATTCTTGTTACTTCAAATTCAAGTTCTATTTTATGTGAAAGTTTTTCTTTTAACTCTCCGAGAGAGGACTGCACATCTGCATGGGCATTCATTGCAGCACCGGATGCGGCGAAAAGATGTGAGTGCTCAGGTGCGATTATGGCATCTCCCTCAAGTCCGAGCGTTCTTATAAATGCCTGTTTAAGCTCAGTAAGGAAATGAAGTGGACCACCAAGGAAAGCAACATTTCCTTTTATAGGTTTACCACAGGCAAGTCCGCTTATAGTCTGGTTTACGACAGCCTGAAAGATGGATGCGGAAAGGTCTTCCTTAGTTGCACCTTCATTTATAAGAGGCTGAATATCTGTTTTTGCAAATACACCGCATCTTGCGGCGATAGGATATATAGCCTTATAATTTTTAGCGTATTCATTAAGACCTGCGGCGTCAGTCTTTAAAAGAGTAGCCATTTGGTCGATAAATGAACCTGTACCGCCTGCACATATGCCGTTCATACGTTGGTCGATACCGCCGGTAAAATAGATTATCTTTGCATCCTCGCCACCAAGCTCTATTGCAACATCAGTTCTTGGTGCATAGTCTTTTAAAGATGTAGCGACGGCTACTACTTCCTGCACAAAAGGAATTTCCATATGCTTAGACAGAGTAAGTCCGCCTGAACCGGTTATCATAGGTGAGACAGGCATATCTCCAAATTCCTCATATGCTTCATCTATGATTTTAGCCAAAGTTTCCTGAATGTTGGCATAATGTCTCTGATAATCTGAAAAGATTATCTCGCCGTCTTTGTTCAATATAGCAATCTTAACAGTAGTTGAACCAATATCAATACCAAGTGTGTTAAAATCTAATTTCATCGTGTACCTCTTTCTATATCATAGCCAAAAGTCGCCATATTCTGCTATTATATGACAAACTATTTCTTATTTCAAGTGGCAGTGTCCGACAGCCGTCTTAAATTTTTTGTGTCAAAATTAAATCCTTATGAATATAATATAAAGAAAGTTTGAAATATGAAATATGATATTTGTATTAAATATGAAGAAGCCGGTCGTTTTATGACGCATATTTATTATATTTATTATATCGCAGAGGTTTTCTATGAATTATGATACTTGTGATGGAATGACATACACCATAAAGCAGGGGGATACATTATATGGAATAAGCAGAAAATATGATGTGCCGCTTGCAATGATACTCCATGCGAACCCTTATGCAGATGTTTACAGACTTAATGTGGGGGATACAATATGCATACCGATGAAGAAAAAATGCTGCAAAAAGCCGTGCAGCAGTGGAAACAGAGGTATGTCAGAGGACAATGACAGCAGTATGAATAACGGTATGGGAGTGGAAAATAACATAACAGGAAATCTTAATGTATCAGATGGTATGATAGAAACGAGACGAAACAAAGAAATGCCAGACAATATGGCAGGAACAAGACAGAGCACAGGAATGCCAGACAATATGACAGGAACAAGACAGAGCACAGGAATGTCAGACAATATGACAGGAACAAGACAGAGCACAGGAATGTCAGACAATATGACAAGGACAGGACGAAATATGGGAATGTTAGATGATATGACAGGAACAAGACAGAGCACAGAAATGTCAGGTGAAATGTCAGAAAACAGACGAAATATGGGAATGTCAGATAATATGGATATGTCAGAGAGCATGGATATGTCAGAGAGTATGGATCTTCCGGATAAGGTTTTGGGAACAAGGACGGATGCAAGGTCTGCTGGAATGTCCGAAAATAAGGCTTCAGATGATGATAAATGGGTTAAATATGTTGCACAGCCGGGAGATACGCTGTTTGATGTGTTTAATAAATCTGATTGTGACCTGAATGAATTTTTAAATAAGAATGGTTTAAAAGGCATCTATATCCTGTCGGGACTTGTGTATTTTGTGAAAGAAAAATAATGAATAAAAATCAAAAATAATAAATATATTTATAAAGCAGGGGATTTTGTTGTTTACAACGAAGATGTGAATGGCAATATAGGTTGTTTCCTCTGCTTTATTGATAGAAAGAATAGTTTGACAAAGGCATAAACGATAACTATAATCAAAGCATGATGTTTACTAATATATTGCAAAGTTTATGTTTTTTGCAATAGGCATCCGAATATACATTTTGAAAGGATATTTTGATTTTATGAACAATTTTCTTAATAAACTTGAAAGAAAGTTTGGAAGATATGCGATACCTGATCTTATCAGATATGTTATAGTGCTGTATTGTGCGGGAGCAGTCATCGGCATGATAAATCCCCGGATATATTATAATTATCTCTGTCTTGATATGTCAGCGGTGTTTAGAGGGCAGATATGGAGACTGTTTACATTTCTTATTGAGCCTTACGGTTTTTCAAGTGGAATGGGAATGTTACTCAGTATTTTGTTTTTTGTGATACAGGTTCAGTTGTTCTTTTTGTTTGGACGATCTTTAGAGCAGGCATGGGGAACATTCAGATTTAATATGTATTTCTTAAGCGGCTATCTGTTTAATATAATAGCTGCACTTATATTGTATATATCACCGCTGCACAGTGCGATTTATTATTCGGGATTTCAGTATATCTACTGGTCGATGTTTTTTGCTTTTGCGGCATTAAATCCGGATATGCAGTTTTTGCTGTACTTTGTCATACCGATAAAGGTAAAGTGGCTTGCACTTCTTGACGCAGCATATATGCTCTATCAGGTAGTCCAGAGTTTTTATTATGGAATCATATATTTCAGGGCAGGACAAAGCACAGGAGGCGGTGCTTACATCTCAATGGGGATTGCGATAATAGTCGCTATGGCAAACTTTCTCATATTCTTTTTTAGCACAAGAAATTATAGGAGAGTTTCGCCTAAGGATATACACAGACGAAGAAGTTTCAAGAAAAAAGCGAGTGCACCGAAAGCAGGACCAAGACATCGCTGTGCAGTTTGT
>ERZ773252.3485-NODE-3485-length-12038-cov-3.871234_pt1 | contig 12038 bp, 9 predicted proteins | sample MGYA00580517_ERZ773252 | MGnify/ENA primary metagenome ERZ773252 (study PRJEB29015, sample SAMEA2737766) | human gut metagenome | biome: human gut; feature: human-associated habitat; material: faeces | place: China | collected 2012 ... | reverse complement strand
CGCAGCTGGTTGTCGATACGGCGGCTCTCGTGGCGCTCGGTGCCGATGATGAACAGGCCGCCCGCATTGCGGACAACCTCCGCCTCGCGCTTGACCTCGGGGGCAAATTCCTCGCACAGTTCCTCAAAACGCTTGCGGGCATGGAGAATTTCGGCGTCCTCGGTCTCGGCGTGGCCGTCGCACTCGGTCATCAGCATCTCGAGTTTGGCATCAATACCGGCCTCCGGCGGGGTAGGCAGCTCGGTGCCGCTGGCCTTGGCGCGGGCCTTCTCATGCTCGTAGGCATCCTTCAGCTCTGCCAGGTTGGCAGTCAGCTCCTTGGACAGCTCCTTTTTAAGGGCCGCCTTGGCCATGTAGGTCACGTTGCCGCCCAGCATAATATCGGTACCGCGGCCCGCCATGTTGGTGGCGATGGTGACCGCGCCCTGCTTGCCGGCCTGCGCGACGATCTCGGCCTCTCGCTCATGCTGCTTCGCGTTCAGGACGTTGTGCTCGATGCCTTTCTTTTTCAGCAGCTTGGACAGCGCCTCGCTCTTTTCGACGCTGACGGTACCGACCAGGACAGGCTGACCCTTGGCGTGGCACTCGGCGACCTGCTCAATGACGGCGTTGTACTTGCCGTTGACGGTCTTGTAGACGCTGTCGGGCAGGTCCTTGCGGGCGCGGGGCTTGTTGGTGGGGATGCTGACGATGTTCAGGCCGTAAATTTCGCTGAACTCGTCGGCCTCGGTGGAGGCTGTACCGGTCATGCCGGACAGCTTTTTGTACATGCGGAAGTAGTTCTGGAAGGTGATGGTGGCCAGCGTCTTGCTCTCGGCGGCAACGGTCACGCCTTCTTTGGCCTCGATGGCCTGATGCAGGCCGTCGTTGAAGCGGCGGCCATACATCAGACGGCCCGTGAACTCGTCGACGATGATGACCTCACCGTCTTTGACGATATAGTCGGTATCGCGGTGCATAACGCCGCGGGCCTTGATCGCACCGTCAATGTAATGGCGCAGCGACATATTGTCGGCGTCGGCCAGGTTCTCGACGTGGAAGAACGCCTCGGCCTTTTTGACGCCGGACTCGGTCAGGGTAGCGGTCTTGCGCTTTTCGTCCACGACGTAATCGCCGTCTACCTGCTCCTCGGCCTCGACCTTGTCGTCCAGCTCGACGATAACACTCTTTTTCAGCGTCTTGGCAAAGTCGTCCGCGCGCTTGTACATCACGCTGGAATCCTCGCCCTTGCCGCTGATGATCAGCGGGGTACGGGCCTCGTCGATCAGGATGGAGTCGACCTCGTCCACGATGGCAAACGCATGGCCGCGCTGCACCATGTTGGCCTTGTAGACGACCATGTTGTCGCGCAGGTAGTCAAAGCCGAACTCGTTGTTCGTGCCGTAGGTGACGTCGGCCTCGTAGGCCTTCTTGCGGTCCCCGGCCTCGACGCCGTGGACGACCAGACCGACGGTCAGACCCAGGAAGCGGTAGACCTTGCCCATCCACTCGGAGTCGCGGCGGGCCAGGTAATCGTTGACAGTGACAACATGCACGCCCTCGCCGGTCAGGGCGTTCAGGTAGGTGGGCATGGTAGCGACCAGCGTCTTGCCTTCACCGGTCTGCATCTCGGCGATGCAGGCGCGGTGCAGCACGATGCCGCCGATGATCTGCACGGGGTAGGGCTTCATGCCAAGCACGCGCCAGTCAGCCTCACGGCATACGGCGAACGCCTCGGGCAGCAGGTCGTCGAGAGTCTCGCCTTTGGCGAGGCGCTCTTTAAACTCGGTGGTTTTGGCCTTCAGCTCGTCGTCGGTCAGCTTGGCCATCTCCGGCTCAAGGGCAAGGACCTTGTCCTTGAGCGGGTTGATGCGCTTGAGTTCCTTGTCCGAGAAAGAGCCGAACAGTTTTTCAAAAAAAGACATAACAGTTCCCCTGTATTTTCCGCCGCGTGTAGAGGTGCGGCTAATAGTGGTTTTATATAGTTTTACACATGATACTATAATACACCCGCACAGGGGTTCATGTCAAACCTGCGCGGGTGTATTTCGTAATATATTTAATTTTTCTGTTTTGCGGGCAGGCTCAGCAGCACCAGCATCAAAAAGATACAGCCGAAGCCCAGCGCATCCCACAGCGTAAAGGGCGAGCCCAGCACCAGCGTGCTGATGATGGCCGCCGTGACCGGCTCGGCAAAGCTGTAGAGGCTCGCCTTCTGCGGGCCGATGAGCGGCACACCCGACATGTACAGACTGAACGCCAGCACATTGCCCAGTACAACCACCGTGAAGATGCCGAACGCGCCCATCGCCGTCGGCACATAGTCGATCTGCCACGGGCGGAAGATGAGCGAAAACATGATGCCGCCCATCAAAAACGCCCAGCCCTGCAGCATCGGGGTGGGGTACTGCTCCTGCAATTTCTTCGGCCACATCGTGTAGATGGCGACGCAGCAGGCACTGACGATGCCGGAGACCAGCGCCGCCGGGCTGACGGCCAGCCCGGTCAGGCTGCCGTGGGTCGTGATTAGGAACACGCCGACCAGCGCCAGCACAATCGAGAATATCTCAAACACGCGGGGGCCGCGCTTTTGCTGGATGCAGACCACCAGCAGAATAATGACGGGGGAGACGTCCTGTAAAATCGTGCCCATGCCCGCGCTTGACAGCTGGATCGTCAGAAAGTAGGTAAACTGGCAGCAGCTGACGCCCGCCAGACCGTAGACCAGCAGGTCAATGGCGTTGCGCGGATTTTTCCTGACGTTCCACGGGTCAAAAAGCGTTTTGCGGTCCTTTATAAAAAAGAATCCGCACAGGATCAGCCCCGCCAGAAACAGCCGGATGGGCACGAGCCAGGTCGAATCCATCCCCTCGCGGGTGAACAGGTACTGCCCCATGCAGCCCGAAACGCCCCAGCACGCCGCGCCGCCCATCGTCAAGGCGGAGCCTTTTATGCGGTCAGACATTGTGTTGCTCCTCTGTTGTAGGGGTCGTTGCTCGCATCGACCCGCATCATAGCGGCGGGCAGTTGCTTGCAGGGGGCGGCGTCCTCGACGCCCCTACAGCCTCCCGTAAGCTCTTATTCCAAAATCAGCGCCGCGGCTTCGCGCAATCCCTTTACAACCGGTGCGCCCGTTTCCCTCAATTTTTCCGGCGGCTGGTGGCCGCCGGACTGCAAAACGCAGCGCACGCCCAGCGCCTGTGCAACCTCATAGTCGTGGACGGAATCGCCGATCATGACGGCGCGTGCCGGGTCAAAGCCGTTTTCCTTTAAATAGGCCAGCCCGACCTCGACCTTACTCTTGGCGTAGATGTCGCCCAGACCCAGCAGACGGTCAAAATAGCCCGTCACGCCGCGCTCGTCGGTCTGACGCCGCAGCGTGTCCAGATTGCTGGCCGACAGAATGACCTGCCGCAGCCCCGCGGCCTTAAACGCCTCCAGCGCGTCAATGGCACCGTCTGCCAGCGGGCAGGCCGCACTGGCGGGGACGTAGTCCTCCATGTATTTTTCGGCCAGCTCTGCAAAGCTGTGCTTTGTAAAGTCAAACCCCGCGCGGACGTAATATTCCTCGATGGGAAAGCCAAAAATGGCCCGGTACCGCTCGTGGTCATACCGCTGCGGGTAGCCGAATCCTGCCAGCAGACGGTTGAGCGCGTCCACGCAGAGATCGACATCATCGAGCAGGGTACCGTTCCAATCCCACAAAATCAGTTCCGGGCACATAGATGTTACCTCGTTATTCTTCTGTAAAAATTTTGTTCAGACTCGCGTTGCTTTCGATCAGCTTGACGAGCGCCACACCCAGAATCGTGCAGCTGATGAGCTCGCCAATGCCGACAGTAACGGCATTGAACACCGCCAGCATCGCCGTGGGTGCGCCGTCCGAGAAGAAGAAGGTGATCTCGAACGCGCCGACAATGATCATATTAAAGACAACGGGCGGCAGGGATGCCGGAATGGCCAGCCCTTTCACGCGGATGTCGCGCAGCTTGTAGGTCACAAGGCAGGCCAGCAGGGTCGCCAGCGTGCCGAACACCACGTCAACGACGGTGGAGCCGAGCAGATTTGCCAAAAAGCAGCCCAGCGTGACGCCGACGATATACTCGGCGCCGAACACCGGCAGCAGGCAGAGGGCCTCGGCCACGCGGACCTGCACCGCGCCGTAGCTGAACGGGGCCAGCACAAGGCAGACGACCACATAGACAGCCGCAATGACAGCGCAGCGCACAAGGCGACGGACGGACAGATTTTTCATATTCATACAATACTCCGGCGGATAGATTTTGACCACACGCAAGACCGCCAGCCTTGCGGGGTTTGCGCTGCCGACCAGCAGCCGGCAGCGGAGCCTAAAATCCTAAGTTGCTCAACAAACCTAAATTATAACAAAACCCGCAGGCCGTTGCAAGACCTGCGGGGAAAATTTGTGGTAGATTCTGCGCATATTGTGCTGATATGGTATAATACATCGGAGTGCATTATCGATTATCTGAAAATCATAGTTCCCTAATAGCTCTTGGTATGGTATAATAGGCCGAGGCTCGCTATACGGACGCGCTCGGTCATAGTTCCTTAATAGCTCTTGGTATGGTATAATCAGCCAGTGCAGCACACCGTCCTCATCGCGGTCATAGTTCCCTAATAGCTCTTGGTATGGTATAATACAAGAATCTCGTTGATGTCACAGTCCAGCGGTCATAGTTCCCTAATAGCTCTTGGTATGGTATAATCACTGGCCGTTGTATTAGCGCCTTCTGCGTGTCATAGTTCCCTAATAGCTCTTGGTATGGTATAATGCCCTTATACCATTCCTTGCTTACGCACTTGTCATAGTTCCCTAATAGCTCTTGGTATGGTATAATTGCAGAGACCTACCTCTGCACCCGCACAAGGTCATAGTTCCCTAATAGCTCTTGGTATGGTATAATATACGGAACGCACGTGGCGCGGTGTAGAACGTCATAGTTCCCTAATAGCTCTTGGTATGGTATAATGCGATCTGGCGGTTAGTGCGCCCGTCGATGGTCATAGTTCCCTAATAGCTCTTGGTATGGTATAATTCGTTTTCGCGCCGCCATCCCGCTTGCGCGGTCATAGTTCCCTAATAGCTCTTGGTATGGTATAATCCGGGGGAGCGGCACAAGACCAACGGGAGCGTCATAGTTCCCTAATAGCTCTTGGTATGGTATAATTGCAGACAGGCCAACGTTCTTGTACGCGTCATCATAGTTCCCTAATAGCTCTTGGTATGGTATAATTTTGTGCAAATTCACGAAATAAACACTTGAGTCATAGTTCCCTAATAGCTCTTGGTATGGTATAATAAAACATCAATACAGCCGCGAATCTGTTTAGTCATAGTTCCCTAATAGCTCTTGGTATGGTATAATTCCATCAGGATCATGCGGTTGGCTCTGAGCGTCATAGTTCCCTAATAGCTCTTGGTATGGTATAATAGCTATACCGTACAATCTGCCCCGGACTGGGTCATAGTTCCCTAATAGCTCTTGGTATGGTATAATCAGCACACCAGCGTCAAGCTGCAATGCGTCGTCATAGTTCCCTAATAGCTCTTGGTATGGTATAATAGATATCCACTCCTTGCTACTAGATACATTGTCATAGTTCCCTAATAGCTCTTGGTATGGTATAATCTTTACCGTGACCGAGCAGGAGGTGAAATGGTCATAGTTCCCTAATAGCTCTTGGTATGGTATAATCGGAAATATCGGTGCTTTCGCTTCGGGTATGTCATAGTTCCCTAATAGCTCTTGGTATGGTATAATGCGACAACAATATGCGCGTTGTGGCCGTGTGTCATAGTTCCCTAATAGCTCTTGGTATGGTATAATTAGGCTATGCAAAAAGCGCATCGGATTGCGGTCCGATGCGCTTTTTGTTTTAGAAAAAACTCAACTGTTCACATACAAAAGGGGCTTCTTCCGGCTGATAATTTCCCAGAAGAATCTGAATAGACTGGTACTGCTTTTCTGTAACGACAAGCAGGCGAATGGAGCCGTTTGGCGGCAAGGATGCCCTCAAACGGCTTTCGTGTTTCTGCACGGCGTCGTTGCCGTTGCACACCCTCGCGTACACAGAGAATTGCAGCATGTGGTAGCCATCCTTCAGCAAAAAATTCCGGAACGCCGTCGCATGCCGCCTTTCAGTCTTTGTCTGCACAGGCAGGTCAAAAAAGACAATCATCCGCATAAATTTACTCATAGCTATGCTGCTTGTATTCAAGCAATTTGGGTAACAGCAGGGCTTGTCCACGCAGACCTTGCACCAGGCGTTCCATTGCATAGGCAACGCTGTGGTGCTGCCCGCCGGAAAGAATATCCGCATTCAACAGGTTTACAAGCTTTCCCTTCAGTATGGGTGTCAATGCTGCATCCTCGGCCACATTTGCTGCCACGTACAAATCCGCTACGGGCCGGAACGGCTCCATCAGGTCATCCGCCAGATTAAACTGGTTCAGCTCACTGTCATGGTACAGCCCCAGGCACGGCTGAAAACCATACACCGTCAGGCAGCGCGCCATATAGCCCCGCAAAATCGCGTAGGCATAATTCAGTGCAGCATTTCGCGTATCTTCATTGCGGCGGGTGTAGCCCTCACCAAATAAAGCCGGAAAGTAGTACGCTGCGGCGCTTGCCTCTACGTTATCTTTGTCGCCGCTCGTCACAGCCTTGGCACGCCCGAACAGGAACGCTGCTTCCTGCGTTTTGCCGCAAAGTGCAAGGCACTCCGCCTGGTTTTGAATTTTTGCTGTCACGACCTGCTGCCACATCCGTTTTTTTGCCGGCAGGGTCAATCCCATCTGCCAGCGCAGTACTCCCAGCTGACGGCTGTGCTGTGCAAACGGCAGCGAGATGCCGCACGGCAGATGTGTTTCATCGCACCAGAAAGTCACCACACCGTTTTGTGCCAGCGCCGCCATAGCCGCTGTTGTGATCGTGCTTTGGCGGCTTTCCAGTACAATGGCACTGATGTCCTCGATGGGCACAGAGTGAACTTCTTCCGTTTCAATCAACAGCTGCTCATTTTTGCAGCGGATGCGCGCAGGGTTCACGATCATCAGGCAGCGGTAGGACATAATTCACCTCCGTTGGGCAGGGAAGGTTTGCCGTTTTTCTTTTTTCACAGGGGTATAATTGCCAAGGACATCGACCTGATACTTTTGAACCTTTTGCAGGGTTTTAAAACCAAGACTTCCTACAATATACGCGTTATCATGCGTAGTTACCGTGATGGCACCCGTCGAAATATTTCCGCCTTCAAAATAGGTCAGGCCGCAATTCATCTGCACTTCTTTTTCCAGTGTACTGTCACTGTTTTGCACTTTGAATTTCATTGTGCGCTTACTTTCAATACGAATCAGGTCATTCTGACAAAGTGAGAACAAGAAGTTTTCTTCGTCCATTTCCTTCCACTCTGCATAGCTTTTTCCCTGTACAACCGCTTTATTGGGCAATTTCAGTTTCACCGTATCTGCCACATAGATCGGCACCCAGTAATAGCCGTCGCCCGGCACAAAATAGACATCAATACGTACCATCGTATCATTGTCGGCCACACCTTTTCCTTCATGGACCGCAACCATACTGGTGGCTTTATCATACACCTTGACCTTGCGCACCTGTGCGCCTGGGGTTCCATCGGCACGCGGTTTAAAGAACGGTTCTGCAAATGCCTTTTTCCCATCGCCGCCAAAAGCTGTCAGTTGTTCCTTCAAAGCATTGTACAGTAGGGTATCGCTGCTCGGATTAAAATATCCCGCAATTTTTCCCTCTTTGTCGAGCTTCAAATCTGTAATCGACCGGCGCTGAACCGTATGCGCATCATCCAGGCGACTTTTTATTGTTTCCTTGTGTGCCGCACCTGTCACCTTATGGCGCGGCATCCGCGATACAAACACAGGCTGAATAGACGAAATATCTACCGTCGCATAATAGACCGGGTTGATCTTCATCAGGTCTTCCTGCGGGCAGGCCGACAATCGCTGCCTCAGCTCATCACGGAAGTGCGGCCAAGGTTCGGGGAAGTGCTCATTACGCACCGCCGTCGTCTCTGCACGCTTGCAAAAGTCAGATACCCGCTTTATCATCCCCTGTGTCGTACAGGCAATCACCGCCGCGTCCACTGCATGGTGCAGATCGCCGTCGGCACGCACCTTGCTAAGGCCCCAGCGCTTGCGCAAAAACGCCGTAACGGCGCCATTTACCGCAACGACCCGCCGTTTGCCTGCCCCGGAACAGTTTGCAAACGCAAGATGATTGCGGATATAGTTCAGCATAAAAGCCGCAATATACTGCGTATCCTGCAGGTTGCGCTGGATAAAGCCCTTGCCGTCCTCCTCGCTCAGCCTTTCCTTCAATAGGTTCTGGCGCTTGCGGAAATTCTTTACGTTTGCTTTGGTGTACACAATAAAGTCGTCCCGTCGTTTTCCCTGCAGGTATTGCAGCGGCAGACGGTTTCCCTTCTGACGGTTCTCCGATGCCAGCACCAGCACCTTATTTGTGCGGCGGTCATCAAAGCTTATGCTATAAGGGATGATATGGTCTACCTCGGCATAGCCGGAGACTGTAATAACCTTGTCCAGCTCCAACGGCTGTATCGAATACGCACAGCGCCCGTCCTGCTCTTTCCACAGACGATATTTTACAAGATCCTGCCCGGTAACGATGCGTCCCGGAAAAAGCTCATTCAGCTCTTTCATCAGGCGTTCATTTTCCGCACTGTTATCCCGCATCGCCTTGTCCAACTCGCTGCGCTGCTGGAAGTTCTTATTCATCTCTCTTGCCAGCTCCAGATGGATACTGACCGGACTTTCGCCCTGCTCGCGGATGATCGCATTGACGACCTTGATCGTCTGTGCCACTGCACGGCGCACCACCGGGCTTGTAATATCCTCCATTTCCTCCGTTGAGGCCGGCAGGAACTGCGCTTTTTCGCCGTTTTGCCTTCCCTGAAAATCATATCCGGCTGCCTGGCAGGCATCGTTATAGTTCATGCCCTGTTCCAGATAAGGGATCAGCTTGCGGCACGCCTTGACCGAAATGTGTCCATATCCCGCAAAGCTGGGCAGCGTCAGCAGTGCTTCTATTTCCAGCGGTTCAAACTCCGCCTGTTTCAATGCCTCCCGCAGCTTATCCTCGTTTTCCGGGTTCGTCAGCGCAGCTCCGGCGGCATCCAGCTGCTCGCGGCTGATATTGCGGATATGATCCTTCCGCAGGGTATTCAGCGCCTTACGCATCTTGTGGTAGCAGGGGAGTGCCGTTATTTTTTCTTTCTTTTCGCAGGCTTCTGCCGTCTGCTCCCCACGATACCGCACCATGTTGAACCGTGCTTCTTCCGGCAGTGCCAACGCCTTGCGGACCCGGGCAAAATCCAGCTTGTCCGTCTGGCAGCACACAGAAAGCAGTACCTGTCGCTCTGCCGGTGTCAGCGTGCGGCTGGTTCCGTTTTCCGCAATGCGGATATGATTGATTTTTTGCAGCAGCGTAAAATATTCAAACGAGAAGGCCGCCTTGGCTGCCCGCTGCTCGCTCTTTCCCTCCAGCGTGCAGGTGCCGACCCTGTTGCTGCCGCTATACGGGCTGCCTTTGCCCGGACCTTCCGCAAAGGAGCGCTGGCGTGTCAGAATACAAAGGTACTCTGCCTCCATCTCCGGCGAAGCCCATGTCGCACCGTATTGACGCTGTGCTGCAAAAACCAGTCTGGCCTCGTCTATGATTTGGTCGCGTTTGACGGTGGAAAGATAATTTTCCGCTTTGTTGCGCTTGTGCTCTGCAAACACAGGGTCGCGGTACATCATCTCACCGACAGTACGGTACCGGTTTGCCTCCATACGTCGGGTGTTCGCGTCAATTGCCTGCAGCAGCTTACCGTCTTTTTGTGCATCGTCTGCCTTGCGGTTACTGCGAAAGCCCCTGCGCTGCATCAGGTGCAGCAGTATACGGGCAAAATCCAGTGCTGTCACCGGGCCATCCAACGCCTGAACACGCAGCGCATAGACATCCGGCAGATGTCCCGCTTGCACAGCCTGCTCTATTTCCGCCTTACCGGGCAGACCGTTTTTCTCCATCAGCTCGTACAGATCCGCCTTGCGCAGGCTGCGGCGGCGCAGCCTGCGGCGGGCGCTGCGGGCCTCACGGCGCGGGGCAGCAAGGCTGTCGCCTTTTTGGGGCTGTTCGGCCTTATCAAATATGCGTGAGCCACATCGGATCAGACCATAGGGCTCCGCGTTTTCATTCAGTGCCACCACCGCCCAGCCGACGGACGCAATGCCAATATCCAGACCAATTCCATAGGGATGCTTCATTTTTTTGCACATCCTTTCACTTTTCTACTATCATAGCGCACTATGGCATTATGGGCAACTGACAATTTAAACGAAATTTAGGGCAAAAAAGATGACGCCCTGCCAAACAGCAGGGCGTCAGAGCTTTACGGTCCTATGACCTTATCATAGCAACCATAATAGTTCTTGGTATGGTATAAGAACTGTCTGTATTATACTACATTGTCAGGCAAAGTGCAAGACCTTACCTATGCTGCCGAAAAATCTTACGGCAGCTCCGGCGCATAAGCCTCGAGATTGCGGGGCTTGCCCTCGTAGACGATGGCGATGCCGTCGGGGCCGGTGTTGGCGCTGACAACGCCGCCGAGCTGGAACACGATCAGCGGTGCATGGCCAAACGCCTTTTTGCAAAGCTTGACCAGCTCGTCACGCTTGGCGGTGCTGGACGTGTAGGCCACCATGTAGGGCGTGTCCTTCATCGAATCGACGCGGCTCTCCACCCATTTGATCATGGCGGCGGGCACGGCGGCGTCGCCGCGGACCTTGCTCTCGACCTTGGAGACGCCCGCATTCAGGCTGATGATGGGGCGGATGCCCAGCAGGTCACCGACCACAGCGGCGGCGGCGCTGACGCGGCCCGACTTCTTCATCTGCTTCAGGCTGTAGGCGGCCAGACAGATCTCAACGCAGTCCAGCTTCTGCTTCAGCTCGGCCACACAGGAGGCCAGCTCACCGCCGTTGCGCACCTTGCGGGCGCACTCACAGAAATACCAGCCGTAGGGCATCGAGTAGGTGTGGCTGTCGATGACCTGAATCTTCATCGTGTAGCCGGGGCGCTCCTCCTCCAACAGCTCCATGGCCTTGACGGCGTTGTTGTAGGTGCTGGAGCCGCCCGCGTTGATGCTCAGGTACACCAGGTCGGTGTAGCCCTCATCCGCATAACGGGCGTAAATATCGCAGAACTGCAGCTGGGTGATGGCGGCGGTGGTGGGCACGCCCTGGGCGTCGCGCATCATCTGGTAAAACTGGTCGTTGGTAAAGTCCTTGCGCTCCATGTACTCCACACCGTCAAGGTTGATGGGGAAGCCCACGACCTCGATGCCGTACTTATCCGCAAGCTCCTGCGGAATGTCGGAACAGGAATCTGTCAGAAAGCCTATCTTGCTCATTTTACATCCTCACTCCATTCGTATCGGGTCAACTGCCCGTGGGTCTCCAAACCGGCAAAATCCCATTGACGCAATGCTTCGTACACGCCCACTGCCACCGCGTTGGACAGGTTCAGGCAGCGCTCGCCCCTGCGCATCGGCATACGCACGCAGTCGGCCTCATGCGCGGCCAGCAGCTCCTCGGGCAGGCCGGCATCCTCGCGCCCAAAGACGAGATACGCGCCGTCGGGGTAGGTCACATCCACATGGCGGCGCGGGCCCTTGGACGTGAAGTAGAAAAACGGACCACTGTTTTTGGCAAAAAAGTCCGCCTGATCTTGATAATATGTTATATCAAGCTGGTGCCAATAGTCAAGCCCGGCGCGCTTTAATTTTTTGTCGTCGATGGTAAAGCCCATCGGGCCGACTATATGCAGCCGCGCTCCCGTCACCGCGCAGGTCCGCGCGATATTGCCGGAGTTCTGCGGGATCTGCGGCTCGACCAGTACAATGTTTAAGGTTGGCATAAATTTACAAGTCCTCGTTCTATAACTTTAGCCCTCCCTTGGGGGAGGGTGGCGCCGCAGCGCCGGGTGAGGGGCCGGGCG
>ERZ773252.3483-NODE-3483-length-12041-cov-3.440264_pt1 | contig 12041 bp, 8 predicted proteins | sample MGYA00580517_ERZ773252 | MGnify/ENA primary metagenome ERZ773252 (study PRJEB29015, sample SAMEA2737766) | human gut metagenome | biome: human gut; feature: human-associated habitat; material: faeces | place: China | collected 2012 ... | reverse complement strand
ATTCATCAATGTGGATTTACCGGAACCGGACGGTCCGAGTATGGCTACAAATTCGCCCTCGTCTACCGTAAAATTAATATCTTTTAAGACATGTAATGACTGCTCTCCCATCTGATAACTTTTGTTTAACATACGGATATCAATCTTATGATCTGTTTCCTGTAATTGTCTGATCATTTCTCTTTTCTTTTTTTTGCAAACATACTGCTCCTCCTTTACACCATCCAGATTCCTACGATTACTTTGTTTCCATCCTGATCCGTCTCAACGATCATCTTTATCACATCGCCATTTGACAAACGCGAAAAGGTGGTCTTGTTGCCCAGAGAAGTGATTACGTCTGTTCCAACCGGAATGGTCATCGTTGCTGACTTGTTTGTAGAGGTATACATGGTCATACCCTTCTTTTTGCTGTTTGTGTTCGATTTGCTTTTCGAAGTGGATTTGCTTTTGCTGCTTCCGTTTTGCATTGCCGGCATTCCACCAGAGTCATTATTACTTCCTTTTGTGTCGGATGAACTGCTACTGCTGCTGTTTCCATTCTTACTTTGACCGGATGTATTGCCCGAATTATTGCTATCATTACCGTTACTGCCTTGATCCGATGCATTGCCCGAATTACTGCTGTCATTGCTACTACTGCTTTGATCCGGTGTATTTCCTGCATTACCGCTGTCATTGCTATTACTGCTTTGATCCGGTGCATTGCCCGAATTGCCACTCTTACTCTGGTCAGAGGAACTGCTCTTTGCAGACACTTTCTTTAGGATCGTATAGGTCATCTCATTGCCTGCTATTTCCGTAATCTTACCGATCACGATCTTTTGGTTGCTTTTCAATTTGACAGAAGAAATATCTGTTGCATCAGAAGCATCACTTTTTCCACATCCGCTAAACAGCAGACCGGCGATCAAAAACAGCACTGTTATTTTTCTTTTTTTCATATAAGCCTCCATTTCTAATCTTCGTTTAATGCTTCTACCGGTACCAGATTCGATGCTTTCAATGCCGGATAGAATCCAAATACCGTTCCTGTCACAAGAGCAAAAACAACGGCTAAGACGGCTCCTAAGACCGATAGTTCAACCCGGACACTAAAATGTTCTAAGATAGGTGTCAGACCAAGTCCGGCTAACACACCTGCGATACCGCCAAATATACTGATAAAGCTTGCTTCTAACAAAAATTCCAATAAAATATCTCTTTTCGTACAACCGATTGCTTTTAGGATTCCAATTTCTTTTGTTCGTTCTTTGACAGAGACAAACAACACATTCATAATGCCGATACCACCAACGATAAAAACGATCACAGCCATAGAGATCAATAAAGTTGTAAGAGTATCATTTGATGCTGAAGCAGCTTCCATCTTGCTTCCGGCATCTGTGATCGTAAATTCTGCATTCGGATACGAGTCAGATAAGATTGTCTGGATATTTTCCATGGCAGCATCTACTTCGTCCACATCTTCCATGATCACCGTGATTGTCGGAGAAATACTGCTTCCGACAATGTATTTAACACCGGTACTGTATGGTAAAAAGATCGAATCATCCGGGCTGATCCCAGAAGATACCGTTCCCATTTCTGCAAGAACTCCATTGACAACATATGCCCTGCTGTCAATATAAATCGTACTGTCGTAAGCTTCTTCAACACTGCCAAAGATCTCTTTTGCCACTGAATAACCAAGCACACAGACTTTTTCTTTATTTTCCTCATCCGAGGAAGAAATAAAATCACCAACTGCCATCGAAAGATTACTCATCGATGCATAATTGTGCTTGACTCCGGCAATTGTATAACCGGTCGCGTCATCGAGATCACCACCCTCTACATCGGATTTGGTATTATAAGAGATCGTGATCTTTGAAATTCCCGGTAAAAAGGTCTTTAGGTCATCGACATCATCTTCTGATAATGTGATCTTTTCCTGATTCATTCTTGACGAATCATCGCCATTGCTGCCACCCATGATCATGTCGCCACCCGGACCGCCACCATTACCCGATCCGCCCGGACCGCCTTGTGAACTGCCACCGAAATTGCTGCCATTTGCATTGCCTGCTCCACCGTTACCTCCTCCCGGCATACCGCCACCGGAAGATCCTTTTTGTGTTGAAGAACCACTCTTTTTGGAACTGCTTCCGAAATTCTGAAAACCACGCCCACCGGAAGTCTTTACAGAATCCATCAGACTGCTTAATTCACTTGACATTTCATAGGAAATATCAATCGCGCCTGCATTTAAGTTTTTAAATTGTTCTTCTACTTCCTTTTGTCCTCCACGGCCGATCGCAATGACCATCATGATCGTTGCCGCACCAACTACAATACCGATCGAAGTTAAGATCACTTTGAATTTATTCTGTATCAGATTGATCCATACCAATCGAAGAATCTCATTTACTTTCATTGGCTCACCTGACTTTCTATCAAAACAGTATCACCCTTTTTGAGACCGCTTTTGATCTCAACATTGTGACCATCGGAAAAGCCTGTCACAACTTTGGTCTTTTTCGTTGTACCATCTGCTTTCTTTAACGTAACATACGACTTTGTTCCTTCTGTTGTGATTGCTTTGTTTGATACATAAGTCACATCTTTTACTTCCTTTGATACAAATGTAACTTCGCTGCTCATGCCATCATATACTTTTGACACATCTCCGCTTAATGTTACCACAACCGGGTAACTGACTGTCGTGTCTCCTGTGGAAGTAGATGAAATAGAAGTTATCGTTCCTTCAAAAAGTTCATCTTCATATGCCGACAGATAAATATTGACATTATCTCCTACTTTAATATTCGAAACATCATCCTGTGCTACCGATACGGTAATATTGACTCCATCCGTATCCACATAAGCAGCGATCGCTGTTGAACTGTTTAAGCTGTCCCCCTTGCTATAACCCACGGATGTCAGCTTACCGGTATATTTTGCTGTTACCTCGTTATTTTTTGTAAATGCGTTGAATGCTTCTAACTCTTCTTTTGTCTGGTCATAGGTTTCTTTTGCTGCATCCACATCATCATTGACACTGCTTAATGCAACCGTATATAACGCTTTTGCATTCTTTGCTTCGATCCTGCTTTCCTCATATGTCTGCTTTGCCGTGATCTTGCCTGTTTTTAATGCTTTCTTAGCAGAAGTATATTGTGACTTTAAGCTGTTAAGGTTCGAACGGTATTCGCTTAATTGTGTCTGAAGCTGTGTCAGTTCCTGCGTTAATTGTGTAACAGTTGAAGAAGACTGTGTAGAAGATGTTGTATTCGTTCCTGTTGTCGTATTGGAACTGCTTTGTTGTGTCGTATTGTTTACACTATCCATCGCACCGGATGCACTCTTGGCTTTTGCAATCTTCTTTTTTAAACTTGCAATCTGTGTCGGAAGCGTTTTTATCCCGTTTTGTGCTTTCTGATATGCCGCTTTTGTACTGCTTACATTAGCTTCTAAGCTTGCTACCGTTGCCTTATAGGTTGCTAATGCACTCTTTCCTGTTGCAATCCTTTGTTTGTATTCATATTCTGCGGACACTTTTGCTGCATCTCTTGTTGTCTTGGCTTCGTTATAAGCAATTCTTGCCGCGTCATAATTTTTCTGATAGCTCTTTTTCGCACTCTCTACACTGCTTTTGGTCAAAGTCAAGAGAGTATCTCCTTTTTTGACGTTCTGTCCGGTCGAAACACATACTTTCTTTACTACAAGTTCTTCCTCGGAAGAAGCAGAAGAATTCTGTGTCGATGAATATGCTGTACTCTGTGTCGAAGAGTCTGCTGTACTCTGTGTCGAAGAAGCACTGCTTTGTGTACTGCTGCTTTGCTCTAAAGAGGCATTATCTGCTGACTTCGTACTATCCGAAGAACCGGACTTGGTTGTCGTGGCACTTGATGTTGAGCCGGATGAAGAAGTTGATGTCGAACTTACGGAAGTCCGGCTTAAAGAATACGATTGTGTCAATGTGTCGATTGCAACATTACCACTCTCTGTAATGCCGACTGTCAGATTGCCTGATTTGACTTCTGTTTCTTTTGTCACTACTTTTGTATCACTCTTTTTTCCTTTTTGTACCTGATAATATCCAAAGCTTACCATGATCGCAAGAACTAACAGGCATACGATTGCAATGCCTAGCTTCTTTTTTCCTTTAATTTTTGAAATCAACGACATAAGTATCTCCTTCCTTTAAACCGCTCTTTAACTCTATGAATTGTCCGTTATCTTCACCGGTCTTTACTTCTACCTGTCTGGTATTTCCATCTGTCAGTTTGGCTGTCACATAACTCTTTCCGCTTTTTTCCGTGACTGCTGAGACCGGAACATATAAAACATCTTTTAATGTATACTTTGTAAAGGATACGGATGCTGTATCATCACTCCTGATCGAACCGGATGCATTGTCTACTGTCACATTGACGGTATATGTTACACTGGATACGCTTTCGGAAGAAGAAGTTGTTTCCATCGAAGCAACCGTTCCGGTTAATGGTTTGCGTGATGAAGATAAAGAAACGGAAACCGAATCTCCGACTGCAATATATTGCATATCTGCCTGATCGACTGTTACCGGGATCGTAATGCTGCTGCTATCACTATAAGTAGCGATCGATGTTGTTGTAGATAATGTATCACCGGCACTATATCCAACCGCGGTTATTGTGCCATCCTGCATAGCTTTAATCGTATTGCCGGTAATCATCTTTTCAAAAGCTTTCTTTCTTGCCTTTGCCGATGAAGCATTGTCTTTTGCACTTTGTAATGTATCTTTTGCACTTTGTAATGTCGCTTCATAGATCGAGCTGGCATTCTGATAGGTACTCATGCTCTGTGCATAAGTCTCTTTTGCACTGACTTTTCCTTTTGTCTGTGCTGCTTTTGCTTCATAATAGGCTGCCTGATACGATTTTAAGTTTTCTTTTGCTTCCGATAATGTGGTTTTGGATTCTGTCACTTTCTGCTTAAAGCTACTCAGACTTTCTTTGGCTTTTGTCTGCTCTTCCTGTGCTTTTACCTTTTTTGTCTGAAGCTCTTCGTAAGATTTCTTTGCTTTTTCATATGCTGTTTTTGCACTTGCTAACGCTGTTTTTTCTTCTGTAAGCTGCGATGCGATCTCTTTTTTTGCTTCTGTGACATTTGACTTGCCATTATAACTTTCTAAATACTTTGCTATCGTATCCAGATTTTCATATTCTTTTTGTAATTTGTCATATGCTGCTTTTTTGCTTTCATATGTTTTCTTTGCTGTTGCTTCTTTCTTTGCAATGGTTTCTATGTTTTGCTGATACAATGTGATCTTCTTTTTTAATGTCTTAATCTTTTTTTGATACGATGTAATAATCCCGGGCATTTCACTGATCGTCTTTTGGGCTGCTGTCAGATCTTTTTTGGCACTTTTTTCTGCTGCCTCATAGGTATCTAAACTATTTTGATAATCCAATGCTGCTGTTGACAGCAAGGACAGGTTCGTCCGGTAATCGGACTTTGCCTGTGCCACAGCTTCTTCATAATCTACTTTTGCCTGTACCAGATCGGTCTGATAGCTTTCTACAGCACTTTCTAAGATCTGTCTGGTCTGATCGACACTGCTTTGTGTTAAAGTAAGAACCGTACTGCCTTTCTTTACGGTATCCCCTTCTGATACATTGACCTTTGATACGACCAGACTGCCGCTTTCTGACTCACCGGTAAGGTTTAAATCATACAACTGATACGTTGCTCCATTTGTTGTCGTACCACTGACCGTTGTTGTCATTTCTATATTTCCTTTACTGACATAACCTTCCATTGTCCGGCTCTCTTCCTGTGTGTCTTTTGCAAACCATGTCGGGTAGATCACAAGCTTTGTTAAAACACCTCCTGACACCAGAAAAAGTACGAGCACAATCGCAAGGATTCCTTTCCTTTTAGCTGACCATTTCTTTTTTATTTTCTTTTTTTCATCGGATGCATGTTTCTTCCTGTGAAACCACATATTGACCTCCTTTGCGCCATCTGTCTTTTATTCGATTTCTTTCATTTCTAAATGTCTGTGCGCAGATATACCATATCTGTCTGTTTATCATTTGACTATATTTATCATACGATCCGGCTGTGAAAAACCTTTGAGTGAAATGTGTGCATTTTGTGTTTTCCGGTCATTTTGCCGATATTCCTTTCCATCACTATAACCGTTCTCTGATTCACAAGTTGGCATTTCGCATAATTTTGTCTGTTCTGCCATATGGTATATAAGAACAATGAAACAAACCGCACCAAACGAAAGGCAGGATATACTATGACGATCTTTCACAAAGACAGATATTCCTCTTACCGCCCTGTGCATCATTTTCATCTGTCTCGTTTCCACTACATTACATTGCTTCTTTTTTTGTTTTCTTTTCTATGTGGAAGCTTTGCTGCCAATTTATTTAAAGAAACACTTTGTAATGATATCCTGCACCTGTTTACGTCTTCCTTTGAAAAGCTCCATTCTTATGAGATCAAAAAAGATGCTCTTTTTTATTTCAGCATAAAAGAACATCTTAAATTTTATATTCTGATCGTTTTCTTTGCTTTTACGAATGTCTGGCATTTCTATTATGCACTTGCCATTTTGTATACCGGTTTTTCTAATGGTATGCTTTTTTTGTTCTGTACATTTGTCAAGGGCTGTTCAGGTGTATTATATTATCTGGGAATCCTTTTCCCACAATGTCTGCTCTTTGTCCCCTTTTATCTCTATGCATTGCATCATCTTGATCTGTTACATATCGAATGGTTTGAAGACAATACGCAAAAAAACACCCGTACTTCTTTTGTTGCAAACAAAAAAGGACAGTTGCTGCTTATACAACTGCCTCTTTTTCTCCTGGGTATTCTGTTGTTACTTCTTGGTTCGTTTCTTGAAAGTTATATCAATCCGTTAGTTATACTACATATGTAGAAAGATTATCTCTATTCTTGTTCTGTTCTTTCTGACTGTGCTGTTTTGATGATCACGGCACGCATTTCTTCTTTGCCCAGTTCAAAGCAGTCTAAAAGCTTAGGATTAAAGCATCCACACTGCCCGTCTAAGATCATCTTTTCTGCATTGACCTGTGAATAGGCATCACGATAACTTCCTTTTCGTAACAATGCTGCATACGCTTCGGCTACTGATACGATCTGAGCCGCGATCGGAATCTCATCTCCTGCCAATCCATACGGATAACCGTTTCCATCATAGCGTTCATGGTGATACAGACAAATATCACTTGCATATGTTAATGTATCGGAATCTGCGATTACATCTAAATACTTTAACACCTCCACACCTTTTTTTGTATGCTCTTCCATGACAGCCCGCTCTTTTTTCGTTAATTTACCCGGTTTCTTTAATATATCATCTCCGATCATGAACATACCCACATCATAAAAAACAGAGGATTCAATAATCTTTACAACAATCTGTCTTGTCAGATGATATTCCGGATATTCCTGCATCACATATTTACACAAAATTTCTGTAAATGCTTTGACACGTAAAAGACAATTTTCATTACCGGTTTTTCTTGACAGGATCAAACAGAAACGTTCGCTTGCATCCTTATATTTTTGTACCAGATCATGAAATTTGGTCCGTTCTTTTAAGATCGTCTGTTCTGATCTGGTATAACGATCACCTAACTGCGTGCATTTTTGCTCTAACTCCTTATATGCTTTTTCTAATTGTGCATACTGCTCTTTTGATTTCTGATTTTCCTTTTCTAATAATGCATATCGGTCTTTTAATTCCAGATTTTCGCTTTCTAAACGAATCTTTTCTGTCGCCTCAAAACAAGGTTTCTCAGATATTATATTCTGTTTTTCTTCCATTGCCAACTGCCCGGTCGTTTGGAATGTTTTTGTAGCATTTCCCGCTTTCTGTGTCTTCTGCTCTTTTTCGAGTTCTCTTCTTTTGCTTTCATACAATTCAATCGTATGATATACTCTGCGTCTTGTAATCTGGATATCAAAAGGTTTCATTACAACTTCTGCAATATGGGACTGGTATTCTTTTAACTCTGCGATTGTTTCGATATCACCTGTTATCAAAATAACAGGAATGTTTTCATCAATAGATGCATTTTCCATAAAATGAAGGACATCATATCCATTCATGTTTGGCATAATAATATCTAACATGATCAAAGCTAATTCTTTTTCATGCCCATTGATCTGCTCGATCGCTTCTAAGCCGTCCTCTGCCTCTAAGATGATAAACTGGTCTTCTAACAGTCGATGAAGTATCGCCCGGTTTGTCTCCTGATCATCTACAATTAAAATAGTATTACGCTCCTGCATGTTTCCTTCCTCTTTGTATCAATTCATATTCTTTTATTAAATTCTGCTTTAACTGTTCAAGACTTCCATTATTATCAATTACCTTATCACATCTTTGGTAAAAAAAAGCATCACTTTGCTGTCTTTCCATAATTGCCCGGCTTTTTTCATCCGAATATCCTCTGTTTTGACGCAAACGTTTTTTTCGTGCATCTGCTGAGACAGCAATATACCAGATCTCATCACAAAATGCATCACAACCTGTCTCAAACAAAATAGCATTTTCCAGTATCAAAACGCCTTCTTGGTTTTTCCTGTCATCTATATATTGACGGATATACGCTTTTACTTTCGGATGAATGATCCCATTAAGCAAAGCAAGCCTTTCTTTATCATGAAATACTTTTTCTGCCATCACGGTTCTGCTGATCTGACCATCTGCATCCAGAATATCTGTACCAAACGATTCTATGATCTCATCATATCCGTCTGTGCCTTTTTCCATCGCTACATGTCCTAATTCGTCGGCAATTAAAAGTTCGGCACTTGCAATCTCTTTTAATAAGCAGGCTGCCTGTGTCTTACCACTGCCAACTCCTCCTGTCATACCGATCACATACATTAGTGTGCCTCCTTCCAGTCTTTTCCGCTAAGCACTTCAACTTCTAACGGAACGGATAATTCTACCGCACGAGACATCTCTTCTTCTAATATCGTTTGAACCGCCTCAACCTCTTCTTCCGGCACTTCGACAAGCAATTCATCATGAACCTGTAAAACAATACGAGCCTTTCTTTGCTCTTTCTTTAACCGGTCTGCCACACGGATCATCGCAAGCTTAATAATATCGGCTGCTGTTCCCTGGATCGGTGAATTCATTGCAATTCGTTCTCCAAACGAACGCTGCATAAAATTATTCGAAGCCAGTTCCGGTACCGGTCTTCTTCTGCCAAACATTGTACCGGCATATCCTTTTTCTTTTGCTGTTGCAACCAGAGAATCGATGAATTCCTTGACTGCCGGATACGTTGCAAAATACTGGTCGATATACGCCTGTGCTTCTTTCTTTGATACATTCAGATCCTGACTAAGACCAAATGAACTGATTCCGTATACTATACCAAAGTTGACTGCTTTTGCATTTCTTCTTTGCAAATCGGTTACCTGATCAAACGGAGTATGGAATACTTTCGATGCGGTACTTCTGTGAATATCCTGATTATGACGGTATGCATCGATCAGCTCCTGATCACCTGACATATGCGCAAGCACTCTGAGTTCGATCTGCGAATAATCGGCATCTAAGAAAACACAACCCTCTTTTGGCTTAAAAGCTTTCCTGATCTCTCTGCCAAGCTCCATGCGGATCGGAATATTTTGCAAATTCGGATCGGTACTGCTGATACGTCCTGTCGCTGTAATCGTCTGGTTGAACTTTCCGTGAATTCTCTGATCCGGTTCGATAAAAACGACAAGCCCATCGGCATAGGTAGATTTTAATTTGCTGACCTGACGATATTCTAAGATCTTATCAATGATCGGATCTTCTTTTCGCAATTTTTCCAAAATATCAGCAGACGTCGAATAACCGGTCTTTGTCTTTTTTGCAAACGGAAGCTTCATTTTCTCAAACAGGATCACACCTAACTGCTTGGGTGAATTGATATTAAATTCTTCTCCCGCAATATCATAAATATCCGTTTCTAATGCAAGCACTCTGCTTTCTAATAATTTCGAAATATTCGAAAGCTCCTCTTTATCCACATGGACACCTTCTCGTTCCATCTGGTACAGATAATATGAAGTCGGTATCTCAATTTCTTCAAAGATTCCATACATTCCGGTTTCTTCTAATTCTTTTTGAATGGCATCCTGTGCAAGCAATGGAATATAAGACAAATTGGCAACATATGGGATCAGCTTCTTTCCAATCTCGGAATCTTTATCCTCTTTTACTAAAAACTCCTGCCATACTTCTTCCTGCATTATTTCATCGATTCTTTTCTTTCCAAAGCAATCCGCATACGAAAGGATCGTCTTACCAAGATAATCTCTTGCAATATCATCTACCTGATACGAATCTCTCATCGGATTGAGCAGATAACCGCCTAACGATACATCAAATATTTTCGTAAAAAGAAGCTGTGTCTTCTCATAATCACGATCATCAAATGCCTGTTGCATCGGAGCGGTTTTCTCTGGCGACAACTGCTCTACAGGAGTAGTTAAATGCATAATATTTTTCCAGTTCAATAAAATAATCTTCTTTGCATTCTGTTCCATTTCACAAAATGCCTCTAACAATATCTGCGACTCTAACGCTTCTGTCACAAAAGCAACTGCCGTACAGATTTCTTCGTTCTTACGATATGACAGGCTGATCGCCTGAAACGGATAATCATATCCACTTTCTTCTTCCTGCTGTCCGATTGAAAGATCCATGCTGTCCTGATCAAAGACAAGTTGAAGCTGTCCTGCCGCTTTTTTCTTTGCTTTCTTTTTAACGGCACCGGTATTCGTCCATTCATCTCCTAAGAAACCGACCGCAAAGACTTTTTGCTTACTTTTTCGAAATGTATCCACAAAATGTCTGAGATCTTTCTTTTCTTTTAACAATGTAACATCCATTTCCACATTGACTGCTTCTGATATAACGGACGGATCAAATCTTTTTTCTAAAGAACGTAGTTCTAATCTTTTGATCCATTCAAATGCTTCTTTTGTAAAGATATTCTCGTATTTTGCATCTTCAAAAGAAAAGTCGATCTCACAGTCGGTTTTGATCGTTGCAAGTTCTTTGCTTAACATTGCAAGCTCTTTATTTGCACGAAGAAGCTCTCTTGCTCTCTTTGGCTCGACTTCTTCGATATGCTCATAGGCTTCTTCAACAGACGGAAACGCAGCAAGTATCTTTCCTGCTGTTTTTTCACCGATTCCCGGAACCCCCGGTATATTATCTGCACTGTCTCCCATCAGACCTTTCATGTCGATGACCTGCTTTGGAGTGATCCCATACCGATCGATCACATCCTGCGTATGGTAGTTTTCAATCTCCGTACCACCACGTTTTGTCTTTGGAATGCGGATCAGTATATGCTCAGAAGCTAATTGCAAAAGATCTCTGTCACCGGATACTAACGAAACTTCTTTTCCTTCTTTTTCGGCTCTGGTTGCGATCGTTCCTAAGATATCATCTGCTTCATATCCTCCCTGCATGATCACAGGGATTTGCATTGCTTTTAGCACTTCCTGAATCACAGGGACCTGCTCGGATAACTCCGTCGGCATCGGTTTTCGCGTGCCTTTGTACTCTGTATACATCTTGTGACGAAATGTCGGCTCTTTTACATCAAATGCCACGGTCAGATAATCAGGCTTTTCTTCTTCTAATATCTTTAACATAATATTGATGAAACCATAGACCGCATTTGTATGAAGACCTTCTGCATTTGTCAGCTCCGGCACACCATAAAATGCTCTGTTTAAAATACTATGCCCATCAATTAAGACTAATTTTTCACTCATTGTTTTCCTCATTTCCTCTATTTAATCACACCATTTCCAACACACATCACACTCCGCCAAAACTATCCTCACAAAACAAAATCTTCAAATGCGTCATGTCTTTATAGATTGTGCTGTATTTCTATTTTTTTGCATATTGGAAAGACACGCCAACTGATTAGAATTTCTGATTTTTTAGTTTTTTTTTGCTGATTGGGCGCGGGTCATAACTATAGGGGCGACTCAGCCTGAGTAGC
>ERZ773252.3481-NODE-3481-length-12043-cov-4.849099_pt1 | contig 12043 bp, 9 predicted proteins | sample MGYA00580517_ERZ773252 | MGnify/ENA primary metagenome ERZ773252 (study PRJEB29015, sample SAMEA2737766) | human gut metagenome | biome: human gut; feature: human-associated habitat; material: faeces | place: China | collected 2012 ... | reverse complement strand
CACCTCCGGTTACGATTGCAACCTGGATTCCCTGATCTACGATCTGCTTTACCTGCTTTGCAACGCCAATGCATGTTGCCTCATCAAAACCTGTCTTTTTGTCTCCTGCAAGTGCTTCTCCGCTTAATTTTAAAAGAACTCTTTTCATCTGTCTTTGCTCCTGTCTCTTGGTTTTTAAGATACTTTCGCATACCTGGATTTAGTATAGCATACCTAGGTTTAAAATGGAAGTTCTAAGTTTATTACATTGAGGGTGGGTAGCGCAAAAATTTTATGGATTGAGGGATTGACGCAGAATGTACAAATGATTTTATTTCACTTCCGTTGTGCAAACCATTCCGAGAAGCCTCTGAAAGCGAAAATCATTTTCAGCAATGGCTTCAATGATTTTTGAGTCTTCTCTCCATTGCACAACAATTGGAATTGAAATAAAATCATTTGTACATTCTGCTGGTTTTCCCTGATTTGAATGTTTTGGCGTGTGCTCAATGTAATGAACGGAAAGCGGTAGCTTTGGCTCACTGATCGGTTTTGCTTTGACACTACAATTTCTACAATTGATTAGAGCTAAGCTTCTTTATTTTCCGGCTTTCCTGGCAACTGGGCGAGGATGATGGCGCTGAACATCAGAATGCATCCTGCTATTTCTCGGATACTTAGTTTCTGACCTAATATCACCCAGCCTCCGAGGACAGAGAATACGGACTCCAGACTGAGGATCAGGGATGCCACGGTTGGATCGGCATCTTTTTGTGCCACGATCTGGAGGGTATAGGCTACACCACTTGAGAGAACTCCGGCATAAAGTACCGGTACTGCTGCTGCGAAAATATCTGACAGCCGTGGTGTTTCAAATAAAAACATTGGAATTGCCGACAAAACTCCGGTTATAAAGAACTGGGTGCAGGCAATCCGCACACCGTCTGCTTTTGGTGAAAAATAATCGATCACCAGAATGTGGATGGTAAATACAACCGCACATAGCAGTACCAGAATGTCTCCTTTTGCAAGTACCAGCTTATCGGTAATACACAGCAAATACAAGCCTGCGACAGAAATTGCCACGCTTATCCAGATTCTCACTCCGGCTTTCTTTTTCAGAAAAATTCCAAAGATCGGCACAAGCACGATATAAAGTGCTGTAATAAATCCGGCTTTTCCTACCGTTGTGTACTGTATTCCGATCTGCTGCAGGTTACTTGCCACACAAAGTGCCAGTCCACAACAGATTCCACCCAGGATGACATTCTTTTTTTCTTCTTTCCTATCTGCTTTTTTCTGTCTTTCTGCTCCGTCATTTTTCGCACGCCATTTGTCCAGAAAACAGATACATGGAATCAGAAAAATCCCACCGATCAAAGAGCGTACACAGGTAAATGTAAAGGGCCCGATATAATCCATCCCCACGCTCTGTGCTACAAAAGCTGTTCCCCAGATAAATGCGGTCAAAAAGAGCATCAGTGTATTCTTTCCTGTCATTTTCTTCATCGAGCCGTCTCCTATTTGCCAAGTTCGTGAAGATATAATTTTGCTTCTGTTTCAATGAAGATCGTTCCGGCTCCGTTTACACTGAAGAATTCGATCAGAAGAACGTGACGGATTCTTCCGTCCAGAATATGTACACGGTTGACACCATTTTTTGATGCCTGAAGACCATAGCCGATGATCTCGTCAAATTCTTTCGGGAAATTACGTTCTTTGCGCAGTTTTTCTACTTCCGGGACGGTAATCTTATAATAAATATCTTTTCTCTCTTCGTCTTTGTAGATTCCAGGATATTTTGACAGATAAACCAGCTTGTCCGCCTGCATCTTCTCTGCAATCTCAAGTGCAGTCTCTCTTGGATCAATATATTCGCTTTCGTTGTCGATATCATTTGGCACGATGACCGGAATATAATCATTGTCCAGCATCAGACCAATCGTCTCTGTATCCACGCCGCAGATACCGATTGCCTTAACTCCACAGAGTTCAAGGAGCTTGGCAATCCGCTTATTTTCACGGAATTTGTCCAGTCCCATACGGGTAGCATGTACCACAATCGGACGCATACCAACGCTCTTTAAAAGAACGATATCCTGCATCAGTCTCTGCTCTTCCACTCCGCTGAGCCACTCGGCACATCCGTACTCGATAACTACTGTCTTCTGATTAAAGTCTCTGATATATGGTAATGCATCTATCAGGATTGAAGCTTTATGCTCCACAAGTTCTAATTCTTTATCCATGATTACACCTCATTTTTTGTTTTATCTAAAACAGTATAGCATAGAATGATCTCTATTTGAAGAACCCATTTTTCACAAAAAACAGGAAGTGGCAAATGTTCTGTAAAATCACCCTTTTTCGCTGCTACCACCATTTTTTTCACATCCATTATACCCGGAAGAACCGGTTCCTTGCATCAGCAAAGTACCGGTTCCTCTGTCTCATTTATTTGATTCGTGATATAGGCTTCCATTCCGCTCTCCGGAATCCCAAGTGCTATGGATAGCTCCGAATACAGGTTGCCTTCTGCCATCCTCAGATAACGTTCGTCAGTCGCCGTGATCTTCTTTCCCTGCTTCAGGCGGGACATCTTCCGCTGATAAAGGGTTTTGATGATCCGCACCCATTCTGCACATTTGCAGCTTTTCATGCATTCCTTGTACTTTTCCTCTCTCTGCTTCTCGCTTCCGATCCAGAGTCCTTCGATCTGTGGAATCTCACGGATCAATTCTTCTGCTTCTTCTTTGGAAATGACTCTTCGCATGACAATTTTTTCATTGTCTACCGGTGTAAATACTTTTCCACGCTTTTCACGTACCGGTCTCAGAATATAATACAGTTTGTCCTTCGGCACTCCATCCATTTTCAGCGTCGTAATTTCAGTCACTTCACAAATTCCTGTCCGGCCATAAACAATTAAATCTCCTACTTCGTACATTCTCTTCCTTCTTTCTTAAACTTGCCGAATCTCTACTTCTTTATTTTATCAGAAAATTAGTTTAAATTCTAATGTTTTTCAGATTTTTGTGAATCTTAGTCAAAGCTAACGCCTGTGGTTTTATGCAATTTTACTAGAAAATAGGGGGATTTTGTCGCAAGATGCGTCCCAAAAAGAGTCCTGCCCCATTCTTTTTGGGACTTAGACACTCGACTAAAATTTACTCTTTTTCCACAGTACGAGAAATTGATAAAACCGGGGGAGGGGCGCTTGACCGTTGTTCCAGGTGGAAGGTGTTTCTTGAAGATACGCTTTATTCATATGGACACTCTTTTAATAAACATTCAACCGCCATCCGGTATTCCCGGATGGTCTGGCTTTTGCGGATTTGCGTCAGATATTCTTCGCTGTTTTTAAAGTTTTTGCCAAGATACCACCAGAGTTCTTTCATTTTGACTACTGCATTTTTTTCTTCTGGAGATTTTTCGATATAGGCATCAAGAAGATGATCGCAGAATGTAGCAATCTTCTTGGTGTCAAATGTAGATTTCCCTTTTATAACTGCCGGAAGAAATGGGTTCATCAGAATTCCTCTTCCGAGCATGATGCATTCTGCTTCGGGAAATTTCTCCTGGAAAATTTTGTAGTCTTCCGCACAAAAAATGTCTCCATTATAGACCAGAGGATTTTTGCTGTTCCGGCAGGCGTAGGCAAAAGTGGTCCAGTCGGGTTTGTTTTTGTAGTAATCCTGCTGGACTCTTGGGTGAAGGATCAGTTCTTCCAGAGGATATTGGTTATAGATATCCAGAAGCTCTTCGAACTCTTCCTGATCATATTTACCGCTTCTTGTTTTGATAGAGATTTTCATATCGAGTTGATCGAAAACTTCGGCAAGGAAATGATTCAGTTCATCGGGATAAAACAAAAAACCGGATCCCCTTTTCCGGTTGACGACTGTTTTGGAGGGGCAGCCAAGGTTCAGATTGACTTCTTCATATCCGAATTCTTTCAACTGCCGGGACAGGCGGATGAAATCCTCGGCGCGGTTGGTCAGGATCTGCGGAACGGTATACATGCCCTCATTATTTTCCGGAAGGATCTCATTCCATTCCTGTCTGCTGAATTTGCCTTTCGGGTTTGGATTTAAAAATGGTGTAAAATATTTATCCATTGGTTCAAAAAAGGTGTGATACGCCCTGCGGTATACCTCACCTGTAATGCCCTCCATTGGCGCCAGATAGATTTTCATAACCTTTCTACCTCCGTCACATAAAGTGTTTCTTTGTCTACCCGGAAATGAATTTCCATTCCCGCGTAAGCCATGCCGTAAATTCGGACTGGATCCTTTTGATAAGAAGGTCTCGGATCCTGCTCCAGGATCTGAATCAGTGCTGCTCTTTTTTCAGCCGGAATCTGTTCCAAATACATTTCCGGGAAATTCACATCCAATTTATAATCTTTCTTTTCTTCCGCGAAACCGCCTTTTGCCTCCGGGTGGCTATCCACGTATGGAAGGTAGGGCTTGATATCGTAGATCGGCGTCATATCCAGAAGATCCGCACCTTCCACGATCAGCACCGGACCTTCTTTTTCCCGGAATTCTACCCCAATAAGCTTTACGGAAGAAAGTCCGATCGGATTCGGGCGAAATGGAGAACGGGTGGCAAAAACTCCCACCCGTCTGTTACCACCAAGCCGCGGTGGACGTACCGTCGGGCTCCAGGTATCCCGGATAGATTCCGAAAATTCCCAGATCAGCCACAGATAATCATACGCCTCGATTTCCCGCAGTGCATCCGCATTCTGATATTCCGGCAGAAAATGGATTTCTGCCCGGGTATCCGCAAGATTACTCTGTCGCGGAATCCCGAATTTCTCCACAAAATCAGATCTTATATACGCGATCTGCTTTATTTGCATTGTTCTTTTTCTCCATCAACAAACATCATCACAAAAGCAACTGCCAGAATTGCAGAAGCGATCAGAAGTGCCTTTTCAGCAAACATTTCCACACAGGCATTTCCGATAACTGCACCGATCACAAAGAAGAAGATGATTCCATAGTACAAAAGTCCTTTCTTGATATACTCTTTATCCTTCGTGTTCGCATAACTGCACATATGCTGGGTCGCACTTCGTAAGTTTCCGATGCACATGGTGGTTGCAATTCCGTTTCCATGGATTTTGCGGAAGCTTTCCACCTGAATCCCACACGCAAGGGACGTGAGTGCATTCGCCACCAGATTAAAATCCTGTGGGATAAAGCTGACACTCAGCAGGATCACTGCCTCACAGAATACCGAAATCTGTCTCCAGTGCAGAAGTGTCAGATTTTTCGTCCGTATTTTCACCAGATCCGCAAGGGCGATTCCAATGGCAAATGCCAGCACCGGAACCAGATAGTGGAGTGCCATATGCCAGTTTCTCTCTGAAATATTGATTCCAAGAAGCAGAATATTTCCGGTTTGTGCATTGGCAAATACTTTTCCTCTGCACATATAGGAATAGGCATCCATAAATCCACCGGCAATCGCAAGGATCACACCAAGTTTAATTGATTCTGACATCTGTTTTGAAAATTTCAAGTTACTCATCCTCTCTGTCGTATGCTTTGATGTATACAAAATTCTCATTGTTTCGTTCTGTATGATAATCCAAATTCAGTGCCGCGTCAAGAAAATCCTTACCACCGGACTCCACTGCCTTCACCGTCATGCCAAGTGCCGCTTCCACGTCCTGCACCGTCAGATCATCCAGAAAGACCTCTTCTCCGCTTCGCAGCATATTGATCGGAATCTGCAGAGTATCTCCCAGATCCTCTCCTGCTTCTTTTCTCTCTTTTAACTGTGCCACCAGATCCTGTCCGGTAATCAGACCGGATACGGTGATCGTCTCACCAAAGAAATCATTACGAATGCAGGCAACCGTGATCTTTACTTTTGGAAATGCTTCCGTGATCCTGTCTGCAAATTCCTGAATTGTCGGATACGCAAGCTTTGCAGTCGCAATGGTAAATGTCCGTGCGATTCCTTCTTTTAACTTTGGATATTCTTCACTTTCCTGAAGCTCTTCAAAGGCATGGTAAAATTCATCCCGTAGAAGCCGCATCATGCCAACACCATTTTCCAGCTGGATATATCCGTCATAACGTCCTTCCTCTGGGAAATCCCGCTCTGCAAGGATATACCACTCGTCACTTGCATGGATAAAATGAAGTCCAAACTCGTCATACGCCTTCTTCTGATAGCTCTCGATCAGATCAATGACCTCTTCCGCTTCTTCTTTATCAAAAAGCTCCAGTGGATAAAGTCCCTCCCTGTATTTGGAAAGTCCTGCCGGAACCACTGACACACTCCGCATAAACGGCAGATACTTCATCAGATCTTCGATAGAACGCTTCAGCTCATCCTTATCATTAACTCCCTTGCACAGTACGATCTGCCCATTCATCTCCACATGTCCGGCATACAGATCATCCAGGAATTTCAGCTTTTCTCCGGCGAAACGATTGTGGAGCATCTTGCAGCGCAGCTCCGGGTTCGTTGTCTGCACAGAAATATTGATCGGCGCAAGCTGCATCTCGATAATACGGTCCACATCTTTCTGCTTCATATTCGTCAGGGTAATATAATTGCCCTGCAGGAAAGACAGACGGGAATCATCATCTTTAAAATACAAGGTCTCACGCATTCCCGGCGGCATCTGGTCGATAAAACAGAAAATACACTTGTTGCTGCAGGAACGGTAGTCGCTCATCAGACCATTTTCAAATTCTACGCCAAGGTCATCATCATACTCTTTCTCGATCTCCAGAAGCCATTCTTCCCCGTCCGGCTTGCGGATCAGCACTTCTACATACTCATCCTTGATCATGTAACGATAATCAAAAACGTCCTCTATTTTCTGGTTGTTTATTCGTAGAAGGACATCTCCCGGCTCGATCTCCATCGCCTCGGCAATTGAATCCGGGTAAACCTCACGGATCAGATGTCCCTGATACTCATTTTTCTTACTCAAATTATATTCCTCCCAAAATTCGGAATCGGAAACAAGACCTTTTCCAGGCTAGCTTCCTCTTTCATGTAATCCTCATATTTTTATCATAAACGACTTTTTCTGCAATGATTACATACTTTTTCATCATACCATAAAACTGTAAATTTCGGTAGGGATAAAATTCAGAAGCCTGAAACAGAAGCCTGAAACAAAAATTCACCCATAAATTCAAACGATACCTTTCATTCTCCAACCAAACACCGGGGAACGAAACCTTTTACGGTTCCATTCCCCGGTGTCCGGTTTGTATATATGGTTATCTATATACAATTTCCATATGCTTCAAAATAAAATATTCTATTTCTGATACCGCATGTTACAAGAAAGGCTTGCGGTCTTTTATTAGAAACGGCTAAATCAAGTTCCTCCTGTTCTTACGCGTATAAGTATTGTCGACTTCTATATAGTAGCATATCTGCGGTGTACTTTCCTAGTGGTAAAAAGGGAGATTCTTTTGCTACTGAAAATACCGGTTTGACAGCTTGCGAAATCCACCGAAATGTATCGAAAAATGTTTTCTTTCTCCGAATTCCTTTTAATTATTCAAAATAAATTTTCTTCTTTGTAATATCTGTTCAAAATCAGAAACAGGATTTTAGTGATTTTTTACAGAAAATCCGTTCGATTCTACACTGCATCCCCACGCTCTGTCACCAGCTCATATCCAACACTTGCTACTCGTCTCCCCATACATCCGCGACATTCTGCTGCCTCTTCACCGGTACAGATTTTGTTGTCATAAAGCTCATACTGCTTCCGGTTCTTCACCGGAGAAAGGTTCGGCATCACGACATTGGCCCCGGCCTGCAGCCCTTTCTCTCTTCCAAGCGGATCCATCGTCCCAAGTGCTGTCGTTGCCGGAAGAAGCACCTTCGGCAGCAGGATTCGGATCACAGCGAGCAAAAACAGTGTCATCTCCACACTTCCTGCCGGTTCTTTTGCAAACTGCGTATCGTGGTGTGGGATAAACGGTCCGATTCCCACCATCTCCGGCTGCAATTCTTTCAAGAATACCAGGTCTTCTGCCAGATCTTCTGTCGTCTGATAAGGTGAACCAACCATCATGCCAGCCCCCACCTGATAACCAAGCTTCTTCAGATCATACAGACAATTCTTACGAACGGTAAGGCTCATCTTTTCCGGATGTAGCTTCCGGTAATGCTCCTCATTCGCCGTTTCATGGCGAAGCAGGTAACGATCCGCCCCTGCATCACGCCACCGGCGGTACACCTCCCCGTCTCGTTCCCCCACAGACAGCGTGATGGCATGTCCGGGGAACTCCGCGCGGAGCTTGCCCACCAATTCTTCAATCCAATCCTCATCTTGTTCCCCGTCTTCTCCGCCCTGCAAGACAAAAGTCCCGAAGCCGAGCCGTGCCCCCTCCCGGCAACAATCGAGTATTTGCTCCTGAGACAAACGGTAGCGCGAGGCGAAACGGTTGGAACGGCGAAGCCCGCAATAATAACAGTTGTTGCGACACCACGAAGAGATTTCAACGAGTCCGCGAATGAATATCCCGTTCCCGAAACGCTTCCGGGCAGCCTCTGCCGCAAGGGCACGAAGAGACTCATCCTGCCCGTCGTCCAAACCGGCAAGTAACAATCTCCAACCTTCCCTACCGGGACTTTTTCCAGCCAAAAGTACATCCAACAGGGTAGAAAAACCGCTTTCTGAAATATTATTGAAACATTCTGTCATAAAATTAACACAAAGATACAAAAGATTGCCTTTTTTTTCGTAGATTTGTCCAATAATCAAAACTAAATAATCCTAAACGATGGCATATAACAACAACATCATGTTCATCCGCTACCAATTATTGGCGCGTTTGGTGAAAATGTGGAAAGAAAACGAGTTATTAGAAAAAGTAGACCGGCTGCCTGTGGAACTGCATCCACGCAAGCAAAAACCGTTGGGACGCTGCTGCGTGTATAAAGAACGTGCAGTGACAAAATACAAGACCATGGCCATGATGGGCTTCGACATGACGGATGAAACCGACGAAACCGAACGTCTGTCTACCTACGCCGCCCGCATGATGGAACGAAAAGAAATCGATTCGGAGAAAAGTATCCTCAGCGTAATGGACGAAGCGTGCTCTTCGTGCGTGAAAATCAACTACGAGGTGACGAACCTGTGCCGTGGCTGTGCCGCGCGGCCTTGCTACAACAACTGTCCGAAAGATGCCATTCACTACGACAGCGAAGGAAAAGCCTACATCGACCACGAAAAATGTATCAGTTGCGGCCGGTGCCATCAGGTATGCCCTTACCACGCTATCGTGTACATTCCTGTGCCGTGCGAAGAGGCTTGTCCCGTGAAAGCCATTTCCAAAGACGAATACGGCGTAGAGCATATCGACCCGGAAAAATGTATCTATTGCGGCAAATGCCTGAACGCTTGTCCGTTCGGTGCCATATTCGACCAATGTGCCGTATTCGATGTGCTGAACCGCATCAAGGAAGGACGACAAGTAGTGGCTATGGTGGCCCCCTCCGTGTTGGCCCAATTCAAACAGCCTGTAGAGAAAGTATTCGGTGCATTGAAAGCCATCGGTTTCAGCGACGTACTCGAAGTGGCATACGGCGCCGAAGAAACCATACGGCGGGAAGCGGAAGAATTCAAAGAGAAATTGGAAAGCGGAGCTGCGTTCATGACCACCAGTTGCTGCTCGGCTTACGTACAGTTGGCGCGGAAGCACATCCCCGAAATCATGCCTTACGTGTCTTCTACGGGTTCTCCCATGTACTACGTAGCGGAATATGCCCGCAAAAAACATCCGGAAGCCCTGACGGTGTTCATCGCCCCCTGCGCCTCCAAAAAGGCGGAAGGACGCGAGAATCCCAACGTAGACTTCGTATGGACGTTCCGTGAACTGGATGCCGTCATTGAAGGTATGGAAATAGACATGGCGGCATGTGAGGACTTTACGCCCGAAGAACATGCCGGACATGACGCACACGGCTTTGCCAAGACCGGCGGTGTATTCACGGCCGTAAAAAACATGGTAGGCGACCCGGAACTGCAAGGTACACTGATAGCTGACCTGAACAAGAAAAACATTGCCGCGCTGAAAGCGTACGCCAAAACGGGCAAATGCCCCACGCGCATGATTGAGGTGATGGCTTGCCCGGGCGGTTGCATCAGCGGTCCGTGCGCCTGCAACGAGGGTATGGCCGCCATCCGGCAGTTTGACGCGGAACTGAAGAAAAAGGAATAGTATTTACTTCAAAAATAAAAACCATGAAAAAATTATGGACGCTGTGTACCTGCTGTTTGTCTGTCGGCATGATGTGGGCACAAACCGGAAACTGGACGGACGAAGGCAATTACGACACATCATGGTGGGACGGTAACAATAGCCAGGAATACCACATTTCCACAGTGCAACAGTTGGCAGGGTTGGCCTATTTGTCCCAACAAGGCACCACGTTCCTGCAAAGCAGAATCGTGTTGGACAACGATTTGGACATGGGGGCGCATTATTGGACACCCGTCAAAAAATTCGGTGGATTTTTCGATGGTAACGGGCATACCTTATCCGGAGTACAGGTACAAGCCGGTGTGGGGAATTCCGGATTTATCGCCACTTTACAAGGCTATTATGGCAATCCCGAATATGGAGTGGTGTATGACCTGATTTTGGACGAGACATGTAAAATCACTTCCTCTAACCAACTTCCAGATGCCACAGTGGGCGGCATCGTAGGCGAAGCCATGGCGTACACGACTATAGCCGCCTGCCGTTTCGCCGGGAGCATCACCTTTGAAAAATACCGTGGCGAACTCACCGTGGGGGGCATTGCAGGCAGCACCGACGGCACCGTGAACGGTTGCCTGAACGAAGGAGGAATCACAGTGGAAGTCACCGAAAGCGGCAGCGTGTCTGGCGGAGGCATCACGGGCGACTGCAACGGAAAGAACATACGCATCACCGGATGCGTAAACCGGGGCAAACTGTCGGGCAACAGCTCGTCTTACAAGACGGAAGGCATCAGTCTGGCGGGCATTGTGGGTACGAACTTTTCCGGTTCCACCATCAACAACTGCCTGAACGAAGGAGAGATAAACATACGGTTCAGTTCGTCACAAACGGTATACAGCCCGTTCTCGGCTGCCGGCATTACCACCAGTAATTACGGCCTCGTCATCAACAGCGGCAATACAGGACGCATTGCCGTACAAAGCGACATGAAAGCCACCGTAGGCGGCATCAGTTCTCACAATTCAGGAAGTATTGTAAACAGCTACAACATCGGTGCCATCGCATGCAACGGCCGGAAAGGACAAACGTTCTACAATAACGGAGGCGGTATCACCGGCGTATTCCAATACAGTACAATAGGTATCACGCCCTTGATTTACGGATGTTACAATTCGGGGACGGTAAGTTCCACCGGATCGGAAGAACAGATAGGTAGCATCGCAGGGGATGCCAGTTACCTGATAGACAAATACAACGTACCGACCCGCATTCGGAATACTTATTACAGCACGGAAACGGGAAAGTCCATCGGCAATGACTATTACCAACAGTCACAGTACATCTTAGGCGTATTCGACATGAAAGGCAAGGATTTCCGGCAGGACTTAAACGAGGCTGCCCAAGCCTATAACGACACGGCCACTGCGGACAAAGGCCACGCCTGGACGGGGGACAACTACACCCTTCCACATTTCCGCACGGCGGATGTCTTTTCTACCGGAACGAACTATTACACCGCGCATCTGGAGCGAATCACCCCGAATCCGGACAACGTTCCAAGCAACATGGTATTGAAATACAAGAAAACCACAGAAACGGACTACACGGAAATTCCATGGAGCGGCACGGAAACAGACATTGAAGTATCTCCTGACACGGAATACGAATACTTGTTGGCATGGGAAGAAAACGGTATGGAAAACCTCATGCCGTCCAAAAAGTTCAAGACCGGTAACTTATTCGAGGAACTGAGCGCACAACCCACACGTACTACAGCCGACCTGCTTGCCCTCATCAAGGGTGAACCGGCAAAAGTAAAGAAAGTGAGCTTCGAGGTGGGCATCGGCCATCCGCTG
>ERZ773252.3470-NODE-3470-length-12087-cov-3.475981_pt1 | contig 12087 bp, 9 predicted proteins | sample MGYA00580517_ERZ773252 | MGnify/ENA primary metagenome ERZ773252 (study PRJEB29015, sample SAMEA2737766) | human gut metagenome | biome: human gut; feature: human-associated habitat; material: faeces | place: China | collected 2012 ... | reverse complement strand
TATTTCAGATGGTTGCTAAGGCGTTGTTTTTCTTCATTGACATCCAGTTTCTCAATGTAATAGATCAATTCCTGCTCCAAGCGGTTCTTGTCGTAATCCACACTTAATGTCTTTTCGAGAGCATCCGTGATGCGTTCTTTCACTTTTTCCACACGTTCTTTTTCGTAAGGAGCAATCTTTTCGAGCAGGCTTGAGATATTGGCGATCTTTTCACGGAACTTTTTTTCCAGTGCAGCACCTTCCTGTTTGCGGAAATCTACCAGATGACTGATAGCATCGAGCACAGTGGCATGCACCATTTTCCATTCCTCTTCGGTCAGTTCCTGGATTTCCGTTTTAGTCATCACATCCGGCATACGGAGTAATGTCTGAAACCAGTCGGCAGGAACAGGAATACCAAGATTCTGCGAGATTGCCAAAATCTGTTTGTAGTAACCTTCCACCAATACTTGATTGATAGGAGTCGCATTTTCTGCCGTCTCTTTCTTCTCGATCCACAGGCTGAAATCGACCTTTCCACGTTCCAGCACTTTAGAAATCTCATTACGGATTTCAATCTCTTTTTCACGATACGCCGGAGCGATGCGAGTGGATAAATCCATTGCCTTGCTGTTGAGCGACTTGATTTCTACATTTATTTTTTTATCAGGAAGTTCGGCCGTAGCTTTACCGTATCCTGTCATAGACTGTATCATAACCTTAAAGTTTTGTGCAAAAGTACACGAATATTTTAAGAATTGGAAATAATCATGTAAATTTGCGACAATTTAATAAGCTGATTTTTATGTCGTGTATACTGAATATTGAAACCTCTACCTCTGTTTGCTCGGTAGCGGCCAGTCAAGACGGACAGACGATTTTTGTGAAAGAAGACTTGAAAGGCCCTTCACACGCCGTGTCTTTAGGAGTTTTTGTAGATGAAGCGTTGTCTTTCATAGACAGTCATGCCATCCCTTTGGATGCAGTCGCAGTGAGTTGCGGGCCGGGTTCTTACACCGGACTTCGAATCGGGGTTTCTATGGCGAAAGGAGTTTGTTACGGACGTAACGTCCCATTGATCGGTATTCCGACGCTGGAAGTATTGACTGTTCCGGTGTTGTTGTATCACGACTTGCCCGAAGACGCTTTGCTTTGTCCGATGATCGACGCCCGCCGCATGGAAGTATATGCAGCCGTTTATGACCGCGCCCTGAACGTGAAGCGGGCTATTGCCGCAGATATTGTGGACGAAAATTCCTATCTGGAGTTCCTGAACGAACGCCCGGTTTATTTCTTCGGTAACGGGGCTGCCAAATGCCGCGAGAAGATAACGCATCTCAACGCGCATTTTATCGACAAGGTGCATCCGTTAGCCAAAATGATGTTCCCGCTTGCAGAGAAGGCAATAGCGAAAGAGGACTATAAGGACGTGGCCTACTTCGAACCTTTCTACCTGAAGGAATTCGTTGCGTCCACACCGAAGAAACTCCTTTGATGAATTGGTGATGAGCAATTAGCAGTAACTTGATTAGCAATAAACAATTAATAATGGATGAAAGTGATTTTCAACTTTCAACTTTTAATTTAGAATTAAATCAAGTCCCTTGGTCTTCCGAAGGCTTTTATTTGGATGAGCGTCTCACTTTCACGTTTGATCCATTGTTTCATGCAGGTTGTTATTATGTTCAGGAGGCTTCTTCTATGTTTGTGGAGCAGGTGCTCCGGCAGTATGTCACCGGACCGGTGAAGATGCTGGATCTTTGTGCAGCTCCCGGTGGAAAGTCTACTCATGCCCGTAGTGTGCTTCCTGAAGGGAGTTTACTGGTGGCTAATGAAGTCATCCGGAACCGTTCGCAGATTCTTGCGGAGAATTTAACGAAGTGGGGACATCCGGATGTGGTAGTAACCAATAATGATCCGGCAGATTTTTCGGCTTTGCCGTCTTTCTTTGACGTGATTCTTACAGATGTTCCCTGCTCCGGTGAAGGTATGTTCCGTAAAGACCCTGTCGCTGTAGAAGAGTGGAGTCCCGAGAATGTAGAAATCTGTTGGCAGCGCCAGCGGCGGATTATTGGTGATATTTGGGATACGTTGAAGCCTGGGGGAATTCTTATATATAGTACGTGTACATTTAATACAAAAGAGGATGAAGAGAATGCACGTTGGATTCAACAAGAGTATGGAGCCGAACCGTTAACTGTGCAGATACAGGAAAACTGGAATATAACAGGAGATCTTTTACCGGATAATTGTGATGGTTCTAAATCTTCTATTCCTGTCTATCATTTTTTCCCTCATAAGACGAAAGGTGAAGGCTTTTTTCTGGTGGCTTTTCGTAAGCCGGAGACGGAAGAAGAGATCCCAGTATCTTCTTCCGCCAAAGAGAAAGCTTTCAAGAAGAAGGATAAGAAAGGAACAGCAGCATCTTCTCCTGTATCGAAAGAATATCTGAATATGGCTAAAAGTTGGTTGAATGATGAAAATTCGGACAAGTATATTTTATTGGCGGAAGGAACAAATATCCGAGCTTTCTCACAGTACTATACTAATGAATTGGCGACGATGAAACAAAGCCTGAAAATTGTGTCGGCAGGGATTGAGATAGGCGAGGTGAAAGGAAAGGATTTGATCCCTAACCATGCGTTGGCAATGTGTACCTCACTTTTATGCCGGGAAGCATTCGCTACGGAAGAAATAAGTTATAAACAGGCTATCACTTATTTACGAAAAGAGGCCATTACCTTGCCGGTAACAGCCCCTCGTGGATATGTTTTGCTTACTTATCGGCATATTCCTCTCGGATTTGTGAAGAACATCGGCAATCGTGCCAATAATCTCTATCCGCAAGAATGGCGTATTCGTAGCGGATACTTGCCGGAAAATATACGCATATTATCGGAAAGTACAGTTGATTAAAGAAGACCCTGCTGATTAAGGCAGTATTCCGGCAGGTATTTCCTGTTCGGAAAGGGTAAAACTAATTTGTTTGCCTGTGCCTGGTTCACCTCCAGCGATTTCTTCCAGCGTGTAGGAAGGAGGAGGTGCAGGTGATGTCCGCGTTTCTCCAATAGGCGGAGTGTTCCAGTTCAGATTTAGGCTTTTATCCAACCGATGAAATAAGTACGAGTTTCCCCATATTATGAATTTATGATCGGAAACAGGTGTTGCCATATCTTCCGAAAAAGTGAGGGTTAGTGTCATTTTCTTATCGTCTCCTTCTTCTTTTTCCAGTTTGTAACTTCCTTGGGTTATTAATTCAAGTCCGGATGAAAAGGCGGTCTGTTCTCCTTGTTTGAAAAAATAAGCATCCCGTGCGTGATTGTTGATTAGAAAAATGTCGGAAATGCCGGGCAGAAGATTTGCGTCTCCGTTGGGTAAGTTAGACAAGTAGCTGCGGAGCAACTTTATATCTTCGTAATTGTCGACAACCTTGATTGGCAGGGTGCAGGTTTCTTGTGTGGCGTTGTCCGTTACTGTCAGATAAGTTTGCCCGGTGAGAATACCGGTAACATAAATCATACGTCCGGCAGGTACTCCGGTCCAGCCGGTTTCGGTTCCTGCGCTTGCGATGCGTGTGTCTTTAACTTCAAGTGAGTAATCACCATTTCCGCTTTCCAGTCCAAGGTAACGTCTGCCACCCATGGGCACTTCATATTCACTGTTGTAAAAACGAAGTGGATTTTCTTCATCCTCTTTACATCCACTGAATAGTGTAAGGATGCAACATAACATGAATAGATAGAATTGTTTAGGTCTCATAATCTGTATTTTATGTTCGTTGCAAATGTAACATATTATTTTGAAATATTTAGTTGGAACTTGAAGAAAATGAGAGGGAGAGGGGAGATATATTTAGGCACGGATTACACGGATTACGCTGTTGCTTTATGGTAATCATATTGCTGAAAAACGTGAAATCTGTGTAATCCGTGCCTGAAATTATTATATAAACATACTTACATCACTTAAAATAGAAATTAGTATGTTCAGCGTAATCCATGTCTAAAGGATTTTTATGTACTATTTACAGTTTACTCTTGTAAATCCGTGCCATTGCTTTCTGGTACTGATTTTCCAGTTGCAGATAATTTTGATGGCTTTGGTAGATGACAGAAACTTCAACGAAATATTCAATCATACTAATTTGTCCACCTGTCAGAGCTTGTTTCAGCAGTGACAGATCTTGTTGCGACTGGAAAGTCTTGCTGTATTCTTCCATCGAAGCGTGCAGTGTTTTCGCTTCCCGGTAAAGCTGTGCCAATTCGGACTCTACTTGCAGGGTAGCATTATCCTTTTGCAAGTCAATGTTAAGAGCCTGTGCTTTAGCGATTTTTACCTTATTCCGGTTTTCGAAAAGTGGGAAAGAGAAACCTACCACTACACCGTTGAAAGGTACGCCTGTTTCTGTATTCCGACGGTAGCCGAGTTCCAGTTTTGGTAGCCATTGTGATTTATTGACAGCAATCTGTTTGCGGGCAACAAGACTTTCGTTGCCGAGTGCCATAAGAGTACGGTCCGTTGCCATGACTTCCGACTTCAATATTTGATAATCAGTAGGGAAAGGTATAGCCGGATATTGGTTTTCCTCGAAAACTACCGGAATATTACCATTCAGCGTATTCAACTCCTGCTGTTTGTTGCGGAGTGCTGTTTCGTTCAGAGACGCTTCTGTTCTGACATTCAACAGTTCCAAGTTGATTTTGTTGGTTTCGAGAGCATTTGCATCTCCTGTTTGAAGACGCTTGGCATACATCTTTGCAAGTTCTTCCGCATTGCGGAGGCGTTCTTCCAGAATATGCTTTTGCTGACGAAGCATGATAATGTCCAGGCAAAGTTCTTTTGCCTGTAACAGTTTCTCCTGACGAAAAACATCCGACTGACTGTCAAGAGTTCCGGCTTTCAGACGGTTTAACTTGTTACGTGTGGCGTATAAACTAGGGAAATCAAAGCTTTGTGAAACAACCAGCTCACCGATTGTTTCGCTTTTATCTTTTGCTCCCCATAGATGCGCGTAAGAGAGAGTAGGATCAGGCAAGTTATTATCCGTTTTGGCTTCCAGCTTCTGCGAGGTAATCAGTTGCTCGTTTGCCTGCAACTCCTTATTGTTCGTTTCGATATTCTTCAATACCTGTTCAATTCCGTTTTGGGCTTGCACTTCGCCTATGGTTAAGAAAAGAAGTGCAGCGCTTATGGTCATGATTTGTTTCATTTCTAATTTCTTTATTTATTACAAGCTATTGTTGATAGATACTTTATGGTAAGACATCTATTTGTTTGGCACCGAGGAACGACCCGTTTCTCACCGAGAAACACTTGGTTCCTCACCGGGGAACGATGGTTTCCTCACCGAGGAAAAACATCACCTGCTACAGGCTTTCCTGGGCCTTTTTCCGATGCATCATCAGATAAACAATCGGAACGATAAAACCGTTCAAAAAAGTAGACGTTAATAATCCTCCTAGAATCACTTTTGCCATCGGACTTTGAATTTCGTTACCGGGCAGGTCGCCGCCGAGTGCCAATGGAATCAGTGCCAGTGCAGAAGACAATGCCGTCATCAAAATCGGATTCAGACGGTCGAGAGAACCTCGGATCACACTATCATACACATTCAAACCTTCTTCCTTTTGCAGATGATTGTAGTGGCTGATGAGCAACATACCGTTACGCGTTGCAATACCGAACAAGGAAATGAAACCGATGATAGCCGGAATACTGACTTCTCCTGTTGTAATCACCAAAGCAAATACACCACCGATCAGTGCCAGCGGAAGATTCAGCAAGATGACGCCCGACTCTTTCACGCTGCGGAACTCATTATACAATAACAAGAAGATTACTACAATGCTGATAAATGAAGTCAGCGCCAGTGTCCGGCTGGCAGCCTGTTCACTTTCAAACTGTCCGCCATACTCGATGTGATAGCCTTCGGGCAGTTGCACCGATGTGTCGATGCGTTTCTGAATATCATTTACAACACTACGCAAATCGCGGTCGGCCACATTGGCAGAAATCACAATTTTACGTTTTACATTCTCGCGGTTGATCGTATTTGGTCCCATGGCCGATACCACTTCTGCTACATAGCTCAAAGGAACTTTGCGACCGTCATTCGTGTCTACCATCAAGTTGCGGATTTTTTCTATTTCATCCCGGGCATCATCCTTCACTTTCACGATCAGATCGAAACTCTTGCCTTGCTCATAAACCTGCGAGATCACTTTTCCAGCCAAAGCTACGTTCACATATTCCGAGAACTCCGGCAGAGTAATACCGAACTTAGCCAGCATTTCCCGTTTAGGCTGTATTTTCAGTTGCGGACGCTCAATCTGTTGTTCCACGTTCAGGTCGGCGACACCGGAAATATCACTGATAGCTCCTTTAATTTGATTACCGAGTGAGAACATCTTATTCAGATCGTCTCCGAACAGCTTGATAGCGATATTCGCTTTCGTACCCGATAACATAGCGTCGATACGGTGGCTGATTGGTTGTCCGATTTCTATATTTGCCCCGGTGATAGTACCCAATTTTTCACGTACATCAGCTACCAGTTCACTGCGCGAACGATCTTTCAGTTCAAACGGAGCTTCTATTTCAGAAACGTTTACCCCTAACGCGTGCTCGTCCAGTTCGGCACGTCCCGTTTTCCGGGCTACGGTTTGTATTTCGGGAATCGTCATCAATAACTCTTCTGCCCGATGTCCCATTTTATTGCTTTCTTCCAGTGAAATACCCGGTAGAGAACTGATATTGATGGTGAACGATCCTTCATTAAAGGAAGGAAGGAAACTGCGTCCGAGTGTAAAGAACACTCCGAGTGCAACCACAAAGAGTGCGATTGTACTTCCAAGTGTCACTCGTTTGTGTGCCAGCACCCAAGTCAGTGCCTTTTCATAAATCCCTTTCATCCAACGGGCAAGGGGAGCTTCTTTCAGTTTCTTGTTTGTCTTATTGCTTCCTAATAGATAAGAACAGAGCACCGGAGTCAGCGTCAGAGCAACTACTGTCGACGCGAACAATGCTACGATAAAGGCAACGCCCAGCGGAACCAACATTCTGCCTTCCATTCCGCTAAGGAAGAACAACGGTACAAAGCTGACAACGATAATCAGCGTAGAATTAAGTATAGGCATCCGCACCTCTTTCGAAGCATTGAATACCACCTCGAGTGTACTTAACCTTTCCGCTTTTGCTTTCTGACGGTTCTCCCGCAGTCGTTTATACACGTTTTCCACATCGACGATGGCGTCGTCTACCAATGATCCGATGGCTATCGCCATACCTCCGAGGCTCATGGTGTTGATTGTCAGTCCCATGTAGTGTAGTGTCAGAATCGAAACAAGCAGGGAAAGAGGCAGCGTTACCAATGAAATCAATGTAGTGCGCACATTTGCCAGGAACAGGAAGAGTACGATTACTACAAAAATACCTCCTTCAAAGAGTGATTTCTTCACATTGCCGATGGAACTTTCGATAAAGCGGCTTTGACGGAATATGTCCGTTGAAACTTTTACGTCCGGTGGCAGGTTCTTTTGAAGGTCTTTCAAAGATGTTTCCAGTTTATCCGTCAGTTCCAGCGTACTGGTAGCCGGCTGTTTGGTAACAGTCATCAGTACGGCAGATTTTCCACGCTCTGAAGCAGTTCCCAGTTTCGGGGCTTTCGGTCCGATGGTTACGTCCGCAATATCTTCCAGCGTGACGGGGAAGTTATTCACTGTCTTTACTACCGCTTTGCCAAGTTGTTCTGTTTTAGAAGTTGAAAGTACACCGCGTACAATATATTCATTGCCAAATTCATAGAGCACGCCTCCATTTGCGTTCAGGTTCATATCCTGTGTCACAGCCATCACTTCTCCCATCGAAATGCCGTAATGACGCATCCGTTCGGGATCCAGCTGAATCTGATATTCTTTGATATCTCCTCCGAGCACAGCCACTTGTGCCACTCCTCCGGTAGACAATAGACGGGGACGGATAGTCCAGTCCGCAATCGTACGAAGATCGAGCATCGAAGTGGAGTCGGCAGTCAGACCGACGATGAGCATTTCGCCCAAGATGGAAGATTGTGGGCCGAGTGTCGGTTTACCAACGTTGACCGGCAGTGATTCACTGACCACTGCTAACTTCTCGCTAACAATCTGGCGAGCGAGATAAATATCGGTTCCCCAATCAAATTCTACCCAGACAACGGAAAATCCGTTGGTAGAAGAAGAGCGGACACGGCGTACACCCGTAGCTCCGTTTACGGCAGTTTCAACAGGAAAAGTGACGAGCTGTTCAACTTCTTCTGCAGCCATACCGTTGGCCTCGGTCATGATGACTACCGTAGGTGCGTTCAGGTCGGGGAATACGTCTACTTCCGTATGCATGGCGGTATACGTTCCCGCAATTAGCAGGAGGATGGCCGCGCAGACTACAACCAACCGGTTGTGTAGGGAGTAATGTATAATTTTGTTAAGCATTTCTTTAAGAATTAAGAATTAAGAATGAAGAATTAGAAATGAAGAATTAGAAATGAAGAATTAAGAATGACTATGCAGCACGTGCAATAAACATATACCAATTATTGCGCAGCCAAATTCTTCATTCTTTATTTCTAATTCTTCATTTAATCAATGTTCGTGACTATGTGCCGGGATGGCATTGCTTGCGCTTGCCAGTCGAACCTGATAAGCACCTTCGGTCACTACACGGTCGCCAGCCTTCACTCCGGTCAGGATCTGAACACTTTTACCGTTGTCGGCTCCTATCGTTACTTCCTGTTTTTTATAACCCTCTTCGTCCAGTTGCAGGTAGATAAAGAAGATACCTTGTTCCTCTGTCAGTGCCGTGCGTGGGAGAGAAAGAACGTTTTCCATCGTTGAAGAAAGCAAGAACACCTCTACGAATGATCCGGGGATCACTTCCCCTTTATTGTCGAACTCAAAAGTGACAGGCACATAAAAAGAATTGTCTCCGGCAGCTTTTCCGAAAGAGAGAAGTTTACCGTTCAATGCTTTCAACTCGTACACCTGATTATTATAAGGAGTCTGGAAATTGGCGGAACTGATTGTACGGAGGTATGGATAATACTTTTCCGACACTTCGGCACGGAGGAAAAGACGACGATTCTGCGTCACGCTCACCAGCGGTTGTCCGATGGTCACGTAGTCACCTTCTTTCACAAGAATGCTTTTCACATATCCTGCAATAGGAGCTGTAATACTTTGGCCGATAGCCGAATGATTCTTGGAAAGGGCTTCGTAACTAAGGCGGGCATTTTCATAACTTTGCTCTGCCTGTGCAAAATCCTTGTCAGATACAATCTTGTTTTTAACAAGCTCTTTCATACGTTCGTACTCCTTCTTAGATACCTCGTAGGCAATGCGGGCACGTTGCACCGGATCACCATCGGCGATATTCTTTGAAGAAATCGTGACTAGCGGCGTGCCGCTGCCGACGCTCATTCCTTCCGTTACTTTTCCACGGAAAGATACCACGCCGGCTACTGTAGCTACGGCAACCGATTCATCCCCTTGAGCAGCCAGCACCTGTCCGCTGGTTTTAATCACTTGCTGGAAAGGTGCAGGTTCGATAACGCTCACCTTGACACCGGCTGCTTCAGCTTTTGCCTTAGGAAGGATGATTTCATCACTGTGCGCTTCGGCAGACTCGTTATGTCTATCGGCCGCTTCATGGTTGTGTTCTCCGCTACATTCGCCTTCATGAGAATGATCGGAACCCTCTGCCTCGTGATTATGTCCTTCCGTGGCATGATCGTGTTCATTGTGTGTGTGTGTGACGGTACTATTATTACAGGAACCCAGCACGAATAAGCCTAGGATTCCTACGAAAATAAGTTTTTTCATAATGATATTTTCCTACTAAATTTTACTGTTTTTTTACGCTACAAAGATAAGGTAACGCAAATGCAACTGATTTGCATTTACGCTTTTACGCAAAAACAGAGTAGGGAGGGGCACGAAGAGAAGTGGTACGATGAGTATCCGTACCATGCAAAGAGTCTCGGTAAACGTAATAGTTTTTAATCCGTTTCTCTTGCGGTCGTAATAAATGCTCGATGATTACATCCGTGAATAAGGTAGCGATGAATACGTAATCCGGTCCGCTATCCGTATGTACGGATGGAGTGGGAGAGTAGAAACGAGTCATACATTCGCTGCTGCAACATGAATCGTTTCCCGGGTGATGATGATGCGTGGGACATTGCTGTTCTACAGGCAAGTCCTGCTTCATGCAAATCATTCCGTTGGGGTGATGATGATGGGGAATAACCGCTGCCACCAACATAATAATGTTGATAAAAAACAGCAGAGTTACTATAATTCGTTTCTTCCCTTTCATCCTTTCTTTTAGAGAATTTATTTTTTTATTGATTCCTTTTCTTTTTCTTGCAAACGTTCCAGCAATTCTGTTGCTGATACATAAATTACTTTTCCATCTGGTGTTCCCTGACTAAGGAGTTTACCATTGCGAGCATTTTTTTCCAGCAATCGCTTTTCTGCCAGCTGAAGGCCGCGTCGTAATTTATCGCTCAATTCTTGCATTTCATTATTTGACATAATTCTTGATGCATTTAAAAAGTTCAAGTTCATATATTCGATCCTCGCCATGTTGGTAACCTTCGGCTACAATTACTCGAGGAGAAATACTGTTATCGGCTAACAGCCAATAGTCTACACGCGGCATATAAATCTGAAACAGATTGTTAATGCCTGCCTGATATCGGCGGTAGATAACGTCCATCGGTACATTATGTCCCCCTTCATTGACCCGTTGTAACACACGGTTGACGGCAAGTTCCGGAGAATTCAGCCAGAAATAAATCAAGCTGACTTTATATCCGGCATTTTGTGCTCTTTGAATGAGCCGGGTGTATGAACGGGTTGCCAATGTTGTTTCAATAGAGAAACTTACTTTAGCAGCTAATAGTTCATTAATACGTTTCAACATCAGACGGCCGGCTTCTATAGCCATACTTTCCGGATTGAACGGTGATAAACCTTTGGCGATTTCATCCGCATTAACGAACTCTTTGCATAATAAAATTTCAGGCAGTACAGTGTAGGAAGCTGTTGTTTTACCAGCTCCGTTACATCCGCTTATAATGTATAACTGCCTTGTTTCATCCATTTTTTTCTAACTGCCTGTTATAAATGATGTTGCAAATATACAAATACTTTTATTCTGCCTGCAGCCGATACCCTCTTTTTATTATTTATTATTTCTTTTCCAGTTCTTGCAACGAATCCATTTTTTTCTTTTCGAGGAACTCGTAGATGCCGCAAAGATGTTCCGTCACCTTTTGATTACCGAACTCATACACCTTGGTAACCAGCCCGTCAAGGAAGTCACGGTCGTGTGAAACGACGATCAGCGTACCATCAAAATCCAGCAATGCCTGTTTTAGAATATCTTTCGTTTTCATGTCCAGATGATTCGTCGGCTCATCCAGGATCAGGAGGTTGACAGGTTCCAACAGCAATTTAATCATGGCAAGGCGGGTACGCTCCCCACCCGAAAGTACTTTCACCTTCTTCATTGATTCCTCGGGACCACCAAACATGAAGGCACCCAGTAAATCACGAATCTTGTTTCGGATATCCCCTTTGGCTACATCGTCAATCGTTTGGAAAACCGTCAGGTTTTCATCCATCAGCGAAGCCTGATTTTGAGCGAAATATCCGATTTGTACATTATGTCCTAGAGTCAGTGTACCGTCATGTTCGATTTCCTTCATGATACATTTCACGAGTGTAGATTTACCTTCACCGTTTTTACCGACAAAAGCTACTTTATCACCACGCTCAATCGTCAGGTTAGCGTTGCGGAACACCACTTTCTCTCCGTATGCCTTTCCAACACCTTCCATGATAACCGGATAACTGCCCGAACGGGGTGAAGGCGGGAATTTCAGTCGCAATGCAGAAGTATCCTCCTCATCGACTTCGAGCAATTCCAGCTTTTCCAGCATTTTGACGCGGCTCTGTACCTGCAACGTCTTTGAATATGTTCCTTTGAATCGTTCGATGAACTCCTTCGTTTCAGCAATAAACTTCTGCTGCTCGTCATAAGCCTTCTGTTGCTGTTCGCGGCGTTCCTTGC
>ERZ773252.3466-NODE-3466-length-12100-cov-5.524118_pt1 | contig 12100 bp, 8 predicted proteins | sample MGYA00580517_ERZ773252 | MGnify/ENA primary metagenome ERZ773252 (study PRJEB29015, sample SAMEA2737766) | human gut metagenome | biome: human gut; feature: human-associated habitat; material: faeces | place: China | collected 2012 ... | reverse complement strand
TCTTGCCGCGCAGATCCTTCTCCAGCTTCGGCAGCGCGTTCTCGATGGTCTGCAGATCGGCGAGGATCAGCTCGGTGTTGATGGTTTCAATGTCGTCGGACGGATCGACCTTGCCGTTGACGTGCACGATATCATCGTCTTCGAAGGCACGCACGACCTCGCAGATCGCGTCGGCTTCGCGAATGTTGGCAAGGAACTTGTTGCCCAGGCCTTCGCCTTCCGAAGCGCCTTTGACGATGCCTGCGATGTCGACGAACGTGACGGTGGCCGGCACGATCTTCTCCGTGTGCACGAGCTTGGCGAGCACCGGCAGGCGGTCATCCGGCAACGGCACAATGCCGGTGTTCGGTTCGATGGTGGCGAACGGATAGTTTTCCGCCAGCACGTTGTTGCGGGTCAATGCGTTGAACATGGTGGACTTGCCGACGTTCGGCAGTCCGACGATTCCGATAGTAAGAGACATGGTTCCCTAGCTTAGTATTAGGCTTCGATGGCGTCGACTGCTTTGATAACGGCACCACGGAACGCGCTTTCCTCCAACGATGCGACACCCCTGATGGTGGTGCCTCCCGGAGAGCAGACAGCGTCTTTCATGGCACCCGGATGCGTTTCGTTGGCCAAATAGAGCGCGCCCACGCCTTCCACCATTTTGGCAGCCAGACGATACGCGGTAGCACGCTGCAATCCATATTTCACACCGGCATCGCCCAATGCTTCGATGTACATGTCGGTGAAGGCCGGCGCGCAGCCGGCGATGCACATGCCGATGCCCATATGCGCGGTGTCCACGCGTTCAATCAGGCTGATTGACGAAAATAGGCTTTCGAAGGTTTCCGCCTGTTCCTGCGTGAGCGTGTTGTCGATTTCCGTGACCAGCACGCCTTTGCCGACAGCCATCGGCGTGTTCGGAATGGTGCATTGAATGTGTGCCTGTTCGAAAGACGTTCCGAACAGGTCACGGAATTTGTTCAGATCCCAGCCTGCCGCAATGGACACGACGATGGTGTTTGGCTGCGCCAGCTTGTCAACGATCGGTGAAATCACCGCTTCAATCTGATACGGTTTGATGGCGATAACGACCACGTCGGCGACTTCGGCCACTTGTGCAGCGGTATGCACTGCTTTCGCACCAAGTTTGGCAGCATTGCGTTCCAGCTTGTCATAGTGTGCCGCGCAAGCCACAATGTCGCTGCCGTTGATCGTGCCGGCATTGACCAGGCCTTCGGCGATCGCCTGTGCCATATTGCCGTATCCGATGAATCCGATGGTTGGATTGGCCATGTTTCTTTCCTTTGCTATCGATACTCGTCGTTGCTGAACGATCGTCAGAACAACTCCGCCAAATCTCCGCGGTTCAATGCTTCATTGAACAGGTGCTTGAACACTGTTGAACCATGCACGCCGTCATGTTCAAACTCGTTGGTAGTCCAATAATGTGAACGACCGACGCGAGACAGCGTGTCGAGCTGCAATCCAGAATCGACGTACATGTCGTCAAAATAGACGGCAGCCTGCAGCGGAACCTCATTGCGTGCCAACTGGTCGGCATCGTAGATCGTGCCGAAATGCGTGTCTTCCATAAGCACGTCCATGGCTGGTTTGAACGGACGCAACGCACGTTCCTGCTCGAACATCCACGGGAACATGGCCTCGCCGGTGAAATTAAGCGGACGAATGCCGCCCGCGAATTCCGGATGCTCGCCGCGCACGCGCTGTGCGGCCCAGCAAATCGGCGTTTCCAGCTCGCCGTTGGCGTAGATGAACTCCTGCAACGGCCAATACAGCGGGCGAGACGAAGTCGCATTCATCACGGAAGACAGGAATTCGTCAGACAGTTCCGCCGAGGTCGAGGCCGAACCGTCGCCGTCAAGGAATGCCTGGTCAAGAATCCAATGCACGCGTTCGAAACTTGGCTTCATACCGAAATCGGATCCCAAGCATTGGAAGCGTTCCACCGTGAGCGGATCGCCGTTCGGCAATGTGACCTTGCGCGATTGCAGAATGTCGGAGACGGCCGCGGCACGTTCGATATCGATCGGGTAACGCTCGTAGAACTGCTTCGTCTTTGCCGCCATGCGCGGGAACGTATGACGGTACACGTCGGTCGCATCGGCGGGAACATGAGGAATGCCGCCCGTGGTGAAACTGGCGATAACTCCTTGCGGGAACAGCGAAAGATACGTCAACGTCAGGAATCCGCCATAGCTTTGGCCAAGCGTGGCCCAACGTGCGCCCCCGAATTCGGTGCGACGCAGATGCTCGAAGTCACGAACGATCGAATCGGCGAGGAAACGCTTCAAAAACGCGGCACCGGCCTTGCCGTCGCCGCCCATGCCCTCAATCACATGCGTGTCGACACGAGACGAACGCCCCGTGCCACGTTGATCCGGCAACACCACGCGGAAATGCTTGATGGCCTCCTCGATCCAACCATCGGAACTTGGACCGAGCGGACGCGGACCGGAACCGCCGGGACCGCCCTGCAGGAACACGAGCAGCGGCAGGTTGTCATGCACATGTTCGGGAGCGGTGACCACACGGTAGAACAGGCTGATCGATTCGCCATCGAACCCATGACCGGGCTCGTGGCCCGTCCAATCCAACGGCACCTTGATGGAACGATCCTCAATATGCAATCCGGGCACGTAGTATTCGCTCAGCAGTGTCATGCATTCACCTTTCCTTTGGCGTCATCGGCATGTTCAATGCGGGTAGTGACTTCTTGAGAGCTTCCATCTCGCCCACATGCGGAAACAACCTTACCTCACAAAAGCGGCTTTATCTTACCGCTATTTCATTCCTGCGCATGATGGCGCCACAGCGTATCTGGCGCTAGGGTGGAGCATATGTCGAATTTCAAGCAGCGTCTCTTGTCGTGGATGCATGGTCATGTCTTCGCAGGCGATCTCATCATCACGCTTGTTATAGGTGTTCTGCTGTTCGGCGTGACCAGCGGCATCACCTATAATCCGGGATTGCTGTTTGACCTTAGGCCTTCCACGCAGATGACATGGGAAGCGGCAATGCTTATTCCGCTGCTAATCCGTCGATGGCGGCCGCAGACCGGAGCATTGCTCTGCGTGGCATTGGCCTTGGCGCATCTCATATTCGGCCCCTGCCTGTTGGGCACCGATATTCTGGCATTGTTCATGCTGTATTCGGTAATCGTCTACGGCAATCCCAAAAACACGAAAGCCTTCATTATTCTGGCGTTGACCATCGGTCTTCTGGCTTCGGCGCTGGCGGCATGGACCATGACCAATGGACCACTGCTCACCGGAGGCAAAGTGCATACATGGAGCAGCTGGAATGACTCAAATCCAAATGGCGTTATGGTCATGGAAGACACTCTCGGTTCCATCTACACAGGAACATCCATATCGGAAGTCGCCGACATGGTGGCGCATTCCATGCTGGTGCTGACGCCGATTTTCGAAGTATGTATCATTTCCACCGTCATTGTAGCGTTCTGGCAGCGTGCCCGTCTGGCAACCATTCGCATGATGCGGGAACGCAATGAGGCAATCGCCGCGCGAGACCAGGATGAACGCGATATCGCCGCGTTGGCGGAACGCGCACGCATCGCACGTGACATGCACGATGTGGTGGCGCACACCCTGTCAATCATCATCGTGCAGTCTGATGGCGGTCGCTATGCAGGCACGCATGATCCCGCGGTGGCCAGAAACACCATGGAGACGATTCGACACGAATCGGAACGCGCACTGCATGACATGCAACGTCTTCTGGGAGTATTCGGGGGTTCACCGCACGCCGATTATAACGATATCGGCAATCTTGTGGAACAAGCGCAAAACGTCTCCCCCGACATTCGAATCCGACGGAATATCACCGGCACCGCCAGCCCGGAACAACTCGGCGAACAAGCCTCGATAGCTTCCTACCATGTAGTGCAGGAGGCGCTGACGAATATCCGCAAGTATGCGGGGCCGCACGTCGATGCGCATATTAAAGAGTCATGGAACAACGGTTTGCTCACTTTGAGCGTCACCGACAATGGTCGTGGCGCGGCGGCCAATATCGACGGGCATACGCCAGGTTACGGCCTGCTGGGCATGAAGGAACGCATCGAATCGGCCGGAGGCTCGTTGCAGGCTGGCCCTCAACTCGGCGGAGGCTTCGAAGTCATGGCCACCCTGCCTTACGGCGGTAAAGAACAGGTGACAGACGAAACCGGCGAACAGTATGCCTCGGAACAGTCCGAATCGTGCAACACAACTGCCGTATCCAGCAAAGCGAAATTATCCGACGAAGCAATCGCACCTCACACAGTCGTCAACATATCGGCGCGAATCCCAGATCAACCATCGGAACAGACGCAGGAAACCAACCAACCGACCGGTCGCGATCATCGTTCGAATGCCCTGCAACATTTGCGCATCACCGCACCCAATCTGCATGATTTGCTCACATCGTTGAAACTGAAATCCGTAGAACTTGCAAATACATCCAATTCACGAGGACTGAATTGGGTGGAACGTGTTTCCGCGTGGACGCAGCGCCATTATGTGCTCATGGATTCCGTTGATGCCGTGATATTGGTCATGCTGCTGAATCGCATGTCGATTACGTTCTTTTTTGATAGTTCACCTCATGTGCAGCTCTCTCATGCGATCGCCGCATGCTGCTTGCTGGCGCTGGCTCTTCGACGCAGGTTCCCCGAGACTTGTGCGCTTATTGTGTTCGTATTGTCGGTTGTGCAATTGGTGTTTTTGGAATCGATTGAGGTTGGACATATCGTAGCGTCGCTGTGTGCGCTGTATTCAGCCGTATTGTATGGGCGTGAACACGTATGGCGTTGGACCGGTCTTGCCGCTGTCACCTGTTCAGCTCTGATGGGCTTGAAAATCGCAGCTGTTCAACACGGATACACTACCTTGTTCGGCGCCATCGCCGCTTCCGTGGGCTTGACAAAACCGGTTTCAGCCACGTCAAGTAGTAGTGCAGCGTTCTTTACCGGCGTTATGTATACGGTTGCGGTGCTGATGCTGATGCTGTGCGCCGGCATCATGGCGTGGGCACGTTGGGCTCGTTCCAGCGATTCAAACGCACTGGTATTGCAGGCTCGCGAAAAGGCACTGGTGGCCGAGCAGGAGAAGCAGCGTATTCTCGCGGCGAATATGGAACGTGACCGTATCAGTGCCAGCATTCAGGCTGAAGTCACCGCCACGTTGAACAGCGTGATTAGTCAAGCCGTCGATGGTATCCGCATGCTGGATAGCGCCGAAGCACAAGGTAAAGAGCCTACCGCCGACGAGATTTCCGCAGCATTCAAAGCCATTGGCGAGCAGGGGCGCGCCGCGCTCAAGCGTATGCGCGAATTGCTTGGCGTGCTTCGTGAGACTGGTTTCAGCGATGACGCTCATGCCGGCAGTGCGAGCGAACTGCAGTTGAGGCCCGCAGCACCGTTGGAGGAGCAGCTGCAGCGCGTGTCTCGATAGCCGATTCAAGTTTTTCAGGGAGATTTAAGGGTTCGTTTCGCGCTATGAGCGGAACAATGCCGATAAGGTGGAGAGTATGAGTGAAGAACAGAAGATTCGTGTGGTCATTGCCGATGATCAGGAATTGGTACGTGCCGGTTTCGCCATGGTGATCGGCTCCCAACCTGATATGGCGGTTGCGGCGCAGGCTCGCGATGGTGCAGAGGCTGTGGCGTTGGCGGAAACGCTGCATCCTGACGTGGTGTTGATGGATGTGCGTATGCCCGGCATGGATGGTATCGAGGCGACTCGGCAGATCAGTGCGTTGCAGCATCGCTTTGCTGCCGATGGAACGCAATCAGAAGTCACTCATACCAAAGTGATCATTCTGACGACATTCGACTTGGATGAATATGTTATGGCTGCGATCACTGCCGGAGCTTCCGGTTTTCTGCTGAAAGATACGGAACCGGAAACGTTGCTGAATTCGATTCGCACGGTTTTTCAAGGTAATGCGATTATCGCACCGTCCGCCACGAAACGTCTTATCGAGAAAATGATGGAAGGCGATTTCATGGCTGCGAATGTTGGCGCACATGGAAATTCCGCTGCTGCTTCCACTTTTGATTCGACGTACACCGATCCGGAATTAGATGAACTGACCGATCGCGAGCGCGAAGTGCTTATTGAGATCGCGCATGGATTGTCGAATCAGGAGATTGCCGACAAGCTTTTCATCAGTCTGCCGACGGTGAAAACGCATGTGGCGCATATTCTGTCGAAAATCAATGCACGTGACCGCGTGCAGGCAGTGGTGTTCGCTTATGAAAACCATTTGGTCTGATTGATTTGTTGTTTTGCGTATGCATGATACGCAAAAAGGACTCCTACCATGTTTGTGGCAGGAGTCCTTTTCGTTGTGTTTGCTATGAAGCTTAGGCTTCGGCGAGCGCCTCAACAGGAGGCGTGCTCACTGCCCTGCGTGCGGGGAATACGCTGGCGAGCAGTGCTGCCACGGCTGCCACGGCGAGTACGATGCCGTTAATGCCCCATTCGAACGGGAACACCACTTTGCCGTACATGCTGAACACCACGTATGCGCCCAGCCAGCCGAACAGTGTGCCAAGTAGTACGCCCGAGATGCCGGATACCAGCGAGATGAGCAGGGCTTCCACCGCGAGGGAGCGTCGCAACTGGCCTCGAGTCATGCCGATGGCACGCAGTGTGGCGGATTCTCGGGTGCGTTCGATCACTGACAGCGACAGCGTGTTGGCTACGCCGACAAGTGCGATGAGCACGGCCACGGCGATCAATCCCACCAGAAGCATCATCATGGAGTCGATCATGTTCGCCCATACGATGCGTTCGGCGATCGGTCCGGTCACTGTCGCATCAGTGCTCTTCTCCAATGCGGCCTGCATGTCGTTGTAGATGCCGTCAACGGAAACTCCCGACTTGTCAGTGTCTGCCTTGACCAGCAACACATGGGTGGCGGCATCAAGGTCACCATTGGTGAAATGGCTTTCATCCACGAATCCGACAGCTCCATATTGCGCGGATACACGACGGTAGTCGGCTTGGTTGGCTTGCAATGTCAGCGAACGCGTAGCGTCGCCGTTCTGGTTCCATTCAGTGGAGAAATCAGCCGTGCCATTGGCGAACTGCAGCTCCTTGCCGGTTTGCGCATTGTATGTTGGCATGAGCACGCTATCACTGTCGATGGAGGCGTTACCCAAGTTGGCACGCATGACCTGCTTGACCTGATCGATGTTTTTCACGCCGACCAGCAATGCGGACGTAGGCTGGGTTCCATCCGCTTTCTCCAAGGTCACGGAAACCGCCGGCGCATACAACGTGTCGGACACGCCGTTGATGTCAGATACATCCTTGACCATTTGCTGGCTGATGTCATCGCCCATGGCCACGATGTCGACGCTATAACGGGTGGCGAGCGCACCATTCATAGTCTCTTTGGCGCTAGCGGCACCGGTTGCGATGGTGGAGACCAAGGTGACACCGATGAGCAGAGCGGCACCGGTTGCTGCGATGCGTCGCGGATTCTTCTGAATGTTGGCGTGTGCAACTGTTGCGGAAGGACCTGTCAGCGAGGCCAACGCTCCAACGCCCTTCATGAGGGTCGGCATCCAGAATACCGCGGTGACCACCATGCCGAGGAACACCAGTGCGGCACCGGCGATGGCTATGAGCAGAATCATCGTGAATTGATCGCCGCTCGCATCCTCGCCGCCGTTGGTGGCCTGCACCTGCCAGATGGAGAATATGGCCATGGCGATACCGACCGCCACCATCAGAATACCGATTATGGCTCGCGTAAGGCTGGAACGACGGTTGTCGGTCAGTTCAATCGGACGCAATGCCTCCAATGGCGTTACCGCGGTGGCGGAACGTGCGGATCCCATGGATGCAAGCACCGTCACCACAATGCCGAAGAGAATCGGTACGACGGCGGCTTGCCAGGAGAAGTTGAACCGCATACCCGCCTGCATGATGTCGCTGACGCACATGCCCCACATGAGCAGGCTTCCAAGCACCACGCCAAGCACGGATGCGACGAAGCCGAGCACCACCGCTTCGAACAGCACGGAACCATACAGTTGGCCTTTCTTTGCGCCGATGGTGCGTAGCAAGGCGAGTGTGCGGCGGCGTTGCGCCACGAGCACTTGGAACGTGTTGGCGATCACCAGAGCCGCCACGAACATGGCAAGCACGCCGAAGCACATAAGGAATGTGGTGACGATGTTGGTTTGGTTGCCGCTTAAGGATTTGATGCTTTCGTCACTGATTTGCTGTCGTGACATCAGATCGAAATGCTTTGGCAGCAACGCTTTCACACCGTTGATGGTTTTTGCGGATACGCTGTTTCCATCCAAGGCAAGGTCGAGATACACCATTGTTGTTCCGGTGGCGTTGAAATCGTCCACTCCCTGCATTGCGGCAAGCAGATTGTTGGATCCTACGATCGCGCCACCATAGTATGAGTAGGCGCCGTTCGGATCGGACGTGAGTCCTACCACGCGCACGTTGTCCGCCTTGGCTTTGCCATCGTCGCCTACCGCATATCGGGAGGTCAGGCTTACAGTGTCTCCAACGCCGACGTTCAACTGTTTCGCCATGTCTTCCGGCAGTGCGACTTCGTTGGAATCCTTCGGCTGGTCCCCTTCCGTGATATTCACGGGGAGCATGTTCTTCTGTGCCGCGGTGGAAATGATCTCGCCGCTAACGGTGCTGTCTCCCTTGGAAACGCTGACGCCGGTTTCCACCGAGGCACGGACGCCGCCAACCCCTTCGATGCCGGCGATCTGGTCGAGATGAAAGTCGCCGACAGTGCTGGAATACGCCTCGTTGAGTTCCTCATCGCTCAGGTCGGAGCTGTTGATGCTCACCGCATAGTTGGCGTTTCCGAACATGGCGGTCAGCTGCCGTGTCAGGGAGTCGTTCATGGCATTGCCGAACAGGAAGGTGCTGGCGATGAACGCCGTGCCGATCATGATGGCGATGCCTGCGGGTATGAGCATGCGCTTGGTTTTTCGCATGAGTTTCAAAGTGATGGACCACATGGTGGATTCTGTTCCCTTCTTCGAATGCTTCTATAGTGCGTTTAGCGGGAATGTCTCGCGGAAGCCACATTCATTGTGGCGGCCTCACGTTCCTTCATCAGCAGTTCACTCATCTGGTCTGCTGTCGGCTTGTTTACGTCCGCCACGATCTGGCCGTCGGCGAACACGAGCGCACGGTCGGCGTAAGACGCGGCGACCGCATCATGCGTGACCATGATGATGGTTTGGCCAAGTTCGTTGACGGAACGTTTCAGGAAGCTCAACACTTCGGCGCTTGATACAGAGTCAAGATTGCCGGTGGGCTCGTCTGCGAACACCAGTTTCGGTTTGGTGATCAATGCTCGTGCGATGGCCACACGCTGCTGTTGACCTCCCGATAGTTCGTTCGGACGATGGTTGAGACGTTCCTTAAGGCCAAGCGTTTCCACCAGCAGACGCAACCACTGTCGGTCGGGTTTCGCTCCAGCCAAGGTCAAGGGCATGAGAATGTTCTGTTCGGCAGTAAACATCGGCAGCAGATTGAAGCTTTGGAAGATGAAACCGATCTGATGGCGGCGCAGCAGGGTGAGCTGGTCGTCGTTCATGCGGGTCAGATCCTTGCCGTCGAACATGACGTGTCCGCTAGTGGCCGAATCAAGTCCGGCCAGCGTGTGCATCAACGTGGATTTGCCAGAGCCGGAAGGGCCCATGATGACGGTGAATTTTCCTTGTTCGAAGGCGATATTGACGTCACGTAACGCATGCACCGCGTTGCTTCCGGAACCGTAGTCCTTGACAAGATCGATGGCTTCAATGGCAGTGTTATTGGCTTTGATGGCGTCCCTGATGTCCATGGAAGTTCCTTTCTTTGCGAAGTTACTTCCAACATACGGAACATTCGACGTCAACGGCATCATGCGTTGGTCTGAAATCCTGCTGAACCGCGACTCATCCTTGAGTATGAGATCAACGCGGGAACAGCGAAAACTGGATGATCAGAAACCATGTTCCAAGCATCGGGCAATCGTCAATCGCCTAGCAATCCGCCTTCGTGCGGCGGCTCAAGCCAATACGACTCCTTTTCCACACTGACGGTGGACGCCCACCAGGTCTGTTCCACGCCTGGCAATGGGCGAATGGATTCGTCCACCACGCGCCATAGGTCCTCATCGTTGTCGGCGATGATTTCAATCAGGTAATCGGCACCGTTCAATCCGACACCACTCATCGCGTACGTCACTTCGTCGATGGCCAGAAGCTGTTCGGAGTCAAGCCGATATGGAGGTTTCACTCCAAGTCCGAGGAATGCCTGTCGGAATCCTCCCAAACGCATGGGGCTTACCGTGGCCATAATGCGCATCACGCCGGAATCTTCGAGTTTTTTGATGCGGCCGCGAATCGCCGTATGGGTCACGCCGAGACGCTCCCCCAACGACGCATAGCTGGCCCTGCCGTCCTTCTGCAGTTCGTTGAATGTGTGCACGAACCGTGGATCCAGACGATGCGAGGGAATATCGGTGCCGACACTCGCCTCGCGTTTGGTCAGGAAGCCGGTTTCGCCATGCGCGGCGAGCAGACGGTTCACCACGCTGACATTGTGGTCATCAAGCACCAGTCGTCCGCATGAGAACACCTGCAGACGGGACAATCCCGGCAACGCGCGCAGACCATGTTTGAGGAAATGATCCATGCCTTCAGCCGAATACACCACAGCCTCAGCGATGATGTCGGCATCCCCCAGAGCGCAGACCACGTAGGTGACCTGTGGCATGGATTGGAGCATGGCAAGAGCCTCATCCCTGCTCCCGTCGAGACGAAGTCCCACCAGCACCTGGCTGTAATTGCCCAGACTCAATGGATTGCACACCGGGACGATGCTCATGATGCCGGATTCAGTAAGCCTGCGGTAGCTTTCCGTAGCCGCGTAGACGGAAATGCCGATTTTGTCGGCAAGCGCCTGCATGGTCATACGGCCGTCGCATTGCAGGGCCGAGACCACTTTCAGGTCGCGTGCTGTGATGGTGATGCGTTGTTCGTTCTGGAACATTGGCCTGCCTCAGAACTGCCACAGCATCAGCCAGATGCTGCCTGCCGTCGCGGCGACGGTGACCGCAAGGATGATCCAATCGGAGAGTCTCATCTTCAGCTGTATGCGGTAGGTGCGTCTCACGCCTTGGAGGTTGAGCCCGCGCGATTCCATAGCCCAGCCGACGCTTTGGCTCATTTTGTAGGCGCGGATCAGCACCGCGATGATGATGGGCAGATACGATTTGAACCGGTCCACCAAGCGTACGAATACGTTGCGTTTCTTGCCGGTGGCGTCTTTCTTGCCGTTCAAGTCGAGTCCGCGGGCCCGTTGCGCGGCCGATACGGATTGGAGGATGGAGAAGAACACCGGAATGTAGCGCAGCGCGGTGGCGAGCGTGAGTCCGGCCTTGTACGGCATGCCCAGGGAGGTGAGCCCTCGGATCAGCTTGGTCTGGCTGGTGGTGAACAACGTGAGGAAGCACGCGAATCCGAGCGCCGGAATGCGCAATCCCATCACCGCGGCCATGACGAGGTTCTCTCGCGTGAGTTTCAGCCATCCCCACTGCCACAGCACGTGCGTGCCGGATGGGTCGAAAATCGGCCAGAGCACCACGATGAACACGATGATCACGGCGAGGATCTTCCACCCCCAGCCGATGCGTTTCAGCGGCACGCCGTCGGTGATGAGCATGAGATGTTCGATGATCAGAACGTCAAGTATGAACGCCCAGTTGCGCCATACCAGGCACAACACCAACATGACCACGGTGATGAGGAATTTCACACGGGGGTCGGCGCGATGCAGCCAGCCGTCGCCCGGTACATACAAATCGGCGTCCATCAGTGTCGTCCTTCCTCATGCTTGGTGACTTTCAGCAGCACATGCGTCGCCGAAACGGGCCCATTGGATTTACGCGGTTTGCGGATGGTCCGAGATTGCTTCTGCGCCGCTTCGGACCTGTCGATCGGCCCATACTGCACGACTTTTCCGTCCTCCAATTCCAGCACGTGCGTGCAGTACCGGTATACCGCGCGCATGTCGTGGCTGATCATGACGATGGTGACGCCGCGCTG
>ERZ773252.3463-NODE-3463-length-12105-cov-4.496846_pt1 | contig 12105 bp, 14 predicted proteins | sample MGYA00580517_ERZ773252 | MGnify/ENA primary metagenome ERZ773252 (study PRJEB29015, sample SAMEA2737766) | human gut metagenome | biome: human gut; feature: human-associated habitat; material: faeces | place: China | collected 2012 ... | reverse complement strand
AAAGTAAGACGTGTCGGAAACGATAAATGTAGTCAGACTTTTTATTATAATGACTAAATAATTAGTTATTAACAAACATACCTTATATTAAATACATGTTCATAATCTGTTCATATTCTGTTCACAATTGTTCATAATCAGTTCATAAATTGTTTACAAATTAAAACTTTACAAAATATAAGAATTATGATTAACTATAATTGTAACATTAAATATAGCCATGAAAGGAGCAAAGAATTATGGCAAATGAAAGAATCAATTTTGTAAAGCAGTTAATTTGTGACGTTATTGGACAGTCTCTTGGACAGGATTATTACCCAGCTACTGGTACAGACACTAACAAAAATCTTAAGGCTGTTGACACATGGAAACTTGTTGACGTTGGCAAGGACGTTGAGGATTTATCCAAGAAAGATGTATTTACTAAGACACTCATGATACAGTTAGGTAAGTATTACTTTGATAGTCGAGTATATTCCAGTGAATTACCACCAATTTTTCGGGATACAATGGAGTATGGCGGATATATCCTTAGAACACGTCTTGGATTGTATGAAGTCGAGGACGACCCTAAATGGAATATTACCAGCGGAACAGATTACAGTGCAGACGAACACACCCCTGTACTTCCTAAGACTTATGCTAAGTTATTCGAAGAGCTCAAGGCTCTTCGCATAAAATTCACAATGTATAATGACACATTAATGGAAGCAATGACTAGTTGGGAAATGATGGACAAATTTATTTCACAGATTGAAGTTGCCTATCAGAATACTGTAACTGTAATGTTTGAAGCTATTTCAATGCAGTTAGTTTGTAGCGCAATCGCAATTTCTGACAAAGCAACTGGCACAGCTAGACATTTGCTTACAGAAGCAAAGGCAAATGGTTTACTTGGTGCAGATGCAACTGCAGAGGATTTTTTAAAATCAGAAGATTGCATTAAATATGCGCTTATGGAAATTAAGAAAACAAAGTCTTATATGAAAAAATTTACAGTAGCATTCAATAATAAGACAACACCTTCATTTACACCATTAGAGGACAATGAACTTATGATGCTTACATCATTCACAGCACAGGCTAGTAATGTTTTAGCTAGTGTTTATCATAATAATGAATTCGACCTTGGTAAGTTTTATGAAACACCCTGGTGGCAAGCGACCGCAACAGAAGTATCAAGTGTTCAAAAGTTCAATGATATTACTGCCAATAGTGCTGTTAAAATAACAGCAGACGAAACTAATAAACTTGGTATCGGTGCAACAGAATATAATGGACAGTATATAATTGGGCTAATGTATGATAGGCTTGCAATTGGTATCGCTGAAAGGGCTGGCAACAAGGTGACATCGTCTTACACAGCTTGCGCTGATTTTTGGAATATGTTCGATCATCATGCCTTAAATGCATGGGTAGATAGTGCATACAACATAGTAGCGTTTATCATTGATTAAAATCATTTGAACCCAGTTTACAATTTGAACTGGGTTCAATTTTAGAAAGGAGTAATATGCATAATTATATGTTTTGGAATAGTTATGGGTGCGAGTGTAAAGACGCATTAGAACTATGGTATTATATAACATTAGAGCAAATATTAACGTCCATGTTCGATTATAATAATTTACCTAAGGGGCTAGATAGAAAGTATATTGAGCATTGTTTAATTCGCTTTGGGTGTGCTGGAATTGTGAAAATTAATGATGAATACTTTGTAGGAATCCCAGCAATTACGCCACCATTGAATAATTATGGAATAGGCACTAAAATAGTAGTCACAACATTTAACGGACAACATCAAATTACTGGTACAATCGGAAAAGATTGCGTTCTGATTTGGAATAATTCTGAATTTGTAAATGATTATATAATTAGTTGGTTTGCTAAAATGTTTAAAGAAATAGATAAATCGATGGAATCTAACATTTATAATAGTAGATTGCACCCTATCCCGATTGCAAAAAACAGTAAGATTAAGTCGGCTATAGATAACATTTTTAAGACTATAAAAGGTGAAAATGTAAAGAACGAAACTTATAGTGTTTTATCTGAACAGGCATTTGAAGATGTAATAACTGGCAAGAGTACACCAGTAGACGTGATTAACTTAACAGACGTTAATAATGTTGATAAAATTCAGTACTTATCAAAATTCCATGACGACTTATTAAGACGTTTCTGTACATTGTACGGACACGCAATGCAGACAAGCGGAAAAATGGCACAGCAAACAACAGAAGAATTACAAGGTTACAATAGTTTTAGTATGATAATACCTGGTAATCGTCTTGAAGAACGTACAAAAGGAATTGATGATTTTAATAGGATTTTTAATGAAAATGTTACAGTAAACTATAGTGAAGCATGGGACTATGGCTTATACAGTAACAATGAGGGGGTGGAAGAGAATGACATTAGCGAGAATAATTGATATTAAGGCTTACAATAAAAAAATAACTACTAATATTAATTTGTTACGCAAGGAAAAATTACAAGAAAAATTAGCTGATGTTCCCTGGGCTGTTATGTATGTTAATAATGCAAATATAATAGATAGTATTGCATATAGAATGTTTGGTTATAATGTTTTAAATGATGTATCAAATCCATTAGATACAAATAATAGTTCTTTGTTATTAGAAGAATTAGACATTAGTACAGATGTTTTTTTGCAAACTTGCACAGCTTCTATTAATAGAATATGGGAGCTAGAATCTGTTAAATTTTCTCCAATCGAAAATTATGATAGATATGAAGATATTAAAGACGTAAGAACCGGAGATGAAGTATCAACATTAATTAAAACAGGCAATGCAATAGAAACTAATACAACTAACGGAAATGTTTCTAATTCTGCTAAAAATAATCAGAAAGAAATTAATAAAAGTGAGCCAACATCATACAATACTAATCTCATAGACACAACAACGACTGAATACACTGGGGAAGCTGATACAACAACAACAACATACAACAATCTTACTAACGAAAAAAATACAACTTATAACAATGTTAAAGATGATAATACGCATGTCTATAATGATGTAACAGATACACACAACGCACACATACACGGCAATATAGGTGTAACAACAGCAACAGCAATGATGAAAGAATATGTTGATTTTTATAGTACTTATAAATTTTGGGTTAAATTTTGGGAACTATATATATATATTAATTGTCGTGCTGATTTTTGCACAGAAAGCGAGTAAATATGGAAGTTGTTTTTTATAATTATACAGGTGCTAACAATGTAATTAATAAAAACCTTGGAAACGGCACTACATTGAATTGTAACATGCAAGTAGCAACAGAACAGCTAAATCCGCATGTTAGGGTTACATTTACAGACACAAACGCACCTGAAACATTAACATACAATTATTGTACTCTTACGCTAGGGGATAAAGATTATCCGTATTTTATTGATACAGACAATGTTATTAATATTGGTAGGGGTGTTTTTGATGTGCCTATGCAATTAGATTTATTAGAATTATACAAGTCTGATATATTAAATAGTACTGCAATAATAGACAGAAGTTCCAGCAACTTTAACATGTATTTAAGAGATGATATATATCAAGCCTTTGGATATCCTATCGTTGGTTGTAAAGAATTTCCAAGTGGCTTCGATAATAATTATACATACTTATTAAATGTTTTTAACACTTTAGGGGGTGCTTAAATGAAAAAATATTTTGATACATTTGGAAATGAACTGTATCCGTGTGTTGCTGATGATAATATTAGTTTTTATGTTAAGTCTAATCAAGAAGCTTTTCCGGTCGCTGGGTTATCATTTGAGACCGACACTTTGAAACGTGACTTTTTTAAGAAAGTTGTTGAAAATACAAAGCCATTATTTAAACAATCTTTTTTAAAAAATGACAATACTAATAGTTATTATTTAAGTGCACGCTTACCAGTGGGAGTTGATTCAGATAATAATTTATTAATTGTTAACTTTCAATGCAATTTTAAGCATATTAAGGGCAATTATTATGTAAATCCCAATTCTGAAACTCCAGAATTAAACACAATAACTAATAGTTTTAATACAACTAGTTATAATATACCTGATTATTATGCTTGTCAGGCATCTACAAGTTCGAGAGTTTTATATATTGTACTAGAACTGCATGGGATAATTATCTTTAACAATGTTGGTAAGCAACTTGGTGTAGCATATTGTCCAATAATTTATAACATTGATGATAAAGGTGAACAAATAGGACATGGGTTGGCATTTGACGGCTATCCACCAGTTTCTTATGGAACAGGTATTAACATGAGTTGGCAAGGACACGTTTTAAATCCAAGCACAACAGAAAGAGAAGCAGATAATACCAACAATACAGAAACTGGTGGCGGTTATGGTAGCGGTAACAACCCTAAGGACAATATAAGTATACCATCTTTGCCAAACGTAACAATAACTAACACAGGAGTATGTTTGTATGGACTAACAAGCTCGCAAGTACAGGCTTTCACTGGCTGGTTATGGACTTCGGACTGGCAAGACAATATTAAAAAGATACGAACCGACCCCATGCAAAACATAATTGGTATTAGTTTAATTGACTATGCTGTTAGTGGTACGGCTTCAACAATTCAAGTTGGAAATCTTAACACTGGAGTTAACGCAAAAATTGTTAATAACTGGATAAGTATAGATTGCGGCTCTATAACATTAGAAGAATACTATGGGTCGTTTGCAGACTATGAGCCTTTTATAGCAACTACGCTATTTTTGCCAAAAGTTGGGTTTGTGCAAATTCCAGCAGATGCAGTTATTAATAATTCTATTAAAGTTGTTTATAATATAGAATTAATAAGTGGTGAGGGGCTATGCTTTGTATATATAACAGATACAAGAAACGGCTTTAGTTATGTTTATAACACATATACTTGTCATGCCACGGCTTTAATACCTACATCTGCCAGCGACCATACGCAACAATTAACAGCTTTAATTAACGCTGGTATTAATTCTACTGTTGCAATTGGTGGCGCAATTGCAACAGGTGGGGCAACAGCTGGAAGTGCTGTATCTACTGTCGCTAGTAGTGCATTAAATGTAGCAACTACAAAGAATCCAACAGTTACACGTGGCAATTTTGGCAATTTTGGCTGTATTCTATGTTACAAAAAACCTTACATTATAATTAATCGCACCAATTTAACAAAGCCAGCAAGTTTTCAAGAAAATAACGGATACTTAATTAATTATACTGCTAAAATACAGGATCATACAGGATTTCTAAAAACACGCGACTATCATTGTGAATTTAATGCCCCATATAATCACAGGGCAGAAATAGAAAGACTTTTAGATATGGGGGTAATTATTAATGATTAATAGATGGAGAAAAATAGAAAAAGAAGTTGTTAAGGCTGGGGTTATCCCAGCCGACATCAATACTCCGCTGGGGCTTAATGCAACATGGAATGCATACATTTCTGATAGAAGTAACGGCAAGACAACAAGCTGGTTACTTTATGCAATAAAGGCTTATGACATGTATGGCATTGTAGCACATTATGTTAGAAGTAGTCGAACAATGATAACTCAATCCGCTGTTATGACAATATTTAATGTAATATTGTCAAATAACTATATTACTAAACTAACAAAGGATAAATGGAACAGTATATGCTATATGCGTCTTGAACATAAATTCTATTTATGTAATCGTGATGAATCGGGAAAAATTATTGAACAGGATATCACAGGCTTTTTAATGTGTATGAGTATAGACAAAGCAGATGAATATAAATCGGGTTATCAATGCGATACAGGCGACTTAATATTATTTGATGAATTTATTAATTCTTTCTATAAAAGAGGGGAGTTTGTAAAGTTCTGTGATTTGATTAGTACAATAATTAGAAAACGCCCCGATTGTAAAATTGTTATGCTTGCTAATACTATTCTACGTACTTCTGAATATTTTGATGAACTAGAATGCCGTGAATTTATTGACAAGGCAGAAGGTGGAGATTTTATCGACTATGAAATACCTTGCGAAACTGGCGGTACAACAAGTGTACATGTAGAGATTCTTAGTCCAAGACTAAATGAAGAACGCAAGTTATTTAATGCAAAATATTTCTCTTTTCACAATCCCCTATTGTATTCTATTACTGGTAGCGGCTGGGCTGTTAAGAATTACAGACACCCAACAGAAGATTTTAAGACAATATACAGAAATATTTTTCTTGAATACAAGGGAAAAATGTACGGCTTAAATGTTGTGCAACTGGAATGTGGCAGATTCACAGTATTTATGCGACCGCACACGCATGAACCTAAAAATGACGCATATATTTATTCAGATTCATACAACCCATTTGACAGCAGGCATCATTCACTTACACATGATAGAAATTCATTTGACACATGGTTTTTTAATCGGTATTATTCAGACGATATAATATACGCTAATAATACATGCGGCTCTATCTTGCATGATTTTATGACTAATTTAAGATAATGTTTCATGTGAAAACATAAAAGGCGGTACTCAAAACCGCCTTTTAAATATCTCTTTCATACATATCTATTACTTGGTTAATATATTCATTGTATTCGTTGCTTACCTTGATAGTAAAATCAATGTTGTTAATTGCTACGCTTGATTTAGATACCATTAACTCGCCGTTAATTATGTCCGAATGCTCATTATCGTTATAAGTTACCCCAGTTTTACAATTACTGAATGACTGTCCGTCTTTTAATAAGTCCATAACTTCTAAGGCTTTTTGACTATTTGTGTAGTACTTTTTATCTTTGTCGGGGTTAATTCCTACAATCTTTTCAAGCGTACCTTTAGGTACTCCAGCAATAGTTACAGATAATTTGTTATTTTCGTCAAAGCCTATATACCGCTTACACCCTATCGTTTTAAATAACTGATATGTTGGTTCTGTATCCCAACAACCTAATTCCTTAATCAGTTCAAAGTTTTTATTGTATTTTTCACATAACTTTTTATTCTTTTCAATCTGTTCTGCATTATAATTATTAAAGTAGTCGTCTGGCATGTTATGCCCCTTAACACTGTCGGTATCACCATATACAACGCAATCTGCATTTGCATAAACGGCAGATAATTCTTGAAATCTCGCCCAGCTAGTGCACCATATTCCCCAAAAAGGTGATAGAACACTACTTCTAATTTGTTTATAATAATCATTTAATTCTTTTGTAATGCTTCCGTCTTTAAATATATAGTTAAATTTATGTATCTTAGTTACAAAGCAACCATAAAACATATTAACGAAGCATTTTTCATTAAAATAGTCTTTGTCCTGTAACTTTAATTCTTCTTTTCGTTCGTATGCGTCCAACATTGTAGATACAACATAAGACGGCAGTTTTCCACGAACAGCAATTTTAAAACTATTAATTACAATTTTAAACTTATCATATTCATAGAATTTATTAAATATATCCCAGTCGAGTTCAGTCATTAAAAGACGAACTTTTTCAACTTCTGCAATTCTTCCATTATCTACAAGGATTCTACCAGCATCATTGTTTACTATTTTAGACGTAGAAATTATACTATGAATAGTTGTCTTTTTAACATTAAATAAAGTAACATCTAATATACAACAAAACCTGTTAAGCATATTATTAAACATTTGTTTACTGTCAATTTTAATAGACTTAAATTTTGATGTAGGATAATATCTGTGTGCTATTTGTGCCGGATATGATGAAGTAATATCCTTGCACTTAATGTTAGATAAAATTTTACCGAATGCGTCTACTGAACTTTTTACCCAACCACCAGCAAAAAGATATTCCATATACATCAAGTATTCATTAAATGATTTCGGATACATTTCAAATATATCTTGCTTTGTTATTTGATTCTGTTCTTTAAATGCTTTTTTAAGGCTATGTCTAACAATACTTGTTTCTGTATATATTAATTCATTATTACTTATATATTTATTGAAATAATATTCTGCAAACTCGCACAATATTAGTACGTCATTTTCACAATATTTTTTTTCTTTGTCTGTGAGATTCTTTCCGTCTGTTGCATTTCTTAAAATTGTATAATCTATATCCCCAACCATTTTTTGTGTAGTACAATAACGCTTTGCTAGTTTTGCAAGTGACATATTCGTTATTTGAAAACTATCTAAAAACTTAATATTATCACTTTCAAAATATAGTGGTTCTCTCAAAGACTTTAAGAAAACATATGTAACAGGAATTTCTTTTCTTACGAACTGCCATTCAAACGCAATATTATGTATAAAGCATATTGCCTGTGCTTTAAATTCTTTCTTATGTTTTTCTTTTGCTTTCTGTCTATTTAAGTAATCAATATAACAATTAATAATATTTAAGCAATCGTTAAATTCTTCCCAAGTGTTTCCATAGAAAGCCTTATTGTTAATTCCTATCTGCCATATATACATATAAGCCCTATCTATGTATGTAGTTGTTTCGATATCAAAACCGCATTTTAAATCCCAGTAATTATTAGAAAACTTTCCTTGTTTAATAGTATACAATTTAACTTCTTGACTATATAACCAGTCTTTTAATTTTAAGTAATGCTCCATGCTTTACTCCCTTACCAGTGATATTATGCTTACTCCCCCTAAGTCCAGGTCTGTTGAATAGTCGTCTACAATTTGTTTATTCCTTTTATATATTTCATCTAATTTATTTTTTAACTCACCTTTGTCAATTTTTCTTATACCATTGTCTAACATATTAATCATTTCTTGGCTATCTGCATTTGATTGTTCCTTATATGCAAAATAACGTAATTTATTAATTAATGATTCTAACTCTAATTTTTCAAAGTCTTCGTCACCTATTTTTGTTTGCTTTGCATACTGTAAAAGTTGTTTATCTGTTGCCAGGGGATTTTGTAACAATCTTTCTGCTTGCTGATAAGTACTTGTATATTGTAACTCATGCCGCTCTCTGAATCTTTGTTCTTTCTCTAAGCGTTCTCTTGCTGTCAATTTCCGTTTAGGTGTATTATATTTTTTTAACTTAGTAGGCAATTCATTCTTTTTAGCCTTTGTGAAAGATTTAATTGTTTGTGTATGCACTATAGCCCTAGTAGAAAGATTTCCACTTGCTGTCATTCCCGATTGCTTAACAAATTCTAATAGAGTTTCTTTCTCTATTCCAGTCGCTTTTTTTAGTCGTCTATTGAAAGCCTTTACCGCTTTTTTTCTTGCTTCACTAATCATATAATAACTCCTTTATATAATATAAAGGGCGGATATACCGCCCTATTGATCACGTGAAGATTAATTAAATGGTATCACTTCATCATCAGATTCTGCATTGTCAAGCTGTTCTGTTTCTAAAGTTGTAATTACTGGTACGCACTTATAGCATGTTCCAAGTTTAGCCTTAACTCCAACAATACGCATGCTGTCGCATTCTCCGCTGTAATCGGCAAAACCATCTTCAAACACTGTTGATGATGTATGAATGATACCATACTCCTTAGTATCAATCAACAGCCTGTCAAATTCCTTGTCTGTTGTCTTTATATGAACGTCTGCACTGCCTGTTGGTGTAAATACTCTACCCACCAAATCAATAATAGAAGTTGATGTAACGTCTGCCTTGTTAATCATCTTCTTAAATAACGCTGTGTCGCATGTTCCTTCTGAATTAATTAATGTAATCTCAAATTTCTTTTCTGCTTTCTTCATAATTAAATTCTCCTTATTCTTAAATCATTTTTAAAATCTGCCCAGCGTAAATTAAACTAGGGTCTTCAATATTGTTATATTGTGCAAGTGCTACAACCTTGTCTGTAATTTCGGTATCATCAGATAAATTATAGTATTCTCTAACAATATTCCATAAGTTATCACCACTCTGAACAGTATATAACTCTTCCTGTTCTTCTGTTGTTTCTTTCTGTTCTTCTATGTTATTAAACATAGTGAGTTGATATGCATTAATAATACTTATTAACTTATTAGCATATTCAGGGTCGGTAGCATATCCGCAAGCCTGTACCATTCTACACTCTTCTTCATAGTCAATACAAGAAGTTGCTTTGTCGTAATGCTCCCACTGCATTAAATCATACAATCCCTGTACACTTGCAGTTAAGCTAGGGTAGCATTTAAAGCTATCCTTAATATTAATGTACTCGCCGTTAATGTATTCTGTTGTATCAAGAACAACTCCATTGCCCTTGATTCCAAACAATGTTGTTGCGTTAAGATTATAACCGCTTTCAAGTGCCGCCATTGCTAACACTGTTGACGGAAAAAGACGTTTCTGTCCTTTTCGTCTTATGTATTCATTTACTACAATCGGTGCAAGTTGATTAAAGAACACATTAACGTAATCATGTCTACTTGCTACTATCGGGAAATTCATCTTTCACACTCCTCTCTAAAATGTCAAGTGCCTTAGTAATTATTGCAGGTACTTTTAAGCCTGTAATCGTTATTGTTTCAATAATAGATAATATTTCTTCAATAATTAACATAATAATAACTATATATCTAATCATGTTAATATTAAGTAATATATCAAGTTGGTATGCTATTACTACAATAACTAACGTTAGCACCTTTTTAACTACACCTTTAAACATTACCCTACTTGATAATTTACCGCTTTTAGTCTTGCTTGACTTATGCCACACGGCACTTACAAGAGTACCTGTTATTAAGTCAATTATCATTAGTAATAATAATATCATTAGGTCGTCTGTTGGGTTGCCTATCAAATTAATTAGTAGGCTTCCTATTGTTCCTGCTGTAACAGAAACAATGTTTTTAAATTTAATATTAATCACTCCTTTTCTATTTTTTCTTGGCTTGCCAATGTGGTTTACGGCTCATGTTTACATTTTATATGCTCTTATATTACTTTATCCGTTCCACTCATCAGATACAAGGTTGCCGTCCTTGTATGACGCTGGATGTTCCAGCGTTTCGGCTGTTAAAGAAAAACTATTCTGTTAAGATATCTAACATTTCTTATTTCTATTAATAGTTCTCTATAACTAACTATTCCACACCTAGCTAGTCTTCCATCTATATAATATATGCGATAGATAGGTTTATTCATTAAAGGATTTCTATATCTAGCTATAATCATATCCTTTAATTCAATGGTCTTTACTATTCTATTAACAGGTAGTTCTTTAAAACTTAACATATATTAATCGCACTCCTTTCCCCATTGCTCCGCCATTGCTTTAGCTACTCCTAAATATGTTTTGCTTCTAACTTTAGAACGCTCTTCTGTCTTAAAACCACTACAATAGCCCTTTGTAAATGTAGTTTTCTTTCCATTAGCTCTTGTATATTCAACTAAGTCCGGCTTCACTATTTTTGTTGATTTTAACTTAGGAAGTCCTTTTAACCACAACCCAGTCTTTTTCCTGGCTTTCTCACCATATTCATAAGGTTGTATATATTGTGTACAATTCGGAAGATAATAAAATTCTGGAAACCATTTTTTTATATAATCAGTGCCGATAATATTAACTGGATTTTCAATAGCTATCTTTTCGCAATCTGCTTTTAAAAATTCAGAAAAAAACTTAATTGCTTCTAATTGCGTTCCGTTAGTTCTTTTCTTTTCAAAATGTCTTGCACCACTTACTGCTAAATGCGTACATGGTGGAAAAGCTATTATCATATCCCATTTACCCCTTAAATAATAAGTATCCCCAGTAACTGTATTAAATTTACAATTACCGCTAAGTAATGGTATCACATTATCTTGTATATGCCATTCAGGATACCCACCACTGCAAGGCTCTATATCACACGAAAAAGCATTATGCCCTAACTTTCTAAACTCAATACAAACTCTTTGACTTTCTTCACATGCTATTAATATATTCATTATTCTCACTCCTTATCACAATTAAAACCAAATAAAATATTAAGTGCTAATTTTTCGTTTATCTCTTCTTCTGTAAGTGGCTTTCTGTTCTCTACCCCAATCACGTTATCAAGGCTTGCGTCTATGTCAGCAAGCGCCTTTTCTCTATCAAATCCTAGTTCTACAACTTTGTTTAATAATTCAATAGTTTTCATATCTCTACCTTTGCCTTTCCTTAATCACTT
>ERZ773252.3456-NODE-3456-length-12115-cov-3.876202_pt1 | contig 12115 bp, 8 predicted proteins | sample MGYA00580517_ERZ773252 | MGnify/ENA primary metagenome ERZ773252 (study PRJEB29015, sample SAMEA2737766) | human gut metagenome | biome: human gut; feature: human-associated habitat; material: faeces | place: China | collected 2012 ... | reverse complement strand
GCCTGCGACGACCTCCGCCGCGACGTCCGCAGCAGCCGGGGCGCCCGTCGGGACGTTCGCGGCCGCCGGAGCCGGGGTCGGGGCCGCGGCCGCCACATCCTGGGCGCGCAGCATGGCCGAGCGCACCAGGGCCTCGGAGAGCAGCTGGTCGCTTTCCAAACGATTCATGGCCTCGGGCCAGACGTACTGGAACTCGAAGTACTTCGCGCAGTTGGCCTCGGCGTAGGCCGAAGCCGCGCCCGTGGCGGCCTTGGCGGCCAAGCGGTAGGCCTTCTTGTCGGGGCGTCCGAAGCTGCGCATCCATGCCGTGAGTCGAATGCGGCGCAGAAGGCCCGGCTCCAAAAACGGCCCCGGGTAGGGCTCGAGCGAAGCCGGCTTCACCTGCTGAAGGTCGATGAGCGCCCGGGAGTATTCCAGCTTGCGGTACTCGTAGAGCCACCGGAAGATGTCCTGGCGGAAACGCGTGCCCTCGCTTGCGGTGCGCGGGGGCAGGTGACGCAGCACCCACTGGTTGTCGAACCAGATATCCGAGCCGTACATGCGCAGATCGAGCATGTAGTCCAAGTCCTCGCCGCGGGTGATCCACGGGTCGAAGGCGAGGCGCCGGAACGCCTCCTTGTGAATGGCCAAGCAACCGCCGCACACATGGTTCGAGCGCGACAGGCGCGGGCCGCGCATGGCCTTGGTGATCCACTCGTTGAAAGCGCGGCCCTGCTGCCAGAAGCGGTTGTACCACTTGTCCTCCCATTTCGAGAGGTAGGAGTCCTGGTCGTTCAAATAGTGCCCCGTCTTCGCCACGATGGGCACGCCCTGGCGCGTGAGCTTCCCGAGGCCGTACATGGCCTTCTCTAGGAATTTCGGATCGTCGATCACCTCGTCATCGTCCAAAAACACCACGGCATCGAAGCCGAGCACGTTGGCCACGAGCAACCCCAAGTTCCGGATGGCGCCGTAACCTTGCAGGCCGATTTCCTTGGAAAGGCGTTCGATGTTCTGCTGGGCCATGCGCTGCTCGATAAGCGCCAGCTCTGCCGCGCCGATGACGAGCGTGGTCACGTCCGAATGGCGGTTGGCGATGGCCTGCACCTTCTCGGCCGCCTGCACTTCCAACGACACGTCGGCGGACACGAGGATGACCACGAGTCCCAGGCCCTCCACCTTCGCCAGCGACTCCAGGCAGCGGCCGAGCTCCCCTTCTTGGTTGGGGGCGGTAGGGTGGTCGTAGGTGCTCACCACATCGGCCCCTCCGCGGTGGCGGCGGGGGTAGATGAACGTGGGAATGACGACGACGGGATTCATGGAGGTCCTTTCGAGTTCAGTCGAAGAGTGTCACATCATTTTAGCGCGTCTGCATCCGACGGCAATCTCGGTAGGCAAAATGTCATGAATGGAACGAGCCTGCATCCTCATCGACATTCTGCGCTTACACGGGGCGTTGTCACGATGGCGCCTTGCTATCACCGCCGACGCTTGCCCTTGGGCGCACCTGCGCGGCGCCGCTTGGTGTCGCTCACCTTTTCCTTGTTCATACGGCGCGCCTCTTCGCGGCGGTCGCGCATGGCGGCCATCTCCTGCTGAAGGGCCTGGTAGGATCCGTAGCGCTCCGGCATCAGCTCGCCGGATTCCACGGCCGCGCGCACCGCGCAGCCCGGTTCCCCGTGGTGGGTGCAGTCTCGGAAGCGGCACTGCGCGGCCAGCGCCTCCACATCGGGGAAGGCGGCGCCGATGCCCTCTTCGGCGTCCCACAGCCCCAAGCCCCGCACGCCCGGCATGTCCACGATGCGACCGGCGCCGGGCACCTCCACAATCTCGCGGCTCACCGTGGTGTGGCGGCCCTTGCCATCCCCCTCGCGAACCGCACCGACGCTTAAAACCTCGGCGCCCACCAGCATATTCACCAGGCTGGACTTCCCCACCCCCGAGCGCCCGATGAGCACCGTGGTGGTGCCCGGCGCCAGAAGCGCGCGCACGGCCTCCACCGATGCCGGGTCGTCCTCGGACACGACGAGCACATCGGCCGCGGGAGCAGCCAGGGCCCGCACAGCCTCCACCGTGGCCCGGGTGGCGGCGTCATCGGCCAGGTCGGCCTTGGTGAGCACGACGGTCACCTCGGCCCCCGTCTCGAAGGCCAGTACCAGCTCGCGCTCGAGGCGCCGCAGGTTCACCTCGCCCACGGGTTGGGCCACAATCACGCGCTCGAAGTTGGCGGCGAGCACCTGGGGCACGGCGCGCTCGGTGGGATCCTTGCGCACGAACTCGCGGGTGCGCGGCGCTATGGCCTCGATGACCCCCTTGTCGTGAGCCGGAGGCACCGCCACTTCCACAACATCCCCGATAACGGCCCGTCGGCGCTCCCCCTTCACCAGGGCCGTCGCGTGCTCGCAGCGCAGAAGCTCGCCGTCTTCCAAACGCACGAGCGGGTACCCCCGGTCCAGCTTCACCACTTCGCCGCGATAGCGCGCCTCAGCCATCAGCGCTGCCCCTCCCTCATCTGGTGGAACACGATGAGCATGATGAAGCCGATGGCAACCAGCATAAGCCCCGGCAGAAACGCGCCGATGTCGAAGGGCTGTTCGGTAACCGAGCCTTTCTCGACGAAGGTGACCGTATCTGCGTGCAAGTCGGTCAAACCCTCGTGCTCCGGGCAAATCAGATGGAAGGTACCGCGCACCTGTAGCGTGGTACCCTTGCGGCCGTAGGCGCCGTAGGTGTCGATGATCTCGGTGGACTCCGTATCCATGAACACGGGGATTTCGGAATGAACCCTATCGGAGCCCTGCAGGACGATCCAGCTGTAGCCGGGGTCGAACTCGGCGCGAATGCGATCGCCGATCACCTCGCCCGTCACCTGCACGGTCTGGTCGTTCAGGTAGGAGTCGGCCCCTTGCAAGGCGGAGATGGACGTATCGTAGATGAAGGAGCTATCGGGCTTCTGCTGGGGGTTCACGAGGTTGTCCTCGTTCACGTCCTCGCCGAAGACCGGGTCGGGAAGCTTCGGGCGCGCGGGCTTGTCGACGGCCTGGCCGTCCTCGCCATCGGCCCCGTTTTCGCCCTCGGTCGCGCCGCCGCTCGCTCCTTCGCCCTCGGCGCCTCCGCCTTGCACCGCGCCGCCGTCCGCGCCTTCGCTTCCAGCGCCTTCGTTCCCAGCGCCTTCGCCGGCCTCTACGACGCCCGTGTCGTCCGTCGGCACATCCTCGTTGGTCACACCGCCATCAGAGGAAGCCGCCGCGGCGCCGTTGGCAGCCCCCGTCGCCCAAGCCACAGGGCCCGGCGCGGCCAGAACCGCCGCGAGCGCGATCGCCAGAAGCGCGATACCCCGCCGCCTCATGAGCGCTCCTTCGGTCGAGGCCGCGGCACCAGGGAGGCCACCACTTCCACAATAAGGGCGAACAGCGTCATGAACTCCAAGCGGCCAGCCCACATCTGGAAGATGTAGAACAGCTCGAGGGTTCCCGCCATGCCGGGCCCCGCCACCGACGTGATGATGCCGCCGTTGGACGTCATGGCCACCGACTCGGAGATTGCGGGAATGGCCTCGAACCCGTGTGCAATGCCCACCAGCGCGCCGATAACGTAGGTGATCACGTACAGGATGAACACCGTCATGGCCTCTTTCACAATTTCCGGCGTCAAGGTGCGCCTGCCCACGTGATTGTAGGAAACGACGACGCGAGCCGAATCCGGTGCCAGCGTCTCCTTCACGTTCGACACGATGGACTTGAAGATGATGCCCATGCGCGAGAACTTGATGCCGCCGGCCGTGGAGCCGGAAGCGCCGCCAACGGCCATGATGAACGCCAGGGTGAGGAAGGCGCCGTTGCTGAAAGCGGTGGTGATCTGGTTGGTGGTGACCACCTGAAAGCCCGTCGTGGTGAACGCCGAGATGATCATGAACAGGCCGCGGCGCAAAAGCGCGAGCATGTCATCGAAGGGCGACAGGGCGAGCGTGGCCGTGAATACGAAGGCCATGACCCCTATCCAAAGCACCATCGTCTTCGTCTCGATGTCGCGGAAAAACGGGAGCGGACGCCCCTTCCACACCTCGGCGTGAATGACGAAGCTGATAGAGCCCAAAATCATGAGCACCATGAGAATCGCCTCAAGGGGGAAGGAATGGTAGTACATGATGGAAAGCTGCATGGGCGTGAAACCGCCGGTCACGAACCCGGAGGTAGACACCCACAGCGCGTTCAGGAAGGCGCGGGTGGGCTCCATGCCCATGAACAGGCATAACGCCGTGATGATCACCGTGGCGACGGAGACGATGACCAGGGTGATGCGAGCAATGAACTGGGTGGTCTGCACCACGTTGGGCACCACGTGCTCGCTGCGGCCCTCCGACGAAAACAGCGATGCGCCGCCGCCGCGGCCGAAAAGCCCGAAGGACAACGCCACCACGATAAGGCCGAGACCGCCCAGAGCGTGCATAGCGAAGCGGAACATATTATCGGCGTAGGAGAGGTGATCCAAATCGACGATGAGCGAGGCGCCCGTGGTGGTCAGGCCGGAGACGCCGTCGAAGATGGCATCGAGGTAGGTCATGTAATGCCCCGAGAAGTACAAGGGGAACGAGGCGAACAGCGCGAGGACGACCCAGGCGAAACCGGTCACCGCCAGCGCCTGGCGGCGATCGAGGCGTCCGGGCTCGATGCGCAGAAAGCGCAGACTGCAGCCCGCGACCATGGTGATGCCGATTGCCGCGAGGTAGCGCGCCGCCGGCTCCCATTCCTGAAAGACCAGCGCCGTCGCCAAGGGAAGAGCCATGAGCGCGGCGAAGAACAACAGGAGCGTTCCCAGGTAGTGCCCGATAACGCGCAAGTCGTAGAGGGTGAATCGCTGCCACATAGTCGTTGCCCCTAACCGAGCACGATGCGCGTGAGCGCCATAAGCACCCACAGGCCGATAATGAAGCAGACAATGAACAGCAGCACGAGCACGATGGCCGCCGCCGGCGAGGTGGGCTTAACCTCGGGAACCCTGCGCGCCATAGCCTAGCGCCCCGCTTTCGTGCGTGCGGAAGCATCCGCAAGGACGGACGCGGAAACGGCCGCAGTTACGAACGCGGGCGCGAGGCGCGAGCGGCGATGGGCGGGGACGTTTTGGTGATCGCGCGGATATGTCAGCGATTTCGTCATGGGCGTATTCTAGTACAATGAGCCATGCGGGTCACCAACGGTAACCCGATCGCTATGGCAAACGGAGAGGTTGCACCTCCCCGCGTGTCGGAGCCGCAGGGTATTCTGATTCGCTCAGACAGTCCTCGCTTTGTGAAACAGCCCACTGGGCTGTTTCAGTCGCTGCGGAACTCGCTCGGTCAGAACACCCTCCGTCTCCTCTAAGCCGTCACTCAGTTGAGGAGGAACAAACAGTGAGCGCCCCGAGCTTCGAGAAGAGCCTTCAGGATATCGTCGGTTCGCAGAATGTGCGGCCTGACGAACCCCTAGTCGAGCATACGACATTTCGCATCGGGGGGCCGGCGCAGTGGCTTGTGACGCCGCGCTCCGAAGACGAGGTGGCAGGCGTGGTGTCGACTTGCGAGGCGGCCGGGATTCCCTGGCGTGTGCTGGGACTCGGCTCCAACGTGCTCGCGCCCGACGAGGGACTTGACGGCGTGACGCTTCTGCTGGCGGACAACTTCGCCGCCGTGGAGGTGCTGCCCGGCGGCCTCGTGCGAGCAGCAGCCGGGGCCACGAACGCCGCCGTGGCCGCCGCAGCGCGGGACGCCGGACTTGCGGGCTACGAGTTCGCCAGCGGCATCCCCGGCACCATCGGAGGCGCAGCCATCATGAACGCCGGCGCCTACGAGGGCCAGTTCTCGGACGTAGCCGTGGAAGTACGCTGCCTGGTGCCGAGCGAGGGGTCGTGGCGCGTCGCGAACGTGCCAGCGCCGGAAGCCGCGTGGGGCTATCGCCTAAGCCGCATGATGCGCGAGAGCTGGGTGGTGCTCGGGGCCACGCTGCAGCTGCGCGCCGACTCCCCTGCCGCCATTGCCGCGCGCATGGAAGAGCTGCGCGAGCGCCGCGAGAGCAAGCAACCGCTGGAGATGCCGAGCGCCGGCAGCACCTTCAAGCGCCCCGAGGGTCACTTCGCGGGGGCGCTCATCCAAGAGGCCGGCTGCCAAGGCCTGCGCATGGGTGGCGCGCAGGTGTCCGAGAAGCACGCCGGCTTCGTCGTGAACACCGGCGACGCCACCGCCGCCGACGTGCTAGCGCTCATCGCCGAGGTGCAGCGCCGCGTCCACGAAACCACCGGCGTGCAGTTGGAGCCCGAAGTGAGGCTGTGGCAGTAACTACTTCGTGCGGAAGTAGTCGACGCCGCCTTCGAAGAGGGGCTGGTAGGTGTTGCCGAAGGCGTTCTTGTACAGGCCCGCGCCGGCGCGCTCCGTGTGGCCCATCTTGCCGAGCACGCGGCCGTCGGGGCTCGTGATGCCCTCGATGGCGAGCACCGAGCCGTTGGGGTTCACCGCCAAGTCCATGGAAGGCTGCCCCGCGGCATCCACGTACTGGGTGGCGACCTGCCCGTTTGCGATCATGGAGTCGAGCAACGCGGGGGGCGCCACAAAGCGGCCCTCACCGTGGCTGATGGCGACGGTGTGCGTCTCCCCCACTTCCATGCGGCTCATCCAGGGAGACATCGTGCTGGCCACGCGCGTGCGCACGAGCGTGCTCTGGTGACGGCCGATGTTGTTGAAGGTGAGGGTGGCGCAGTCGGCATCCATCGGACGGATGTCGCCGAAGGGCACCAGGCCCAGCTTCACCAGGGCCTGGAAGCCGTTGCAGATGCCGAGCATGAGGCCGTCACGCGCCTGCAGAAGGTCGCGCACCGCCTCGGTCACTTCGGGTGCGCGGAAAAACGCCGTGATGAACTTCGCGGAACCGTCGGGCTCGTCGCCGCCGGAGAAGCCGCCGGGAATCATGACGATCTGGGACGCGCGGATGAGGCGCGCCAGTTCGGCGGTGGACTCGGCCACGGCCTCGGGCGTCAGATTGTTCACCACGTACACGGTGGGCACGGCACCGGCCCGCTCGAAGGCGGCGGCGGAGTCGTACTCGCAGTTGTTGCCGGGGAACACCGGAATGACCACGCGCGGGGCGCCGGAGGTGTCGCCCAGCAGCGCCGGGCCATGGTAGGCCGGGGCCGCCTCGCCCTCGAAGCTGATGGCGGGCACCGTCTCGGCCGCTGCGCGCTCTTCCGGCGAGGTGCGGTACGGGAACACGCTTTCAAGCCCGCCTCCGCGCTCCCAGGCCTCCTGCACCACGGCGAGATCGGCCACCTGGCCGTCGCAGGTCAGCTCGTAAGCGCTAGTCACTTGGCCAAGTTCCACCACATCCACGTTGGCGTCGAGTCCGGCGTCTTCCAAGCGCGTGACGACGGACTGGGCATCCTCGCCGGCGGCCAGCTCGATCACGAACGTGCCGTAGGCCGGCTCGAACAGCTGGCCCATGTCGATGTCCTCGTCCACGGTGATACCCAGGCCGTTGCCCACAGCCGCCTTCACCAGCGTCTCGGCCAAGCCACCGTGGGCGCCGCTTGCGCACGCCCGCACGATGCCCGCGCCGATGAGGTGCTCCACCGCGTCGAAGGTCGCGCAGACGCTCGACGCCAGCGCATCCTCGAAGGAAACCCAGATGAGGTTGTCGCCCGCCTCCTTCAGCTCCGGTGAGGTGATGCGGTCGATATTGCCGATAGCCGTCGCGAAGGACACGAGCGTCGGCGGCACGTCCAAGTCCTCGAAGGAGCCGGACATGGAGTCCTTGCCGCCGATGGCGCCCACCCCGAAATCGATCTGAGCCATGAGCGCGCCGAGCACCGCCGCCATGGGCTTGCCCCAGCGCTCCGGATCCTGGCGCAGCTTCTCGAAGTACTCTTGGAAGGTGAGGTACATGTTCGCCCGCTCGAAACCGGTAGCCACGAGCTTCGCCACGGAGTCGAGCACGGCCATATAGGCGCCGGCGTAGGGGTCGTAAGACGAAAGGTACGGGTTGAAGCCCCAGGACAGGCCTGAAACCGTGGTGGTCTTGCCGCCGAGCACCGGCAGCTTCGCCACCATGGCGAGTGCCGGGGTGAGCTGGCGAGCGCCGCCGAAAGGCATGAGCACCGTGGCCGCGCCGATGGTGGAGTCGAAGCGCTCCACGAGGCCCTTGTTCGAGGCGCGGTTGATGTCGCCCATGAGCGCCGCGAGGGACACTTCCAGCGAGTCGGCGTCGCACACGGCGTCCACCACGGGGTCGGTCAGCTCGCTTGTCGCCTCGAAGGCGCGGTCGCAGGCGCTTTCGGCGAAGCTCTCGTCGGCCGGCGCGGGTACGGCCACCGCCGCATGCTTCGGCGCTCCGTTGCTCGCGAGGAACTCGCGGCTCACGTCCACGATAGTGTCGCCGCGCCAATGCATGCGCACCCGGGGCTCTTCCGTAACCACGGCCACCGGCGTGGCCTCCAGGTTCTCCTCGTGGGCGAGTGCGATGAAGGCATCCACGTCCTCGGGCGCCAGCGCTACGGCCATGCGCTCCTGCGACTCGGAAATGGCGAGCTCCGTGCCATCGAGCCCGTCGTACTTCTTGGGCACGGCATCCAGGTTGATGTCCAGGCCGTCGGCCAATTCCCCAATGGCCACCGACACGCCGCCGGCGCCGAAGTCGTTGCAGCGCTTGATCATGCGGCACGCGTCGCCGCGGCGGAACAGGCGCTGGATCTTGCGCTCCACGGGCGCGTTACCCTTCTGCACCTCGGCCCCGCAGCTTTCCAACGACTCCACGGAATGGGCCTTGGAAGAGCCCGTCGCACCGCCGATGCCGTCGCGGCCCGTGCGGCCGCCGAGGAGCACCACCACATCGCCCGGTGCCGGCGTCTCGCGGCGCACATGGTCGGCCGGCGTGGCGCCCACCACCGCGCCGATTTCCATGCGCTTGGCGGCGTAACCGGGGTGGTACAGCTCGTGCACCTGGCCCGTGGCCAGGCCGATCTGGTTGCCGTAGGAGGAGTAGCCGGCCGCCGCCGTGGTCACGAGCTTACGCTGAGGGAGCTTGCCGGGAATGGTGTCGGCCACGGGCACCGTGGGGTCGGCCGCGCCCGTGACGCGCATGGCCTGGTACACGTAGGAGCGGCCCGAGAGGGGGTCGCGGATGGCGCCGCCCACGCAGGTGGCCGCGCCGCCGAAGGGCTCGATCTCGGTGGGGTGGTTGTGGGTCTCGTTCTTGAAGAGGTACAGCCAGTCCTGCTCCTCGCCATCGACATCTACCTTGCACTTGATGGTGCAGGCGTTGATCTCCTCGGACTCGTCGAGCCCGGTGAGAATGCCCTCTTTCTTCAGCCACTTCGCGCCGATGGTGCCCATATCCATGAGGCACACCGGCTTTTCGTCGCGCCCAAGCTCGCGACGCAGCTCCAAGTAGCGGTCGAAGGCGGCCTGCACGTTGGCGTCGGCGATTTCCACCTCATTCAGCACGGTGCCGAAGGTGGTGTGGCGGCAGTGATCGGACCAGTAGGTGTCGATCATCTTGATCTCGGTGATGGAGGGGTCGCGACCCTCCTCGGCGAAGTACGCGCGGCAGAACTGGATGTCGGCCAGATCCATGGCCAGGCCGCGCTCGTCGATGAAACGGGCCAGCTCGTCATCGGCAAAGGTAGTGAAGCCCTCGATGACCTCCACGTCAGCCGGGCGCTCGAAGGCCATGGCCAGAGTGTCGCGCGTATCCAGCGAGGCCTCGCGGGCCTCCACCGGGTTGATGACGTAGCGCTTCACGGCCTCCACGTCGTCTTCAGCCAGATCGCCTTCCAGGTAGTACACCACCGCCGAGCGCACAGCGGGGCGCTCGCCCTGGCTGATGAGCTGGATGCACTCGCTCGCCGAATCGGCGCGCTGGTCGAACTGGCCGGGCAGAAACTCCACGGCGAACACCGCCGCGCCGTTGGCCTCGGGCAGCTCGAAGGTGGCGGTGTCGGATTGCGGCTCGGAGAACACCGTGGGCACGCAGGCGGCGAATAACTCGTCCGTCGCGCCTTCCACGTCGTAGCGGTTCACCAGGCGCACGCCGGTCAGCCCCGAAATGCCGACGATGTCGCGCAGCTCGGCTGCCAGGGCGCGGGCCTCGCCATCAAACCCGGGCTTCTTCTCAACATAGACGCGAGATACCATGAATGTGCCTCTCTCTTCAAGGGACGGGCGCTCGAACTTTTCCGTAGGGACAGACCTTGATCTACCCTCCCAAGCGGGATCATCCCACTTGAGGAGGGGCGACCGAGGTCGCTCCCTACGGTGGGGGTGCTACTCGGCTTTTTCAGCTTCCTTCGCAGCCTTCTTCTCGGCTTGCATCTTCTCACGGTTGGAAAGACGGAAACCGCTGCCGAACAGGCCGCGACGGGCCGGCTTCACCGGAGCCTCATCGGACTCTCCGGCACCGGCGTCGGCGTCTTCCTCGACCTCGCCGCCCTTCTTCTGAGCCGCATGGCGGTTCTGGTTCTTCCCCGAGCCCTTCGCCTTCACCTGCTTGGCCTGCTGCACACGGCGCGCCTGCTTCTCGGCCTTGGCGTTCTTCTCCTCAAGCGCCAGCATGCGCTCCTGGTAGGCGACGCGCTCTTTCTTGATCTTCCAAAAATCGAGCACGAAAGCGGCGATGATGAACACGTAGGCCAAGATGAGCGTGACCACGCCCACCGCCGGCGGCAGCGACTGTTGGCCGACGAAGCTCAGCGTGGTGCAGCCGATAGCCGCAATGAGCAGCACCCACCAGATGGCGCGCAGACGCTTGTAGCGCGGCGTGTCGGGCTTGTAATACTTGCGCTCCACCTCGCGCTGCTTAGCGGCAGCGGCCTTGCGGGCGGCCTTCTCCTCGGCCTTGCGCTGCTCGGGCGTCTTCTTCGCCGACTTCACGGTGACCGAGGCGGCGGCCTTGGCCTTCGGCTTGGCCGAGGCGGCCGACTTGCGGGTCACGCCGGTGCGGTCTTCGGAGGTGTACCGCTCGTTCATAGGGTTGCGCTGGGACATGTTGCTGTGGTTCTCCTTCAAGTGGTCATTCGGGTGGTAGCGGTCACGGGCCCGAAACTTACCCGGCTCCTCCAGGTCGCTTCAGGAAAAATGCCCTGGTCGATCCTTCCTTCGCGGCGAGATCGCCGGCAGTTGCCGTGACCTTTTCTTGCGTGCTAGAACGTCGCCGGGTCAAACGTCTTTCCCGTGATGGTCTCGTAAGCCTGGATGTACTTGGCCGAGGTGGCGTCGATGATGTCCTGGGGCAAACGCGGCGGGTTGCCAGTCTTGTCCCAATGGGCGGTGAGCCAGTCGCGGACGAACTGCTTGTCGAAGCTGGGCTGGTCGCTGCCCTCCTCGTAGGTGTCGCCGGGCCAGAAGCGCGAGGAGTCGGGCGTGAGCACCTCGTCAGCCAAAATGATGGTGTCGCCGAGGCGGCCGAACTCGAACTTCGTGTCGGCGATGATGACGCCGCGCTCGGCCGTGTGATCGGCGGCGGTGGTGTACACTTTGAGCGCCAGATCGCGCAGGGCGGTAGCATCCTCTTCACCGAGGATTTCCACGAGACGGTCGAACGAGATGTTCTCGTCGTGGTCGCCGATCTCGGCTTTGGTGGACGGAGTGAAGATGGGCTCGGGCAGCTTCGAGGAGTTCACGAGGCCCTCAGGCAGTTCGATGCCGCAGACGGTGCCCTCGCGGTTGTACTCCTTCAGGCCGCTGCCAGCCAAATAGCCGCGCACGATGCACTCGGCGGGGAACATGTCGGCTTTCTTCACCAGCATGAAGCGGCCGCGTAGATAGTCGGCATAGGGCTGAAACTCGTCGGGCAGGTCGGCCACATCGGTGGAGATGAGGTGATTTTCCACGACGCCGTCGAGCAGCTCGAACCAGAATTTGGAGAGCTGGGTGAGCACCTGGCCCTTATAGGGAATCTCGTCCTCCAGAATGTAGTCGAAGGCCGAAATGCGGTCGGTGGCCACAAGCAGCAGCTTGTCGCCCAAATCGTACAGATCGCGCACCTTGCCCTGCGCGTCGGGGGTGATGTCGATTCCCGCCATGGAACGCCCTTTCTCCTTGATGAGCCCGAGCGCCGCCCCTCTCGATCGTCGCCCAGCGGACGCCGTTCGAACGCAAATGCCCGAGCATTTTTCGCAT
>ERZ773252.3452-NODE-3452-length-12123-cov-4.967186_pt1 | contig 12123 bp, 7 predicted proteins | sample MGYA00580517_ERZ773252 | MGnify/ENA primary metagenome ERZ773252 (study PRJEB29015, sample SAMEA2737766) | human gut metagenome | biome: human gut; feature: human-associated habitat; material: faeces | place: China | collected 2012 ... | reverse complement strand
AACCGTATGAATATCTATGTAGTGCGTCAGGCAACACAGGGTCTTGCAAACTGGGTAAAAACACAGGGCGGAAACCAGACCGTAGCCATCAGCTATGACAGTCGTATCAAGAGCGATGTATTCGCAAAAACCGCAGCAGGCGTTCTGGCAGCAAACGGAATCAAAGTCAGAATTTACGACGCACTGATGCCGGTACCGGCGCTTTCCTTTGCAACCCGTTATTATAACTGCAACGCAGGCATCATGGTAACGGCATCTCACAACCCGGCAAAATACAACGGCTACAAAGCTTACGGACCGGACGGATGCCAGATGACCGATGATGCTGCAGCAATCGTATATGCAGAGATTCAGAAGACCGACATCCTGACCGGCGTAAAATATATGTCGTTTGCAGAAGGCGTGGAAGAGGGACTGATCCGTTTCGTCGGCGATGACTGCAAAAATGCACTGTACGAAGCCATCGAATCCCGTCAGGTTCGTCCAGGTCTGTGCAAAACAGCTGGACTGAAACTCGTTTACAGCCCGCTGAACGGATCTGGTCTTGTACCGGTTACCCGTGTATTAAAAGACATCGGCATCACTGATATCACCATCGTCCCGGAGCAGGAGTATCCGAACGGATACTTCACCACCTGCAGCTATCCGAACCCGGAAATCTTTGCTGCACTGGAAAAAGGCCTGGATCTTGCAAAAGAGACTGGCGCAGACCTGATGCTGGCAACCGACCCGGATGCAGACCGCGTTGGTATCGCCATGAAATGCCCGGATGGAAGCTATGAGCTGGTAACCGGAAACGAAGTCGGCGTTCTGCTTCTCGACTACATCTGCGCAGGCCGCATCGAGAAAGGCACCATGCCGGAGAAACCAGTTGCTGTAAAATCCATCGTGTCCACACCGCTGGCAGATGCAGTTGCAGAGCACTACGGCGTAGAGCTCCGCAGCGTTCTGACCGGATTCAAATGGATCGGCGATCAGATTGCAAACCTTGAGGCAGACGGCGAAGTAGACCGCTTCATCTTCGGATTCGAGGAGAGCTACGGATACCTGGCTGGCCCGTATGTAAGAGATAAAGACGCAGTCATCGGCTCCATGCTGATCTGCGAGATGGCAGCTTACTACAGAAGCATCGGAAGCTCCCTGAAACAGAGACTGGAAGAGATCTATGCCGAGTATGGCCGCTACCTGAACAAAGTAGACAGTTTCGAGTTCCCGGGACTTAGCGGAATGGACAAAATGGCCGGCATCATGGATGGCCTCAGAAAACAGCCGCTGACCGAGATCGCAGGTTCCGCTGTTGTCAAAGTAACCGATTACGAGAAACCGGAAGAAACCGGACTCCCATCCGCAAACGTTCTGATCTACAAACTGGCAAACGGTGAAACCGTCATCGTCCGCCCGTCCGGAACAGAGCCGAAAATCAAAGTATATTACACAACACTTGGTAAGGATCTGGCAGAGGCAGAAGCAGAGAAAGAAAAACTCGCAGAGGCTTTGAAACCGATTCTGGCATAAAGAAAATAAAAGAATGGAAGGGCGTGGCTTTGGTCACGCCCTTTTTTGAACTGAAATTTCTTTTGAAAAGTGTAAGATTTTCTGCAAAATGGCGTGATGATAGATGAAAGGGGGATTTCCATATGGAGGATACTCATATTGTCCAAATGTACTGGGACAGGAACGAAACAGCGATCAGCGAGTCTGCGATGAAATATGGTACATACTGTACGTCCATTGCACAGAATATTCTGCGGAATCCGGCGGATGCAGAAGAATGTGTCAACGACACCTGGCTTCACGCGTGGAACGCTATGCCGCCGCACCGGCCGTCTCTGTTATCCACATTTCTTGGAAAAATAACGAGAAATCTTTCGTTTGATCTGTATAGAAAAATGCATCGCAAAAAACGCGGAGAAAGTCAGATGGATGCGGTATTGGACGAGCTGGAAGAATGTGTTTCGGGAAAAGATGATATCGAGAGGCAGTGGGAGATGAAAGAACTGATCGCGGAGATCAATCAGTTTCTGCAGAAGCTGCCGGAGGAGAAACGATGCATGTTTGTCCTGCGGTACTGGTATGTAGACAGTATCGGTGAAATCGCGGAGCGGCTGGGAAGAAGTGAAAATTATATTTCAGTTTCATTAAACCGGATCCGTGGAAAATTGCATATACACTTGACGGAAAGGGGGTTCGAATTATGAAGAAAGAAGAATTGTTTGAAGTGCTGGGAAATCTGGAGCCTGGTATGGTGGAAAAAGCACGGAGTGATCGCCACCCGCGGAGAGGCGTATGGAAAAAATGGACGGCCGCCGCAGCCTGTGCGGTGATCATCGGCGGAGCTGTGCTGGGGGTTGCGGCATGGAGAAACGGTCGGGAGGGTTCTGCAGTCCGTTATCCGTCGGGGGTAACGACGGTTCTGGCGGCTTATCCGGCATCTGTGGAGCGGACAATGGATGCACAGAAATTCATGGAAAGCGATGCACACTGGGACTGGTGGGATTCGTACCGGGAGTTGACAGCAAAATCAGCAGAACTGCAGTCGGGAATGGATGCATATTATCAGAACCTGATGAAACAAATGCTGGTTTCAGAAGATGAAAATACCGTCTGCTCGCCGATCAATCTGTATATCGCGTTTGCGATGCTGGCGGAAACTTCGGATGGAAATACGCGGCAGCAGATTCTGGATATGCTTGGTGCGCAGGACATGGACACCTTACGGGAAAATGTTTCTTCACTCTGGGAAAGCAATTATGCAGACACGCCCGCGCTGAACAGTGTGTTGGCAAATTCGCTGTGGCTGGATGGTGAGGAAACATACAATGACACAACGCTGCAGCGGCTGGCGGAGCAGTACTATGCATCGACATTCAGAGGAACGCCAGGATCAAAAGAAATGGATCAGGCATTGCAGACCTGGACGGATAATAATACCGGCGGGCTTTTGAAGGAATATACGAAAGACATGGCGATCGCACCGGATACCGTGTTTGAGCTTGTATCTACCATCTATTATAAGGCGATGTGGAGGGAAAATTTCTGGGAAGTGAATACAGAGAAGGAAACGTTCCACGGAACTGCGGGAGACACCGATGTGGATATGATGAAAAAAACGGAACGGATGGATGTCTACCAGGGAGAACAATTTACGGCAATCGGTCTTAGCCTTCAGGACAGCGGCTCTATGTATTTCCTGCTTCCGGATGAAAATGCAGATGTAAGTGAACTGGTATCATCGCCGGATCTGATGAAGGTTATACGGCGGGATGAAAGCAGTGATAACTGGTATTCCCCTATGGTGAATCTGTCTGTTCCTAAATTTAAAGTATCGGAGAAAACAGACCTGATCGAAACGGTGCGTGCACTTGGTGTAACGGATGCACTGGATGCGGATCTGGCGGATTTCAGTCCATTAACAGAGAACAGGAATGGCTTATACCTGAGCAAAGCAGACCACGCCGCCATGCTCGAAATTGATGAAAACGGAGTAACCGGAGCAGCCTATACAGAACTTGGCGTTTCAGAAACCGCAGCAGAAATCCCGGACGACGAAATCGATTTCGTACTGGATCGTCCATTCCTGTTTCTTGTTACGGGGCAGGACGGATCGCTGTTGTTCTCGGGAGTTGTAAGAAATATCGACGGGAAGTGAAAAAAGGAGTCGGACTGTCCGACTCCTTTTAAAATAGAAGAACTCAGGGTATTTCATTCTCCGAAGCGGATATTCTTTACTGTTTTCTTCTCAATATGCAAATCTTCATAAATCCGGTTGCCACCATTTCCCTGCGGCGCCTGGGCAAGAAGCCCTACTTTTACGGTCTTTTTACCGGAAAGATTAAAAAATCTTGTCATAAAATAATGAATGCCGTCTTCAGAATAATGGAAAGCAAAGGAATTTTTCACTCTGCAAATTTTCAGCCATGCGGTATTTCCGGAAATATTACTTCCGTTGGCATCGTCAGAATAACCTTGTTTCGTCACAACGCTGACAGCGGCATGAGTTCCGAAATCGGTTTTTTCAAAGCAGCTTTTTGCCCAGTTGTCCAGATCTTCCATGACCATAAGAGAAGAAGAGTCATAGATGTCTTTGAAGTCATGAGAAACTTTGACAGTCAGAACAAAATCGCCTTCGATTTCCGTATAATAATAGGGTGCATTGTGCAGTGATTCCGGCGTAATGCCTTCTTCCGAAACAGTGCCGTTGTTGCAGAAGAAATCTGTCCCAGCCGGTGCAAAGATGACAAGCTTGCCTTCTTCCTCTCTTTTTAATTCGCTTTCATTTAACCAGGAAAAATCCATCATCCTATCTCCTTTCTAAGAAGTGTGTCTGAGACACGTTACAGTATCTCTTCGGTGCTTATTTTTACTCTGCGTTCCTTTGTCGGAGCAGAAAAACAGACAAAATCAGTACAGCAGGGAAAATGCAGCCGGCCAGCATACCTGCCTTCAGATCGTCGCCGGTGTTTTGTGTGACAAATCCAATAACAAATGGGCCAATGGAACCGCCCATATCTCCGGCCATGGCGAGAAGTGCAAACAGTGCAGTTCCGCCGAGTGGAATTTTAGAGGATGAAATACTGATGGTTCCCGGCCACATAATTCCTACAGAGAAACCACACATAACGCAGCCTATAAGATTTAAAAGAGGATATGGTGCGAGAGCTGCAGCCAGATAACAGATCAGGCAAAGTGTACCGGATGCGATCATAAATTTTGTTAAGTCAATTTTTTCCCCGTATTTACCATAGAAGGTTCTGCTGATGCCCATCATCACAGCAAACAGGCACGGTCCTGCAATGTCTCCAATGCTTTTTGAGAGACCTAATGCAGACTCGGCATAAGCGGAAGCCCATTGCGCCATCGAAATCTCGCTTGCTCCGGCGCAGACCATAAGAACAAGGGAAATCCAGAAAATGGGAAGACGGCACAGCTGACGAATGGTAAGTCCTTCTTCGCTTCCGGTGAGTGATTCAATCGGGCAGGAAAGAAAATTAAACGTATTGTACAGTGGAAGTACAGCCCAGATACATGCGAGGATCGGCCAGCGTTCCATACCAAAAACTGCCAAAAAAGCAGTGGAGAGTAAGATGACGCCTACAGACCCCCAGCAGTAAAAGGAGTGAAGCAGACTCATAACGCTGTCCTTATTGTCAAACGGACAAGCCTCTACGATTGGGCTGACAAGAACCTCAATCAGTCCGCTTCCGGCGGCATAGATCATGGCACTGAGCAAAATTCCTGCATAGGCATTTGGCAGAATATTGGGCAGAAAGGCAAGTCCAATCAGGCCGCAGGCGGAAAGAATCTCAGAAGCAACGACACACCTGCGATAACCGATTTTATCGACATATCTGGCACAGAACAAATCGACAAGAAGTTGTGTGAAAAAGAATACTGTCGAGATAAACGCAATTTTTCCAAGAGAAATATGGTAAGTTCTGTGAAAGGTAAGAAATAGTAAAGGTGCAAAATTTGCAGAAATTGCCTGCGTGATAAATCCAAGATAACAGGCAATTAAGGTTTTGTGGTAGTTCTTTTTCATAATGATATACTCCGTTTTTTAAAATGGCAGAACTGCTGCGGCCGTAGTGTTCGTTTCGTTGCCGTTCACCGTGTTCCATGGAGCAACAACGATTCTTTTTGTATAATAACGTAAAATAGTGTCGCTTTCACTGGAATATATCGTCTGTTTATTGTATAATATCGTAAAATAGAGAGGGGCGTGCCTGAAAAACGGAGGCGGGGAAAGATGGAATTTAATACATTTTATAACAAGATCCAAACGGATGAAACCATGATGGAAACGATACAGCATGGAAACAGTGAATATCCGTTTCAATTGTATTACGACGATCTTGCGTTGTTTGATTTTCATTGTGTAGAATGGCACTGGCATGTGGAGTTTGAGTTTGTTTTTGTACAGGAGGGAACAGCAACCTTCTGGGTTGGCGAAAAGCAGTTTTCACTGGGACAGGGAACGGGCATTTTTATTAACTCAAAGATTTTGCATCGCTATTTTTCTGAAGGCCATGCGATTGTGCCAAATTTCGTTCTGAAACCGACATTTCTCGCTCCGGCAGACAGCCTGATTTACAAAAAATACATTGCACCGATACAGGCGTGTAAGGTGGACTGCATTGTCTTTTGCAGGGAAATAAAATGGCAGGCAGAAGCACTGGAGCTCATGCAGAAAATTCTCAAAGCGCAGGAATCAAACAAAGACCGGGAACTGGTTACTTTATTTCTGACGCAGGAATTGTGGCACTTGCTTTATTTGCACATGGATTCGGAAGTGCTGCAGAAAAAAAGAGAAAATACGGCATCCTCACAGGGAAGAACACAGCTGATGATGCAATATATTCATCAAAATTTCCGACAGAATCTTACATTGGAGGATATCGCCGGGCAGGCTATGGTGAGCAAAAGTACGGCATTGAATCTGTTCCGAAGATATCTTCACGATACGCCGGTGCATTATCTGGTGAAGTATCGTCTGCAGGAGGCTGCAAAACTTCTGGCCACGACGGAGAAAAAGATAACTGTAATTTCCGGCGAGACGGGATTTGAAAATATGGATTATTTTTGCAAGACATTTAAGAAATATTATGGGAGGACACCGACGGAATATCGAAGAAAAAAACAAATGGATACGGATGACAGAGAAGGGATCGTTTAAGATGTAGTGTAAGAGGAAACGGAAAAATTACATTCTGAAAAAGGAGCGGAATCCGGTGTGGGTTCTGCTCCTTTTTAAATGGAAATTATGGAATATACTTATTCGGCACGGCAAAAAACTCTTCTACATATTGCTCCAGTGCCGCAAGCAGCTCTTCAAGCGGAAAGACCTTCAGATCCTGCGCGGCTTCCGGCGGGACGGAGAGGAAGTGATGAAGGAGGTCAAGTACCTGTTGGACGTTCTCATACGGAATTTCTGTGATTCCAGGGTTCGTGACGTTGGGATTGAGATCGAGCGGGATGCAATAGCGGTTGACAAGATATGTATTCATTCGTGTATAATCCCCATAATAATACTCCTCCGTGAGATATCTGGAAAAAGGAATGGATGTCCGCGATTTTTTGATATAAACCGTTGCAATCTCATCTCTCATATCTGTAATTTCCCCATCCGCATTATAAAATTCCACAATCTGCGGAATGAAATCCTTAAAAAATTTCCGGTCAATATAAAGATGAAAATAATATCCCAGTGCGCTCGAATCTGGCAGAAGTGAACGGTATTTCGCTGTAAACCGTGTAAGATCCGGGAATACCATCATTTTTTCGCGGTAAAGCGGATCGCGGAAATGGGAGGATTCTTTCTGCTGCGTCGCATCCGGCAGAAGATTTCCGATTAGAAAATCATTTACCGATGAAATCGGATATGGAAAATCCGGGTGGGACGGGAGGTGCTTTAACAGCATTTGGGCTGCGGTGAGATGTAAAATAAAACCTGGCATGGGAATGAAGATGTCCTTTCGTATTTGCTTCTAATCTAAACAAAATGGCAGCGTTTGTCAAATTCTATTTGAGTAGCGTAAATTCTAAAAAAAACATAAACACCGGCAAATTTCTTGACATGGAAATTTGCCGGTGTTATTATTTAACATGCGTAAATAAATAACACTGTTAAGTATTTGCACAAAAAGGAGGGGGATAATATGAAAGATGCATTTGAAAAACTGTTTCGTGCGGTGCACCAGTTTAAAAAACTGAACGTATCAGACCTGATTCCGGGACTCAGCAGTTCCGAATTCTCCGTTATGGGTGCGATTTTGCAAATGGGAGAAAACGGAAAAATTACAAGCTCAGAGCTGGCAGCAAAGACCAAAACGCTTCCGCCGGCTGTGTCGCGCACACTGCGCGGACTGGAAGAAAAAGGATATGTAGAGCGGAGCGTTGACAAAAAAGACCGCAGAAATACGTATATCAGTCTGACAGAGAAGGGCTGGAAAAAGGGGGAAGAGGTACGGGACAGAATGCAGGATTTTGGCTGCTCTGTGATGTCACAGTTAAAGGAAGAGGATGTAGATCAGCTGGTTGCTTATCTGGATCGTATCTATGAGATTGCAGAAAAAGAAATTGAAACCCGAAAACGATGTACGAGAAAGATAGAAAGGGGAAAAAATGAGTAAGATTTTCAAGAATATGCTCCCGTACTGGAAATCGATTCTTGTGATTCTTATGCTTTTGTTTGTCCAGGCGTGGTGCGACCTGTCGCTCCCGTCGTACACATCTGATATCATCGATGTGGGCATTCAGAACAGCGGTGTTGAGCACGTTACGCCAAAAAGGATCACAGAGGAAGAATTTCAGACAGCAAAGTTCATCATGACGGATGATGAGGCAGACTTGTGGGAAAGCCTTTATACGAAAAAGGACGGCTATTACGAACGGAACAAAGCTTCCGAAAAAGAACTAGATACAGCGGATGAAACGCTGACCGTTGCACTGCTGATGAATTACCAGATGGGTGCGATGGAGGAGGATGCCTTTAAACAACTCATGGCACAGCAGACCGGTCAGGATGCGTCGGTGTTTGAAAACATGACGATTGAGCAGATCGGCGAGATGATGCATGTGGAGCTGAAGAACTTCCAGCAGGAAAAAGAGGATGACGATGGAAACAAAGTCGAAGTCACCTGTGTGGATGTCCGTCCAATCTTTGCAGCGATGCTCGAGAGCGGACAGATGGATAAAGACACCGTGCTCTCGATGCGCGACAGCATGGAAAAAACGCTTGATACGATGGGAAGCTCCCTGGTAAAATCGATGGGCATTGCGTATGCAGTTTCCGCAGACAAAGCGGCGGGTCTCGATGTAGACCAGATTCAGAAAACGTACCTTCTGACTGCAGGCCTCAAGATGGTCGGCATGGCACTCCTGATGGGTGTGGTAACTGTTCTCGTCGGACTGTTTGCCTCCCGCGTCGGCGCCGGAATCGGCCGCGATCTGCGCGAAAAAGTATTCAAACGGGTTGTCGGATTCTCCAATGCGGAGATGGATCAGTTCTCCACCGCATCGCTGATTACCCGAAGCACGAACGATATCCAGCAGATCCAGATGGTCTCCGTCATGGTGCTGCGAATGGTTGCCTACGCTCCGATCCTTGGCATCGGCGGTGTGCTGAAAGTCATGAAAACGGGAGCCGGTATGGAATGGATCATTGTTCTTGCGATCATCGTCATTCTCGGATACGTGATGCTGCTTGTCTCCCTTGCGATGCCGAAATTCAAGCTGATGCAGAAACTGGTTGACAACATCAACCTCGTATCGCGTGAAATCCTGACCGGACTCTCTGTCATCCGTGCGTTCGGAAGAGAGGACAAAGAGGAAGAGCGCTTCAACGGTGCGAATAAGGAACTGACCAAAACAACCCTGTTCACCAACCGCGTCATGACCTTTATGATGCCTGGTATGATGATGATTATGAACGTGCTGACCGTCGGAATCGTATGGTTCGGTGCACATAAAATCGATGCCGGCACGATGCAGGTCGGTGCAATGACTGCATTTATTACCTACGCCATGATGATCGTCATGTCTTTCCTGATGCTGACAATGATGTCAATCATGCTGCCGCGTGCCGCTGTTGCCGCCGGCCGTATCGATGAAGTCATTCAGACAGAATCCTCCATTCAGGATGTCAAAAATCCGGAGCAGCTGGAGGTTCATAACGGAGTTGTCCGCTTCGATCACGTCAACTTCCGTTATCCGGGCGCCGAGGAGGATGTGCTGCATGACATCGACTTTGTTGCCGAGCCTGGCAAGACGACGGCGATCATCGGAAGCACCGGCTGCGGTAAATCGACGCTGGTCAACCTGATCCCACGTCTCTATGATGTGACGGGCGGAAAGATTACGCTCGACGGAAAAGATATTCGAAACATTACGATGAAGGATCTGCGCGATGAGATCGGTTTCGTGCCGCAGAAAGGTGTGCTGTTCTCGGGAACGATCGCATCCAACCTGCGCTTCGGAAAAGACGATGCGACGGATGCGGAGATCGAAAAGGCAGCCGCAATTGCGCAGGCAACCGAGTTTATCGAGGCAAAAGATGACAAATACGAAACCGCGATTGCACAGGGCGGAACGAACGTATCCGGCGGACAGAAACAGCGTCTGGCGATTGCGCGTGCGATTGCAAAAGACCCGAAAATCTTTATTTTCGACGACAGTTTTTCTGCACTTGACCTGAAAACGGATGCGGCGCTTCGAAAAGCACTGGCGGAGAATGTCAAAGACAGCGCCGTGATCATCGTGGCACAGCGGATCAGCACGATTCTCCATGCGGAGCAGATTCTGGTGCTCGATGACGGAAAAGTAGTCGGAAAAGGTACGCATGAGGAACTGCTGAGAAGCTGCGAGGTTTACCAGGAGATTGCGAAATCCCAGCTGTCAGAGAAAGAGCTTGGACTGAAGGAAAGTGAGGTGGCTGACCATGAGTAATGAAATGAACCAGCAGCCGCGCAAAAGAGGACCGATGGGACGGATGGGCCGCGGCATGCAGCCGGGCGAGAAGCCGAAAGATCTGAAAAAATCGATCAAACAGCTCGCCCAGTACATCGGAAAATATAAAATTGCGATTTTTATTGTTATGATCTGTGCCGCATGCTCAACGGTGTTCAATGTTGCCGGACCAAAGATTCTCGGAAAAGCTACGACCGCACTGTCCGAGGGACTGATGGAAAAGATCCGGGGCACAGGAAGCATTGATTTTGCAAGAATCGGAACGATTCTGCTGTTTGTACTTGGCCTGTATCTGATGAGCGCCCTGTTCAGCTTCATCCAGGGATGGATCATGACGGGCGTGACGCAGAAGGTGTGCTATCAGCTTCGAAAAGAGATTTCGGAGAAGATCAACCGTATGCCGATGAAATATTTTGAGAGCCGCACGTACGGTGAAGTGCTCTCACGCATCACAAATGATGTCGATACGCTTGGCCAGGGACTGAACCAGAGTATCACGACGATCATCACCTCGTTGGCAACGCTCATCGGTGTTCTGATCATGATGCTGAGTATCTCCCCATTGATGACGCTGATCGCGCTTGTGATCCTGCCGATTTCAATGGGACTCATCGGACTCGTGACAAAGAAATCACAGAAATTCTTCCGTGCCCAGCAGGAATATTTAGGCCACATCAACGGTCAGGTTGAGGAGGTTTACGGCGGCCATCTCGTCATCAAGGCATTTAACCGCGAGAAGGATACGATCGAAGAGTTTGAAAAAACCAACAATATTCTTTACGATTCTGCATGGAAATCCCAGTTTTTATCCGGTATGATGCAGCCGATTATGATGTTTGTCGGAAATTTAGGCTACGCCTGCGTGGCATTGACCGGCGGACTTCTGGCGATCAAAAACGTGATCACGATCGGTGATATCCAGGCATTTATCCAGTATGTGAAAAACTTTACCCAGCCGATTCAGCAGATTGCGCAGGTTATCAACATGGTACAGTCGATGTCGGCGGCATCCGAGCGTGTCTTTGAATTCCTGAACGAGGAAGAGGAAGACCAGATTGTCGAGAATCCGGCAGCAATCGAGACTGTGACAGGAGAAGTCACCTTCGACCACGTACATTTCGGCTACAACCCGGAGCAGATCATCATCAACGATTTCAGCGCCAAAGTAAAACCGGGCCAGAAAACCGCGATCGTCGGCCCGACCGGAGCCGGAAAGACGACGATGGTCAAACTGCTGATGCGCTTCTACGATGTCAACAGCGGAGCCATTCTGCTGAACGACCACAACATCAAAGACTTCAACCGCAGAGAGCTGCGCGATGCCTTCGGTATGGTCCTGCAGGATACGTGGCTGTTCAAGGGAACCATCATGGAAAACATCCGCTACGGCCGGCTCGATGCGACAGATGAAGAAGTCATCGCAGCAGCAAAAGCCGCAAGGGCCCACCACTTCATCCAGACCCTGCCGGGCGGCTATCAGATGGAACTGAATGAAGATGCCAGCAATGTGTCGCAGGGACAGAAACAGCTGCTGACGATTGCACGCGCAATCCTTGCTGACAACAAGATTCTGATCCTCGACGAGGCAACCTCATCCGTCGACACCAGAACCGAAATCGAGATCCAGAAGGCCATGGATAACCTGATGAAGGGCAGAAC
>ERZ773252.3450-NODE-3450-length-12133-cov-4.749959_pt1 | contig 12133 bp, 15 predicted proteins | sample MGYA00580517_ERZ773252 | MGnify/ENA primary metagenome ERZ773252 (study PRJEB29015, sample SAMEA2737766) | human gut metagenome | biome: human gut; feature: human-associated habitat; material: faeces | place: China | collected 2012 ... | reverse complement strand
GATATACCTCATCGACCGAGCGGCCGTCCGAAATCTCGAACTGCTCATCGCCCTTTTCCTCGCCGGAGTGACCGCCGATACCGACATCAACGCCTGCGGAGATCTTGGTCGCGGCGATGCCGATGATGTTGTCGCGGAAACCGGCGCGCTCGCGCGTCGAAATGGTGATGGAGGCGTAGGGCATGAAGATGCGATACGCGCAGACGACCTGCAGGAGCTGCGGCTCGTGGACGTCCTTCGGATTGATCTTGTCGTTATTGATGATCGGACGCAGGCGCGGACAGGAGAACGCGATCTCCGCGTGCGGATACTTGCGCTGGAGCAGATAGGCGTGCATGCCGGTCGCGAAGGCATCCTTGCGGAAGTCGGACAGACCGAGCAGCGCCGCAAAGCCGACACCGCGCATGCCGCCCATCAGTGCACGCTCCTGCGCATTCAGGCGGTACGGGAAAATGCGCTTGTGACCGCCGAGGTGCAGGGTTTTGTACTTCTGGTCGTCATAGGTCTCCTGAAATACAGTGACGTAATCCACGCCGCACTCGTGCAGATAGGCGTACTCGTCCACGTTCAGCGGATAGATCTCGATGCCGATGACGCGGAAATACTTGCGCGCGAGCTTGACCGCCTCGCCGATATAGGAAACCGGCGACATGGCGCGGCTCTCGCCGGTCAGCAGCAGGATTTCCTGCAGGCCGGTGTCCGCGATGGCCTTGAGCTCCTGCTCGATCTCGTCCATGTCGAGTTTAGCGCGGCGGATCTTGTTATGGCAGTTGAAGCCGCAGTAAATGCAGTAGTTTTCGCAGTAATTGGCGATGTAGAGCGGCGTGAACATCTGCACCGAGTTGCCGAAATGCTTGCGCGTTTCCATCTGCGCACGCTGCGCCATCTGCTCGAGGAACGGCAGGGCGGCAGGCGACAGCAGCGCCGCGAAATCCTCGGGCGAGAGAACGTCCTTGCGGAGCGCGCGCAGCACATCGGCTGCGGTGTAGCTATCCGCGTCATAGGCGTTCATGCGCGAGATGACCTCGTCCTGGATTTCCGAGCCGATGTTGTCCATGCCCGGCTGATAGGCCATATGGTCGGTCTCGGCGGTAATATATTTTGCGGAGATAATCTCCGTTTTTTCGTTTTCCATGACAAATACCCTTCTTTTCCCTAATCAGTCCTGTAAAAATCCGGTCAGCGGAGACGAGGCGGACGCGGTTTCACGTACACGGCCCAGACCGGCAAGATAGGCCGCGCGGCCTGCCTCGATGGCCTTCTTGAACGCCTCAGCCATTGCCGGGATGTCGCCCGCGGTCGCGATGGCGGTGTTCGCCATGATGGCCGCCGCGCCCATCTCCATCGCCTCGCACGCCTGCGACGGACGGCCGATGCCGGCGTCAACGATGATTGGGAGATCGATCTCGTCGATGAGGATCTTGATGAAATCGCGCGTTGCGAGACCCTTGTTCGTGCCGATCGGAGCCGCGAGCGGCATGATGCAGGCCGCGCCCGCATTCACGAGATCGCGCGCCGCGTACAGGTCGGGGTACATATACGGCATGACGACAAAGCCCTCCTTCGCGAGAATTTCGGTCGCGCGGATGGTCTCCTGATTGTCCGGGAGCAGGTACTTGCTGTCGCGCATGATCTCGATCTTCACGAAATCGCCGCAGCCGCACTCGCGCGACAGACGGGCAATGCGGACGGCCTCGTCCGCGGTGCGTGCGCCCGAGGTGTTCGGCAGGAGCGTTACGCCGTCCGGGATGTAGTCGAGGATGTTCGCCGTGCCGCCCTGATTGGCGCGGCGGAGCGCGAGCGTGATGATCTCCGCACCGGCGTTCTGCACCGCAGCATTGATGAGGTCGAGCGAATATTTGCCCGAACCGAGGATGAAACGGCTGGTGAATTCGTGTCCGCCGAGAATCAGCTTGTCTGTCATAGTAAAAATCTCCTTTGTGTCTTGACCCGTCACGGTCAAGCATGTAAACTAAGGTTAATAATGTAAATGGGGTGAATAAATTGAAAAAATTTATCGAAGAGTTCAAGGCCTTTGCGCTGCGCGGCAACGTGATGGACATGGCGATCGGTGTCATCATCGGCGGCGCGTTCACGACCATTGTGACTTCGCTGACCGAAAACCTCATCAACCCGATCCTCGGTCTCGCCGGCGGCACGGATCTGAGCGGTTTTGTGCTCAGCCTCGGCGGCATCGAGCTCCGCTACGGGGCATTCCTGACCTCGGTCATCAACTTCCTCATCATGGCGCTCGTGCTGTTCTGCCTGCTCAAGGCGGTCAACAAGCTGCTCTCCATCGGAAAGAAGCCTGAAGCACCCGCCGCACCGACCACGAAGAAGTGCCCGTTCTGCTGCTCCGAGATCCCGATCGCAGCCGTCAAGTGCGCACACTGCGGTTCGGATCAGCCCGAGGAATAAATAATATAGCCGTGCAAGGGGCGAACCGGTTGGTTCGCCCTTTTTGTCTGTGTTACGGCTCTGTCTCGCCGATGAGCAGGCGCAGCACCATCGTGCCCTCGTGCGCCGAGCAGACCGCAACGCGCGGCGCCATCAGTCCGAGACCGTCCGCCACGTCGCTCTTTCCGTCGCCGCACAGGTACAAATGGCCGAAGCGCTTTTCCGTGCGGATGAGGTTCGCGGAGCCGTAGCCTGCCATGCCGCTGCCCGAAACGAGCGGCTTGTCCGGCAGCTGCGTAAGAACGTTTTCGATCAGCATCGCCTTCTGGTCCGGCTTGTCGAACGCTTCAACGATGATGTCGCACTCAGAAAACAGCCGCTTCACGTTCGCCGGGATTACGCGCTCGGTATAGGTCTCGTAGTTCAGATACGGATTGATGGCCTCGAGCTGCTCGACGAGCGCAAGCGTTTTCGGCACGCCGAGATCCTTCATCGTGTAGTGCTGTCGGTTGAGGTTGGTGATGTCCACGACGTCGAAATCCACAAGGATCATATGTCCGATGCCGAGACGCGCGAGGAACACGGCGAGATTGGAACCGAGTCCGCCGAGTCCTGCGATGCCGACGGTCGCGCCGTCGAGCTTTTTCTGTATCTCCGCGCCGTGTCTCTCCTCGAGCGCGTCATGCAGCTGTTCTTTCGTTAAAATCATGTAGGTTCTCCTGTCCTTCGTGCGCAGAAACGCGGAACAAAGCGCTTTTTCTGTCCGAGCGGCAAAATGCCCTCCGTTTCCCTGCTCCCGCGCGGAAGCGCGCATTAAATAGAATTTGCAAAGCAAATTCAAAAAAACCGGGAGCATGTATCACGGTTTTTTTACAAGTGAGAACTCTGTGTGCCGCCTGCGACGCGCAGAGTTCTCCGGGTCGTATCCGCATTCATGCGGTACGACCCCTCTCGCCTGAAAGCTCGCTTTCAGGCGAAGCAATCAGCCGCCGCCCACGAAGCACACGACCTCGAGATGGTCTGCATCGGTCAGCTTTTCCTCCGCGAAGGCCGCCCGCGGTACGATGCTGCCGTTTTTCTCGACGGCAACACGCTGCGGATCGTGTCCCAGCTCGCGCAGCAGACCCAGCACCGTGCCCTCCTGCGGAAGCGAGCGCTCTTCTCCGTTTACCTTCATGATGATCCTTCCTTTCCATGGCGCTGCATATGTTTTTGCAGCAAAAAAATGCCCCGGTCTACCATTGCGGTAAAACCGGGGCATTGAATTTCGATTGATGCGACAGCTTCCCTACGATGGTGCTAACCAACAGGTTCAAAAGGTTAGGCTCTCGCCCTCTCAGCCGCTCATCACGGCACCCTTGCTTGCACGTTCAGTATAGGACGCGCGGCGCGATTTGTCAAGAAAAATTTATCACATTTCCTTTGTCCATGCTCTCCGCAGACGCGCGGCCGCCTCGTCGATCTGCTCTCCGGTCATGCCGGCATAGCCGAGCACGAGCGTTGCGCGCGGCGGGCGTACAGGCGGCATATAGTACGCAGAAAGCGCATAAACGCGCACACCTGCGGCCTTTGCGCGCTCGACAAGTTCGCGTTCCAGCATACCGTTGCGCATATGGAGCAGCAGGTGCAGACCGGCCTCGGAGCGCGAGATCTCGTGCGGCAGCTCGGTAAATTCGCGGTCGATCGCCGCCATCAGCGCGTCGCGCCGCGCCTGATAGACCTTGCGGCTGCGGCTGATGTGGCGCTCAAAGCCGCCGGAGTGCATGAACGCCGCAAGCGTAAACTGATCGAAGCTCGAGACCGTCGCGGCGTACAGCGAAAAACGCTCGCGGTAGCGCGCCATGAGCGCATCCGGCAGCACGAGATAGCCTATGCGCAGACCCGGCGCAAGGCTTTTCGAGAACGTGTTGACGTAGATGACGCGGCCCTCGCGGTCCAGCTCGCGCAGCGCCGGGATCGGGCGCGAGGCATAGCGGAATTCGCTGTCGTAGTCGTCCTCGATGATGTAGCGTCCGGGCTTCCCCGCCGCCCAGCGCAGCAGCTCGAGACGGCGCGCGACCGGCATGACCGTGCCGAGCGGAAAATGATGGGAGGGAGTGAGATAGACGACCGAGGCGTCGCTTTCAGCGAGCACATCGGCGCGCAGACCGCTCTTGTCGAGCGGGATCGGCCGCAGAGCGGCGCTGTTCTGCGTGACGATCTGCGCGAGCTTGCGGTAGCCCGGGTTCTCGACCGCATACACATGCCCGTGACCGAGCAGCTGAATGAGCAGGCCGATCAGATATTCCAGACCCGCGCCCACGACGATATTCTCCGGCGAGACCGCGATGCCGCGGAAATCATGCAGATAGTGCGCAATCTCCTGCCGCAGCTGAAGAACGCCGCGCGGATCGGTCGCCTCGAGCAGGCGCGCGGAATATTCGCTCAGCACGCGCCGCGAGAGATGCGCCCAGGTCGAGAACGGAAAGCACCCGTTATCTACGATATTTGTCTTGAAATCGTAGTCATACCGCTCGTTTCTCGGATATTTTCCCACAGTTCTGTGCACAGCCTCCGTATGAACGGACGGCGGCGGCGTGATCTGTTCCTGCACGAAATAGCCGCGTCTCGGCGCGGAAACGATGTAGCCCTCTGCGGCAAGCTGACCGTAGGCGGTCTCGACCGTGATCTGGCTGATGCGCAGGTTCGCCGCGAGCTGACGCTTGCTCGGCAGGCGCGTGCCGCCGGCGAGCGCCCCCGACATGATGTCCGCCCGTACCGCACGGTATAGCTGCTCGTAAAGCGGCACGCCGCTCTGCGCGTCCAGATGATATGTCAGCATGCTTTTTCCCCCTCTTTTCCTCCCCGGAGAACGCAAAAACCCCTTTTCTCCGGCATCACTATTCCCATGATACCAGAGAAAGGGGGCATTGTCAAATCAGCGCAAACGATTTCAGAATGAACAGCGTCAGCGTCAGCGTGACCGCGCTCAGCACGGTCGTCAGCACGATGATCGAGGACGAGAGCACATGGTCGCCGCCCATGTTTTTCGCCATGACATAACCGGAAACCGTGCTCGGCGCGCCGCACAGGATGACGATGGCGACGAGCGCCTGCTCGCGGAAGCCCATATGCACTGCAATCGGCAGGAAAACGACCGGCAGCAGGATGAGCTTGATGAAGGTGGCGGCGCAGGTCGGGCCGAGCTTTTTGATGGCGCTCGCGCCCTCGAACCCCGCGCCGATGCTCAGCAGCGCCATCGGCGTCGCGCAGCCGCCGAGCATGCTCAGGAACTTGTCCGCCATCGGCGGAAAATCGATCGACAGCAGCGAAAACGGCAGACCGGCGAGAATGCCGAGAATGATCGGGTTGGTGATGATGCCGCGCAGCGTGCGCCTGATAACGCCGTGATGGTCCGCCGTGCGCGCGTCCGGCGCGGTCACGGTCAGCACGAGCACCGAGAAGATGTTGTAGAGCGGCACGCTCGCCACGATCATCAGCGGCACAAGACCGGCATCTCCGTACAGATTCTGCACAAAAGCGACGCCGAGGATGGCCTGTGAGCCGCGGAACGCGCCCTGTGTGAACGCGCCCACCATGCTCTTGTCGCGCAGAAAGATCGCCGCGCCGGCCCAGATGGCGAAAAAGTAGACCGCCGTAACGCCTGCGCAGAAAAAGAAGAACTTCGCGTTGAACTGCTCTGTGATGCGCCCGGCGGCGATGTCGCGGAACAGCAGGATGGGCAGCAGCACCTTGAACGACAGCTTGTCGATCTCCGCGAGCGTCTGTTTGCTGAAAAAATTCCGGCCGCGCAGCAGCCGTCCGAGCAGGATAATCGCAAAGATCGGCACGGTCGCGTTCAGGCAGAATATCAGATTATCCATTGTTTTCTCCTTCGGCAGCGGCTTCCTCGCGGAGGAAGAAGTCCTGCAGTCTTTCAAGGCTCTGCGCCAGAACGGTGCTCTGCTCGGGCGAAAGCGTGTCCAGAATGGACGAGATCATGCGTTCATGGAACGCGCGATGATACTCGTAGACCGCCCGTCCGCGCGGGGTCAGCGTGACCTGCACGACGCGCCGGTCGCTGCGGCTGCGCGCGCGGCGCACAAGCCCCTTCCCCTCCAGCTTGTCACAGGCGACGGTCATCGTGGCGAGGGTAACGCCGAGCATATGCGCGATCTCGCTCATGCGCGCCGGCTCAGACAGACCGATCTTCTCGATGATGTGGATCTCCGTGATGGAGATCGCGCTCCCGAGTCCAGTCGTCATCGCACGCTCTTCAATTTTATTGATGCGCCCGAAGGCATCGACCAGAAAATCGTTGATCTGCTGTGCATCCGCCATTTTGCCGCCGCCCTTCATAGTTTTATATAAGGCAACACCGCACAATTAAAGCTGCGGCGCTTTGCGGAAATTTTGTGCCCTGACTTTGTTGCGATTTCACGGTAATACATCAAGTATTACCGCAAAACCGCGCCTCGTCAGTACGCAAAATTTACTCACAAATCGCTCTTGTTCAATTATGCGGTATTACCATAAGACTGTCGAAAAACTGCATTTTCCGGCAGTCCGTGTTCCGACTTCGCAGAACTCAAGTCGTCCGAACGCATGAAAATCGAGGCGCCTTTCCCTGTTTTCCATACGTTTGCGCAGCAAGCGCTTTTTGATTCGTGCTGTCGCGCGACAGCATCGGCATCGCAAGGACAGACCGACATTTTATATGTCTAAATGTTAGCATATCTAAGTAAAAAAAGCAACCATATTCGCGTTATCCTGCCAGTAAGATCGCAAAAAACACGCGCAGCAGCGCACTCAGCGCCGCAGAAGCGACACACAGCGCAAACGGCGCGCGGCTTTTCGCCCACGGTGCGGCGTTCTGCGTGCATTCCCACACGAGCGTGCAGGCGGCGAGCAGCGCCGACACGCTGATGACCGCCGGAAGCGCCTCCGCCGCAAGGACGGCCGCCCCCTCTCCCTGCGCGACCGCGACCGCGAGCGACAGCGCGAGCACAAAGCCCCGCGCGGCTGCGATGCCGGACAGCCAGAGAGCGGCCGGACGGACCAGCGCCGCCGCAGGCGGCAGCACGAGCCACAGCACCGCGCAGAGCACGCTCTTTCCGGCCTGTCCGGGCAGCTCGCGCAGCAGAGCGGTCAGCTCGAGCGCGCAGTCTCCCTCCGCCGCATGCAAGCCGGTCAGGCCGCCTGCCGCCGCGCCGCACAGAAACATCGAGCACAGGAACACAAACGACGGCGTGCGCGCGAGGGCATCAAAAAAACCGGGAATATGCCTTTTGTTCATACGTCTCCCCCTTTCGGAAGCCATAGAACAGCATATTCCCGGTCTCATTCTGTTAGAACGCTGTGGCTCAGCCCTCTTCGTTCAGCATCTCACACATCGTGTCAACGATGTCGCGTGCGGGCTTGCACAGGAACGGACGCGCGAGCTTGCTCGCCTCGTAGGACGCGCTCAGTCTGCCGTCTTCATCTCGATGCAGAACAGCGGCCATCAGCTCGGTCGCGGCAACGATGCGCTCGCTGAGGTATGCCAGATCGACCTTGTCGCTGTCGCACACGGATACGACAACCCTTTTCTGCGAGCTGCTCGAGATCTTCGCGAGCTCGGTCGGCATTTCGCGTCGGGACGCAGTGACGAGCACGATCTCGCTCTTGATGACAGCGGAAAGCTCATCTTCGCAGACCGTTACGTCATAGCCCTCTGCGGCCTGAAGGGACGCCTCATTTTTTGCAGACAGAAACAGAAAGCGCGTCGGAATAATGTTCTTTTCCAGAATTGCACGGACGAGCGCGGTCAGATATTTACCTTCGCCGAGCACGGATACCAGAACATTCTGCGGCATAATATCATCTCCTTATCGAGAGTATTTTAAATACATAAATACAAAAGACATTATAAGCACCGCCGACGCTTTTCGCAACGGATTTTACACATTCTTTTTGTAAATCGTTATTTTGCCTCTTCCTCACAAATTTTATCCATTGCTTTTAGATAAATTGCACACTCGAGACGCTTGCGCTCCATCTCACAGCCGAGGTCATAGGAGTCGTTCATATCGTGGTTCATGTTGTAGTTCGCTGCGGAGCAGCCGCCGGAGCAGTAGAACTTCGCCCAGCACTTCTGGCATTTCGGGCGGGAATAGATGTTCATACCGGCGAACTTCTGCGCGATATCCATGTCAAAGGACTGATCGAGCACGCTGCCCTGCTTGAATTCCTCCTTGCCGACGAACTGATGGCAGGGATAGATGTCGCCGTCCGGCGTGACCGCAACGTACTCGTAACCAGCGCCGCAGCCGCGCAGGCGCTTGACCACGCACGGGCCTTGATCGAGGTCGACCATGAAGTGGAAGAAGGTAAACGGCTTGCCTTCCTTCCTGCGCTCGAGCATGATGTCGGTCAGACGGTCGTACTCTGCCTCGATCTTCGGCAGATCGTCCTCGGTGAGGTCGTAGCCGCAGCCCGGATCAGCCGTTACCGGCTCGACGGACAGACGGTCGAAGCCCGCGTCCGCGATGCTCAGCACGTCGTTGGCAAAATCCAGATTATGCGAGGTAAACGTGCCGCGTGCATAGTAGTCGAGGTTCGGGTCGCGCTCGTCGACGAGCGCCTTGAACTTCGGAACGATGGTGTCATAGCTTCCGGTGCCTGCGACGGTCTTGCGGAACTCATCGTTGACCTCGCGGCGGCCGTCGAGCGACAGAACGCAGTTGTCCATGTTCTCGTTGATGTACCTGCGCTTGTCCTCGTCGAGCAGCAGGCCGTTGGTGGTGATGGTGAAGCGGAACTTCTTGCCGTGCTGCTCCTCGATGGAGCGCGCGTAATCGACCGTCTGGGTAACGGTGTCCCACGCCATGAGCGGCTCGCCGCCGAAGAAGTCCACCTCGATGTTGCGGCGCTTGCCCGAACGCGCGATAACGAAGTCGATCGCCTTCTTCGCGACCTCGGGCGGCATGATCTTGCGGCCCTGACCGAAGTCGCCGGTGGACGCGAAGCAGTACTTGCAGCGCAGATTGCAGTCGTGCGCGACGTGCAGACAGAGCGCCTTGACCGGTGCGCCGACCGGAATATAGCGGCTGACGTCGATGTAGTCGTCCTCCGCGAAAAGCTGGCCTGCCTTTTTCAGCTCGTACAGCTCGCCGTATGCCTCACGCACGTCGTCCGCCGCGTACTGCGGCAGCGCCTCGACAACGCTCTCCGGGCACTTCTCGATCATGTTCTCGTCGATCAGACCGGAAACCGCATAGCTGATATCGTCGAGCAGATGGACTGCGCCGGAGTTGACGTCCAGGACAAAATTCAGACCTTTTTTCTGGTAACGATGGATCATTTCTTGTTATTTCCTCCGATATACATAGCAAGGCGCGCCCAAGGCGCGCCCATGCTCATTTGAAATCTGCGATTACTTAGCGTGCTCGCACTTCTGGTTAGCCACGGTGCAAGAAGTCTTGCAAGCGGACTGGCAGGAAGTCTGGCACTCGCCGCAGCCGCCGTGTGCTGCGGTCTGCTTCAGGGTTGCAGAGGTCAGGGTAGATACGTGCTTCATGGATGTTTCCCTCCTACTTTTTCAGATGACTGTGTTTGTTTTTTGTACGCATATAGATGCCGGCAGCAGTGCCGAGCACCGAAGCCGCGACTGCACAGAGCAGACTGACGGCTGTGCGACCGAATCGGACGGGCTGCGACAACGCGAGCGCGCAGACAGCCAGCAAAATCAGAAAAACCACCGGTCCGCCTGCGACTGCGATGGCGAGCCTGCCGTCGGGCAGACGCCGCGCCGCGAGAAACGAAGCGAGCATACATCCGGCCGCCAGACAGGCGAGCGATATCGTGGGGATCAATTCCTCCCCGAGCGTCCTCTGATGGACCAGAACGGCGCACACCAGCATCAGAACGAGCGTGGCGAGCAGTCCGGCTGCCGCGCCGAAAAGAACCGGCCGAACCGGCGACGCGCCCTCATTGGTTTTCCTCATATGTCCCATCCTCCCGCCGAATATGGATATGGAAACCTATTCAGCAAGATACTCTTTTATGCCGCAGAGAAGCGCTTACTTCTTTGCGTCCTTTGCTTCCTTCGGAGCCTCAACGGTCTCGGTAGCCGGAGCTTCCTTGCCGCGGATCGCCCAGCGGTAGATCTTGAGCTTGGTGCGGTCGCTCGAGGACTCGATGACCAGCGTGTCGTCCTTGATGCTGACAACGCGGCCGATAAAGCCGCCGATGGTCGAGATCTCGTCGCCAACCGAAATGGAGTTGCGCATCTCGCGCTCCTGCTTGTCGCGCTTGCGCTGCGGACGGATCAGTACGAAATAGAAAACGACGATCAGTACAACCAGCGGAAGAAACTGTGCCAGGAGCGTACCGTAGTCGCCTGCTGCGGGCATTTTATCCAGTGCCATGAACATTGTAATTACACCTCCCTGTGTAATGTTATATAGATACTTCTATCATTATATCGGATAAAGCCGCAAAACACAAGAGTTTTTTGCACTGGACACAAATTTATGCTATAATAGACGCAGATTTCATGCCGCTCATACAAAATGACGCGGCCGGAAAGGACGTTTTTTACCATGGAAACCGAAGTAAAGCTAACAAAGCTCGCCTCGTGCGCAGGCTGCGGCGCGAAGGTCGGCGCCGGCACGCTCGCGCGGCTGCTCGACGGCTTCAGGACACATACCGACCCCCGCCTCATCGTCGGCTATGACAAGAGCGACGATGCGAGCGTTTATGTGCTCGACGAAAATACCGCGCTCGTGCAGACGACCGATTTTTTCCCGCCCATCGTGGACGATCGTTCCTGTTCGGCCAGATCGCGGCGGCTAACGCGCTGAGCGACGTATACGCCATGGGCGGCGAGCCGAAGCTCGCGCTCAATATCATGTGTCTCGCGCCCGGCATGGCGAAGGAGACCGTGCAGGATATTCTGCGCGGCGGCTACGACAAGGCCTATGAGGCCGGCGCGATCATCACGGGCGGTCATACCATCGAGGGCGCGGAGCCGCTCTACGGTCTCGCCGTGTCCGGTTTCGTGCACCCCAAAAAGGTGCTCACGAACAGCGGCGCGCAGCCGGGTGATGTGCTCCTGCTGACCAAGCCGCTCGGCATCGGCATCATCACGACCGCCGCGAAGGCCGGTCTTGCCGAAAAGGCACTGACCGAGCGTATCTACCGCCAGATGGCGACGCTCAACAGAGCCGCGCGCGACGTGATGGTAAAGTATCCGGTGCACAGCTGCACGGATGTGACCGGCTTCGCGCTGCTCGGCCACTCGTTCGAGATGGCGCAGGGCAGCGGCGTCACGGTGCACATTCAGACGGAAAACGTGCCGTTCCACAAAGAAGCGTGGGCGTTCGCCGACATGGGGCTTGTCCCGTCCGGCGCGTACCGCAACCGGGATTACGCCGAAGCCGGCGTCAGACTGACGCGCGAGATCGCGCGGCCGATGCAGGATATTCTGTATGACCCGCAGACGAGCGGCGGCCTGCTGATCGCGCTGCCGGAGAAGGATGCTGCGCGGTGCCTTGATGAGCTGCGGCAGAGTGTGCCGCAGGCGGCGGCGGTCGGATATGTTACGGAGAAAATGGACGCGGACATTTATCTGGAATAACTTAGCCGGTGCCCACCGGCTAAAGGGGGATTGCCGCCGACCGGCGGCAGGGGGTGCCGGGGTTCACCGGCGGGAACAAAAGGGGACAGGACACCAGGTATGGTTTCCTGTCCCCTCTTGACTCCCCAGACCTTCCTT
>ERZ773252.3432-NODE-3432-length-12184-cov-4.802457_pt1 | contig 12184 bp, 17 predicted proteins | sample MGYA00580517_ERZ773252 | MGnify/ENA primary metagenome ERZ773252 (study PRJEB29015, sample SAMEA2737766) | human gut metagenome | biome: human gut; feature: human-associated habitat; material: faeces | place: China | collected 2012 ... | reverse complement strand
GTATTCCATTGATCCGATCGGAGCAGATCCTGTCTATAAAAAATATACGGATGGGGGCTGCCTGAAGCAGTTCCAGTTCGCTCTGACAAGTAAGGAAGCCTATGATGGGGACGCCAGAACGGGTATTGCCAACAGTGGTTTTTATCAGAACTTTGAAGAGTGGACAGAACAGAATAACTTGAATGATATTGTTCCAGAGCTGGACGGGCACGATGCTATAAAAGTTGAAGTGCTGCAGTCCGGCTATTTGTTTAGTACAGAGGCCGATCTGGGACGGTATCAGATGATATGCAGATTGATTTATAAGTAAGGAGTGTGAAGAAATGGCAAGTGAAAAAATGTTAGTTGGCAGACATAAGAGAGTGGCTTTTATGGACGCTGATGGATCAGGAAAAACATTTACCAGAATGACGGGATTTACATCGCTGTCGGATGGAAAGAACTCGACAGAATACAGCCGGCAGTATGTGGATGAGGCGTCTGAAAGAAGTGACGTAGTCGGTTATGCGCCGGCAATCGATTACGAATTTGACCGGTATACCAATGATCCGGTACATGAAAAGATTGCAGCAATTACCGATGATGAGATTCTCGGAACAGAAGCACAGGTTGATATTGTGGTGGTAGATCTGTTTGAGCAGAAGACATCGGAAACAACTTGTACCGCACGAAAGAGAACATGGAGTGTAATTCCGGATACAGAAGGGGACGGTACGGATGCCCTGATTTACAAAGGCAGCTTTAAAGCGGCCGGAGAAATCACAAAGGGTACTGCAACCACCACAGACGGATGGAAGACCTGTACATTCACTGCTGGCGGAGAATAAAGAAGAAATGGGAGAGTGAGCCTATGAGCCTTTGGAAATTTGGAAATTTTGAAGCAGAAGTGGATTTCACGGATGCGGATTTTTTAGATGTGTTAGAGGAAGCAAAAGCAGAAATGTTTGAAGCAGGGAAAAAGGTTCCCATAACCGGAAAGCAGAGTGATATCATCCGCGCGCAGTGCGCGTGTTTTTATGTGTTCTTCGATACCCTTTTTGGCGAGAGAGCAGGGGAGCGGATCTTTTGCGGAAAGAACAGCATCAAGCTGTGTACTGAAGCGGCAGAATCACTGTTAGACTTTGAAACAGCGGAAACAAAGAAACTGGACGATAAATATGATAAGTATGTACCAAATCAAAATACAACGCAGCAGTTCCCGCATCCGCAGCCACAGCCAAATGGAAACCGTCAGCAGAGAAGAAACTACCAGAAACAGTATGGTAAAGGAAAATATTCCAATACCGGAAGGTAGCAGAGCATGAATATTTTATATGAGCAGTTTCCGGAAGAAGTCAAGGTGAACGGGGAGTACTACCCGATCGTGACAGATTTCCGTGAATGGATCCGTTTTACGGAGCTGGTTGAAGACGACTCGGTTCCGTGGCGGATCAAATGTGGACTTCTGTTGCAGTGGTATCTGGATCAGGTTCCGGAAGATATTGAAGCTGCAATATATGCACTCGGAGATTTCCTGATGTGCAAAAGGATGTACCAGGATGATTTGGAAGATGAAGAGGAAGAGCAGCAGAAAAGTGGGAAGCCGGTATTTTCTTTTTCGGAAGATGCCGGCTGTATTTATGCAGCGTTCCGGGAGGCATATGGAATCGACCTGCAGCAGATCGATTATATGCACTGGTGGGAGTTCCGGAGCTTGTTTGACTGGTTGCCGGATGGTACAGAGATTAAACAACGGATCATGTACCGTTCGATTGATCCTGGAATGATTCGGGACAAGGAAGAACGCAAACGGATCAAGAAAATCCAGAGAGCTGTTGCTTTGAAAAAGAAACAGCGGAAACTGAATGATTATGAGATTGGAGATATGTTCTCATGATGGAAATTAAAATACCGACACGGCGTGAGTGGTATCCGTGTCCGTACTGCGGTCAGCATCTGCTTGTTTACGCAGATACTGCAGTGTGCAGCGGACTGTATGTAAAATGCCGCAAATGCCGACGGGAGGTGGAGATAAAAATTAAGAATTAAGCACTTGTGAGCCCCTGAGCCGTGCTATCAGAAAGGATGATAGTATGGCAGATGGATATTTGAATTTTGATACCAAAATCAATGAGAGTGGGTTCAATGAAGGCATAAATAAGCTTGGAAGTCTTGGAAAAAGTGGCTTATCCGTAGTCAGCAAGGCAATGACCGGAGCTGTTGTAGCTGTAGGAGCTGGAGCAGCGGCGATTGTAAAGTCTTCCCTTGGTGTAGTCGCCAATATGGAGCAGCAGATCGGTGGTGTAGAGACATTATTTAAAGATAGTGCCAAGACAGTAATCAGGAATGCGAACAATGCGTTTAAAACAGCACAGCTTTCGGCAAATGATTACATGTCAACAGTCACAAGCTTTTCTGCTTCATTATTACAAGGCTTAGGCGGAGATACTGCAAAGGCTGCAGAGATAGCAGATATGGCGATCATCGACATGGCAGATAATGCCAATAAGATGGGGACGAATATGCAGGATATCCAGAATGCCTATCAGGGCTTTGCAAAGCAGAATTACACAATGTTGGATAACCTTAAATTAGGTTACGGCGGTACACAGTCGGAAATGATCCGATTGATCAATGATTCCGGTATCTTAAATGAAAAAATAGAAGATCTGGATAATGTAACGTTTGACCAGATGATTCAGGCAATTCACAAAGTCCAGCAAAATCTCGGAATCACAGGAACTTCCGCAAAAGAAGCCTCTACAACGATTGAAGGTTCTGTTAATTCTGCTAAAGCCGCCTGGGAAAATTTTGAAGCCGGTGTAATCAGTGCGAACGACCTGGTTGACACATTCTGGACAGCGGCAAAGAATATCTTAAATAATCTTGGTCAAATGATCCCGCGTCTGGGAAAGACCGGAATGGATGTGGTGGAATCCTTATCCGGAAAAATCGGTGAAGCGGTTCCGCAATTAAAGGGACTTACAGATAGTGTCGGAAAATTAGCAGATAAGTTAAAGAACATGAGCACGGATGAGCTCATGAATCTTGGTAAGACTGCGGCAGTGCTTGCAGGAGCCGGACCAGTGATCTCATTATTCGGATCACAGATCGGTAATGTACAGTCAGCTGTTGAGGGATTTAGTGGAATTACAACAGGTGTTTTGTCTGAGCTTGGAAAGCTTCCGAAGGGATTCAAAAGTGCAACAAAATCGGCTGCGAATTTCCGGAAAGATTTTACGGGTAGCCTGAAAGGGTTCGGTAGTGCAGTTACGGGACCATTTCAGGTACTGACTCCGAAATTGTCAGCTACTGTCGGAAAAATCGGCAAGGTCGTTTCCAGTGTTCCGGGAAAAATTGGTGGGGCAGTCAGCAAAATCGGTTCTGCAATCGCATCAAAAATCCCCAGAATTACAAGCGCGTTTTCACTACTTGGAGATACTGCCGGTTATCTGGGAGCATGGGGCGGACAGATTGGTTCTGCTTTGCAGGGAGTTCTTGGAACAGTAGCCGGCTTTATTCCGTCATTTGTAGGGTTGATGAATTTCGGTGCAGTTGCAGCCGTTGTGGTAGCCGGTCTTGGACTGGTTTACAGTCAGTTTGGTACACAGATTGACCAGATCCTGCTTCTGGCGCAGACCAAAGGACCGGAGATCATATCCAACTTTGGAGCAGGAATCACAGCAGCGCTTCCGGGACTGATTTCATCAGGTGCAACCCTGATCTTGGGATTGATGAATGCGATTACGGCAAATCTACCATCGCTCATTTCCGTAGGCGCAAGCATCATAGCGACTCTGGTAAGCAGCCTGGGCGCACAACTTCCGCAGTTAATTCCGGCAGCAGTACAGATGATCCTGACTCTGGTTGAGTCACTGATCAGTAATCTTCCGCAGTTAATAACTTCCGGATTACAGTTAATGGAAGGCTTGGCACAGGGAATTGCAAACGCGATTCCGCAGGTGGCAGCGAAAGCACCGGTTATCATCGGTAAGCTGGCATCTACGATTATCACGAATTTGCCGAAGATTATACAGACTGGTGTGAAGATTATCACGCAGCTCGCAGTCGGACTGGTTCAGGGAATCCCGGCGTTACTTGGTAAGATTCCATCCATGATCAGCCAGATCAAAAATGCATTTACCAGTGTAAACTGGGGCAGTGTCGGTATGAATATCATCCGGGGAATTGCAAGTGGATTAACAAGTGCGGCAAAAAGCCTGGCAGAAGCAGCTGCAAACGCGGCGGATAATGCACTCAATTGGGTGAAATCAAAACTTGGTATTCATTCGCCATCGAGAGTATTCCGGGACCAGGTTGGTAAGATGATGGCTCTTGGTATGGGAATCGGATTTGAGAAGAATATTCCGGTCGGATCCATGAATGCCGGAGTACAAAAAGCAGTCCAGAGTCTGCAGAGAAGTGTGCAGCTTACAACATCCGTTAATCCGGATAAAACGGTAGGCGGAATAAAGAATAATCCGATCTTTAAGGATCAAGGATTTGATTACGACAGATTTGAACGTATCCAGAGGAAGATTGCAAAAGAAAATGGCAATAAGCCGGTATTCCTGGATACGAAACGGATAGACAGACCATTACCGAAAGGAGCAGTGCCACAGGTATGATTGTATATTATGAAAATATGAATGGCGAAAAGCTGAATCTTTTGAAAGCTCCTTTTCGTACAACGAAGACTGACTGGTTCGATGCGGACTGGTCAGAGTCTTCGGACGGATATGAAAAAACAGTGACGATTGATGTATTTGGAAAGCGGGAAGAATTTCAGACGAATATGGAGCAACTATACCGGATCATTGCAGTTGATGCAGAAAATGATACCTACGGGAAGCTGTACGTGAATGGTGCATATTTAAGATGCAAGGTGTTGAAGTCAGCGAAAGAAGGATGGAAGGGATATGTGTATTCGGAAGTGGAGATCACCTTCCAGGCTCCGGAGCTTGTATGGGTAGTAGAAGCGACAAGACAGTTTTTTCCACAATTGGAAGAAACGGCAGCATCCGGAATCGACTTTCAGTATGATTATCCGTTTGATTTTGCTGGAGAAAAAAGAGGAATCGCAGCATGGGATGTTGATCACATCATTCCAAGCGAGTACCGGATGATCATTTACGGACCATGTGTAAATCCGAAGATTCTGATCAACGATTATCCTTATGAGTTTTTCGTAACGCTTGAAAGCAGGGAATATCTGATCATAGATAGCCAGAGAAGAACGATCCGAAGGTATTTGACGAATGGAACGGTACAAAATTTATTTAATCAGAGAGCACAGAAACAAACTGTTTTCGAGAGAATACCATCCGGGCTTTTAAATATTAACTGGTCCGGGGATTATGGATTTGACCTGACTTTATTTTTGAACAGGAGGGAGCCGCCGTGGTAAAGGACATAATTCTTGCAGATAGTGATGGAAGAGAACTGGGAGCGATTTTGGACTCAAATATCACAGTGGATACGAATGGCGAGTACGAATTTTCTGTACAGATTGCAAGGTCGAACTGGTATCCGGAGCTGACCTTTTCAAGCTATGTGTATATTACGGAGACAGAATATGGGGGCATTATCGGAGAGGTGCTGACAGATACAACGCTGGATTATGTGGAGCTGAAGGGAATCACATGGCGGGGAAGACTGCAGTATAAGGTGATCGAGCCGCCTGCCGGATCAGATTATAAAACAGTATCCGGAGAACTGAATCAGGTAATGAAAACACTGATTGAGCCGGAGTTTGATGGATTATTCAGAGTTTCATCAGAAGACACGGGTATATCTGTAAAGAATTTTCAATTTGACCGGTACTGTACATTACTGGAAGGTCTTACTAAAATGCTGAAAAGTGTTGGATACCGCCTGCAGATCCGGTTGATCAAAGAACAGGATGAACCATGTTATATTCTGATTGAAGCTGTTCCGATTACTGATTATTCTGCGCAGATTGAATTGTCACAGGACAGTCGACTGAATTTCACGATGGATGATAAACAAAATGGCGTAAATCATCTGGTCGTAACCGGAAAAGGGGAAATGCAGGAGAGAAACATATTCCATCTGTATGCGCAGAAAGATGGAAGCATTGGAAAGACGCAGTATTACAAAGGACTGAATGAGATCTCAGCAGTGTACGAAAATACGAGCACAGAAACAGCAGAGCTGGAGAAAACGTCCATGGAGCAATTGCAGAAGCTGATGAATAAAAAGACATTTCAGATGGATGTTGCAAAGCTTGGCATCGAGGTTGGGATTGGAGATATTGTCGGTGGCCGGGATTACCTGACCGGGATGTATATGTCAAAACCAATCGAAAATATCATTTACGAGATTACGAATGATGTGGAATCAATTACTTATAAACTGGAAGGAGAAGATGAAGAATGAAAATTGTATCTGGAAGAACCGGATCACCACATGTGACTTCACAGCAGTTCCGGCAGATGCTGGAGGGGATTATCGGGCAGGGGAGTTATATTATAACAAGCGGAGAGAATCTGAAGCCGGAACTTAGCAGTAATAATCTGCTGAAAATCCGAAGTGGGATGATGGCGCATCACGGCTGTATATCTTGCGTGGATATTGGTACTTATGATGAGGTTACACTGACAAATGGTAGTCAGGGAATGAAAAGGATTGATCTTATTGTAAATCGGTATACCAGAAATGCAGAGACAGAGGTTGAAAACTGCAGTTGGAAGGTGATCCAGGGTACACCAGTTGCAAGTAATCCGGCAGTACCGGCATACACTTCGGGAAATTTGCAGGATGGAGATCTTGTGGATGAATGCCCGGCTTTTGAAGTGCATTATGATGGAATCAATGTTACAGAAGTGAAGAGTTTGTTGAGTGTGACGGATGGACTTTCTGAATTAAGTAGCAATTTAGTAAAAACGGCTGTGTACATGAATAATGGTGCATACAATATCGCACCAAGCAACTCGGAATTTCAAGGAACTGATTTCAGTAAAAAGATTCTTGACAATATAGGACTTGTGCATAATTATGATGCTACGAATTACAAGCATACTTTTACAGTTCCGCAAGATGGTATATATCTAATTCATTGCTATATGAACTTCCAACAAGGAGTTGCAAAACAATTGAGTCTATACGCAAAATTGGAAAGAAACAATGTGGAGCAGTCAAGACAGTCTAAACTCATAGGACCTTATAATGGTGCCGATTTTATGTTTCTAAATGAAATCAACGCTGGAGATAAAATACGGTTTACTGTTCTGCAAAGCTCCGGAAGCGTTATACAGGTTTCTGGTGGATGTAGGCTAAATATTATTCGTATGGGAAAATAAAGTTATAAAAACACTGAATATTCGTACTGTAAATTCCCTGCTTATGCACCTAAAGCAGGGAGGTATAATGTGCAGGTAAACATCTTATTTTGGAAAATGGAAATAATTATGCCTTTACATATGAACAAAATCCATTTTTAACATACAAAATATGAACGAACAATGTAACCGTTGCGGTTCCGTTTCCGAAGTTGTGTCCTTCAATCCCAAATTGATTACTTGTAGAATATCTTGCAGCCGTAGATACATTTAACCAAAGATCGTAATCGCCATGAAAATTCCATGCTAAAACCTCTAACGGATAATAGCCAGGTATTGTCGGCAAGTCCCAGGCCCATCGAAAATCAGAATTAGCAGCAACCTTCAAATTTGTTTTTGTGATTTCAACATTTTTGATTATATTATTCATTGCTGTTATTTTGCTACTTAATTCAGTACGCCAGTTGATATACTGAAAGCAAAAAGGAGCAATGTATGGAAGCGAAAATAATGGATGTATTGCGAAGAATGCAGCTGATTCTTGATGAAGTACAGCTGCGGGAGCTAAAAGAAGTGCTGCAGATGACATTTACCGGGTGCAGAGTGATCCAGGAAACGGACTTGCAGGTTGTAGACAGGAGCTGGGAAGTGGATCTGGAAGAGTTTCTGATGAGTAAAGCACTGGAAGGAAAAGCATCAAAGACAGTGAAGCAATATCGGTATGAACTGGTTCGGTTACTGACCTATATCAATAAGCCGGTGAAGAACATAGATTCAGGAGATATCTCTGGATTCATGCGGGCTTATAAAATGATCCGCAAGGTAGCAAACCAAACACTAAAGAACGTCCGGGCGGTGTATAGTAGCTTTTTCGGATGGCTGCGAGATCGTGACCGGATTCGGAGAAATCCGATGGTGCTGGTGGAATCTATAAAAGTAGAAAAGAAGATCCGGAAACCATATACTGATGAAGAACGGGAGCGGATGCTGCGTAAATGCAGCAGTCTTCGGGATAAAGCGTTACTAGAATTCCTATATAGCACAGCAGTCAGAGTATCGGAGCTTTCAGAGATTAACAGGGAAGATATCCGGTATGCGAATAAAGAGCTGATTGTATATGGAAAAGGAGCGAAAGAAAGGACGGTGTACATCAATGAACGAACCAACATGTACCTGAAAGAATATCTGGAAAGCAGAAAAGACAATGATCCGGCGCTATTTGTCGGAAGCAAGAAACCGAATAGCCGGCTGACGAAAACAGGAATTGAGGATATCATCCGGCGGATTGGAGAGAAGGCGGGCGTAGAAAATGCGCATCCGCATCGATTCCGGAGGACGGCTCTGACAAATGCATTGAACCGCGGAATGCCTCTGCAGGAGGCTATGATATTTGCGGGACACGCAAAGTCAGAGACAACCATGCGATATTGTACAGTGAATCAGGAAGGTGTACGGTATCATCACTTTAAATATTTAAGTGCATAAGTAAATAAACTTATTTATTTACACTCGGCATTGGTCGGGTGTTTTTGCTATGCGCTTTTATATATGTAACTTTATCAACCAGTCAAAGGAGGGATTCTGAACTAAGTAGCAATTTAACCAAAACTAACACTGTTTTAGAAAACAGAAAACCAATAATCATTGATTCAACTGCGCAAGGAACAGTAAATTGGGATACTAATAATTTCTTGAAATCTGGCATTACATATGCCTTTATCGTTATAGTTTCCTCTAATATCAGCAGTGAAAGCTATAAACAGGAAATCGCTTGTGCATTAAACAATGTAAATATGGGAAATAACGGAAACTATTACAAATTAGTTTCTACTTTTGCAGGAAAATGTAGTAAAGGCGATAAGCTTCGTATTACTTCGTACAAAAATGGAGGCACATGGACTCTTTTTGCGACAAGAGCTATTTTTATACCAGTTAGCTAAAATAAGCCGTTGCTGCAATCATTACAAATGAGGCACTATCTGTACCGCTGATATATACTCCACCATTTTTTATGTATATACGTGCTTGTGTTCCAGCTGATCCACCATTATGCATAGCTATCGGGATAAGACACTCGTATGTGTTATAACCATTTGGTGTCATTCCTGACGGGACATTTCCTAGATATTGATCGTTTGCAAATTTTCCATTATCTGAAAATCTTATCGATCCAGCAACAAATACCACGTGACCTATTTTGCGGAATTTTAGCTTTTCTGAAAGATTATTTGCATTAGTCATATATTTCCAACCAGAATCGGCAGTTGCCGTTTTCAAATTGGTATTTGTAGTTGCTAATTCTGTGCTCAAAGCAGATATTTTTGCATTTGCATTTGTCAAATTGCTATTTAGTTCAGAATCCCTCTAAAAAAGAAGAAAGGGGCAAACAGAAAAATGAAAATCACATTCAATGATGGTCAGGAACTGCAGATCCAGCAGGTCACTGAGCAGACGGATGGCGCACTTCTGATCAAGACCATTTCAGCACACGAGGATCAGCTGAAGACTTTATTCTCTGATCCGACAACAACTAAGAGAATGTCTGTGAGCGAACAGGATGCAGATACCGTTGTGTATGAAAACTACACAAAGCTCGATGCAATCGTGAAGTACACGGCCGGCATTCTTGGTGTGTTAATGTACCGGGAAGGAGAAGATCCGGACAGCCGAATAGCAACACTGGAGGCAAGACTTAAAGAGGCGGAAGAAAAAAATGCGGACTTACAGACAAGAGTCGAAAAAGCAGAAGAGAAAAATGAAATGCTCGAAGGATGCATTTTGGAAATGTCTGAAACAGTATATCAGTAAAACGATAATCTTATTAACTATTTTATTCATATTATTACAAATTTCAGGAGGAAAAGAAATGATGGCAATGTTATGGGCACAGCAGATTATGTTAGGAAAGAAAACTTATTCACAGGTACCGAGACTTTTAAAGGACAAGGTAAAAGAGGTCCTGATTGATTCCGGAGCAGAAGATCTGGTAACAGAAGACAAGCAGTAGAGGTGAAGCGTAGATGGCAGTAAAAACAGCTCAATATATATTTAATGGTCAGGCATACAATCTGACCTATAATTCGACCTCCGGGAAATGGGAAGCTACGGTTACAGCTCCAAGTAAGTCGAGCTACAATCAGCCGGATCATGTTCTTGGCGGAACAGTAAAGGCTACAGATGAGGCCGGCAATACTACCACGGTAGATCAGAGTCATGCTACTCTCGGCGCATCACTTAAACTCCGTGTAAAAGAAAAGACAGCACCGACTATCACGATCACGTCTCCGTCTGCAGGAGCTTATATCACAAATACAACTCCGACTATCGAATTCCAGGTAAAAGATACAGACTCCGGAGTAAATGCAGGAACAATAGCAGTCACAGTTGATGGTACAGTCGTATCGACGGTAACAAAGACTGCTATTGACGGTGGATATAAGTGCACATGCACATCACCGACGTTAAAAGATGGATCACATACGATTTCGGTCAAAGCATCCGACAACGATGGTAATGCAGCTGCAGCTAAGACAGCAACATTTACAGTTGATACAGTGCCTCCGACACTGCAGATCACAGCTCCATCAAATAACCTTATAACCAACAAGAAGACAGTAACGGTAAGTGGTAAAACAGATGACGTATCATCTAAGCCAGTTACAGTAACGGTAAATGGAGCAACTGTAACGGTCGGAACAGACGGAACATTTACTAAGGACGTGACTCTTGCTGAGGGTGCAAACACCATCACAATCGTAGCTAAAGACAAAGCCGGAAAGACTACTACAGTCACACGTAAGGTTACTGTCGATACGTCAGCTCCGGTAATTAAGTCAGTGACTCTTACTCCGAATCCAGTAGACTGCGGAAAGACATTCATTATTGCAGTCGAGATTACCGACTAGGCGGTGCGCCTATGGTAGTAAAGGTAAGCGGTAAGATAGATGGAAAAGAAGTAATATTCGAGAGAGATGAAGGGGACCGGTGGAATGCCACGGTCCCTTATGATTTAGATGGAATGTATGTGGTGGAGTTGACGGCAGAAAATGATGCAGGCAATATTGCATACTGCACGAAGATGCTGTTGATTGTTGATCCGGCTACTCTATGCGTAAGACTTGTTCCACTTGATTATATGGTGGAAATTGTTCCGGAAGACTGTAAGGTTACAGTTATTCCGGAAGATTATGCTGTAGAGGCAGTTCCGGAGCAGTATCAAGTTATCGCAGAGCCAGATCCGCTCTTTGTGGAGGTAATTTATCCGATACACGGAAGGGGGTGTTGTTGTGAATAAAATTAGATTTATCCTGGGCGAAGACAAGCACGTTAAGCTATTGGTGCGAAGTCCTAACGATGAGCCATTTACGATTCTGACAGCATCTTATGAGCTGGCACGTTACACAGACATCGTGGTGCAAGGAGAGTGTGATATCAATGAGCATTATCTTGACTGCAAGATTGCTCCGAAAGAAAAAGGAACACATATATTGGAAGTGACTTATACGGTTGCGGATTCGATCAGGAAAGCAAGGATAGAAGTTGAGGTGGTTTAATGCTTAAAATTACAGATGTGAAATTAAGCAAAAATACGGTTGCGACCGAGGAAAAATTTACGATTTCTGTACAGATCCAGGAAACGGTTGATTATCCGTATGATTACCATTACGACTATCCGATAGCGTATACCGGAACAGCAAAGCCGGTAAAATCATAAGAAATTTAATTGAAAGAGAGAAAAAGCGGTGAAAGACGTATTGATGCAGACATATATCATTGCGCTTCCAATCTTATTGGGATATATTGTCTGGCTCTTGCAGGAGCAAAAAAAGAAACAGGTGCAGGACGCAAAAGAGCGTGATGAACGGATTGCGGAAGAACGTAAAAAAAGGGATGCAAACAGCGCC